>MDTE01012894.1_pt1 | contig 14674 bp, 9 predicted proteins | sample 811231 | NCBI WGS metagenome assembly MDTE01 (sample SAMN05326651, study PRJNA326480) | marine metagenome | isolation source: seawater | place: Indian Ocean: Red Sea | collected 2010 | reverse complement strand
TTCCGAATTCTCCCACATGTCGTCGTCGTACATGGGCTCCTCGTCCCATCCGTAGGTCTCGTTTTCCACGTCGAACTGAGGCTTCACCCCTCGTACCGGGATGGAAACCGCGTACATGGTGCCGGTGACTTCGGGGTCCTGGCTCATGCTCACCTCCACGCCCAGCTCCTCGTCGACGTCCACGAAGTCCGACACCACCTCGACGACCCGCGTTTTCATCAACGACATCGCGGCACCGCTCATCGCGCACCTGTCCGCCACCAGGATCATCCTCAGACGCTTCTTCGCCTCGAGGCGCGCGGTCTCCTCCTCGCTCGGAGGGAAGAAGATCGCGAACGCAGCCTTTACCTTGCCCCAGAACGACGAGGTGTCCGCGCCCTCGTCCTTCTTCTCGAGCATCTGCTGGCGCATGCCGAAGGTCGTGTCGCGGCCACGGCGCTCGTCGGCGTCGTAATCGGCCCTGACGGCGACGCTAGCGCGCCTAGACGCGCCAACCCTGGCGCGCGTGTTGGCCTGCATCACGAAAGGCGGGAAGGAGGGATCAGATCTTTTGGCGGGCGCGACGATCGGGAGGATCGGGGTTGGCGCGCCCGCGGAAGGGGAGATCGTCGACAGGAAGGGGTCGCGCACCTTAAAACATGCCGTGGGCGCGCCAACAAGGGTCGCCGGGGAGGTAATCGCGAACATCGATCGCGCCTGCGACGGTCGCAGTGAGCCCCGCCGTCGAGTTGGTGCGTTTACGAGTTGACGTTCCCCCTTGTATTTCGATTTTCCACATCTAACTGCGTTGCCGTATGAATCCATTCAAATTTTAAGCCTATTTGTAATCTTATACTCAGTGAAGCTTTCAACTGTTTGCTTGTTTGTGCATTTTCGGTTTTACTGGCGGGAATTTGCTTTTTCTGTTCCCATCTTTTTTATGTTGACGCGGCCTCGGACGGCTCAGCGCTCCCGACGGCGCAGGCAGGGTCCGACACGGTCTCCGGGTCCGCGACGAGATAGACAGAGGGGCGGCAAGATGTCGAGCGGACAGTCGACGCCGCTGAGTCAGAGCCCCCTGCGAAGTGGACGCTCGAACGGGAACGGGTTGGTGAACTCCCCGCCCCCCGGATCTCCGGGCGCGCTGTCTGCGTTGCACCGCGACTCCATCCTGAGCGCCATGCTGGAGCGTAACTGCAGCGTCGGAAAAGGGAGGAGGAGCGGCGCGGATCTGAACGAGTTCGCGTCCGTCGTCGACGAGCGCGTAGAGCGCAACGGCGGCAAGGAGCCCTTCCTCATCGGCGTCGCGGGGGGCACCGCATCCGGGAAGACCACCGTGTGCGACCTGATCATGCACAACCTGCAGGAGAAGCGCGTGGTGCTCATCGCGCAGGACTCGTTCTATCGAGGCCTGACGCAGGAGGAGCACGATAACGTCAGCAGCTACAACTTCGACCACCCCGACGCCATCGACGTCGCCGCGCTGGTCGAGACGCTCAAGAATCTCGCGCTTCGAAACAAGGTGGAGGTGCCCATCTACGACTTTGTCACGCACTCGAGAAAGGAGGACGAGTCCGTCACCGTGGAGCCCGCGGACGTGATCATCGTGGAGGGCATCCTCGTGCTCGCCATGCAGGAGGTGCGGGAACTGTGCCACATGAAAATATTCGTGGACACCGACGACGACCTGAGACTCGCCAGGCGATTGAAGAGGGACACCGTGGACCGCGGCAGGAGCGTCGACGGCGTCATCACCCAGTACACCGCGTTCGTGAAGCCGATGTTCGACACGTTCGTGTCACCGAGCAAGAGGCACGCGGACGTGATCATCCCGTGGGCGCAGGGCGAGAACAGCGTCGCCATTGACCTCATCGTGCAGCACATTCGCACGAAGCTCGGTCAGAACGACCTGCGAAGGATCTACCCGAACCTCATCGTGCTCCCGCCCAACTTTCAGATTCGAGGCATGCACACGATCATACGCAGCGCGTCGTGCAACCGAAGTGACTTCGTGTTCTACTCCGATCGACTCATCCGGCTGGTCGTGGAGCACGCGCTCGGGCACCTGCCGTTCAGGAACGAGATCGTGACGACGCCAAACGGGGATCGATACAACGGGGTGACGTTCAGCAAGAAGATCTGCGGCGTCGCGCTCATCCGGAGTGGGGAGGCGATGGAAAACGCGCTCAGAGCGTGCTGCAAGGGGATCAAGATCGGCAAAATTCTCGTCGCCAGAAGGGACAACGACGGCTTGCCGAGCGCGCTCTCCGGGCATCGTCTGAGCAGCGCGGCGAACACCCCCGCGGTGGCCACAAAATCCGTCAGTCGCGTCGCGATGGAGGCGGCGATCGACTCGCCGACATCGTATCTCGGTGAGCACGGGGCTCGAAGCGGCGAGGGAAGCCCGAACCTTCCGAAGGTTGTCTACGAGAAGCTGCCCGCCGACATCTCCGATCGATACGTCCTCCTCCTCGATCCCATACTCGCCACGGGCGTGTCCTCGATGGCTGCGATTGATAGACTCATCAAGGCTGGCGTCAGGCAGGATAGGATCATGTTCGTCACCATCATCGCGGCTTCCCAGGGGATCCACTCGCTCTGCATGCGATACCCACAGATGAAGATCATCACGAGCGAGGTTGACGCTGGTCTGAACGATCAGAACAGGGTCGTGCCGGGCGTGGGAGAGTTTGGCGATCGATACTTCGGAACGGAGGACATGAAGGCGTACTACGACGGGGACATAGACGAGGAGCTGCACTTCGAGTGAGCGCAGCCGAAAGGGTCTTGTAATTTTGATACTCGTCAATTAATCAGCGCTTCGCATCCTTGCTCTTCTTCTTCTTCTTCCGCTCGTGATTGTCATCGTCGCCCGAGCGTTTCCTAGTAGCCTCGAGCGCCGGAGGTCTCATGAATCCCTTCGCCCCGTCCCCACCCTTGCAGCTCGCGGCCGACTTCGCGCCGCTCTTTGCCGCTCCTTCTCCCTTTCCCAACGACGCGGCCATCTCCGCGTCGGTGACATCCTCGTTCTTCGCGTTCGCCGCCTCCGCCATCGCTTTCGCCCGTCTTCTCCTCTCCGCGGACTCCTCGTTCATCCGTTCCACCTCCTTGTTGAAGCCACCGAACGACATCCTGACCGGACCTCTGGCCTCGCGAAAGAACGAAGCCGGCATGTACTGCACCTTCACGCCGTCAGCGGGCGTTGCTCCTGGCCCGAAACCGGGCGCGTGCCACTCCTCGCTCTTCTTTGCTTCTTTCTCGCGTCGCGCGGTCTCCTCCTGCGCTTTCGCCATGGTCTCCCTCTCCTTGGCGCGCTGCATGAACTGCGTTCCGGGGTTGGGTCGTAGCGATACGGGGGTTCAGTCGGCGGCGGGGCGGGTTCATCTGTGGCGCGCTCACGTGCGCGGGTTGAAAAGGCGAGTCGATGTCGGCATCGCGCGTACCTTCAGCCCCATTAGTTTGGATGACACACCCGACATGTTTGACGCTCGTTCGCCGCGAGGCTGCGACTGTCTGGGGCGGCCCGCGCCAACGAGAATGCGAAACCCGACTCTACCGACGGACGACCAACCGACCGAGAAAAATTCAAACAATTGAGATCTGGCGTTGGGCACCCCAGACCGGCACAACAGCGTCGCGCAGGCAGTGTATGCTCGCGCTCCCCGGAAGGCTCTTCCTCCGTCCAACCACTCTCCGTAAGGTCTTCGACAAGACCCTAGCAGCCCGGCGCCTTCCCGCCCGCTGCATGTCCACCAAAGAGAACTCCCCGTACGAGGCGAACAAAAAGCCCAAAACCGACATGGCCGATCTGCTCCGAGTCAAGAAGATCAGCGAGCACGCCACCCTGCCCGTGCGCGGCAGCGATGGCGCGGCGGGATACGATCTCGCGTCCGCTTACGACTACGTAGTGCCCGCCCGCGGCAAGGAGCTCGTCAAGACCGACCTCTCCATCGCCATCCCCAAGGTGCGCTCGAACCCTCCTCTTTGCTTTTTTTTGGTTTTCTGTTCTGCGGCGTCGACTGACATCCACCGAACCATCCTCCCCCGCAGGACACCTACGCGCGCATCGCCCCCAGGTCCGGACTCGCGTGGAAGCACTTCATCGACACCGGCGCGGGCGTCGTCGACTACGATTACCGCGGCAACGTCGGCGTCATCCTGTTCAACCACGGCGAGAAGGACTTCGAGGTGAAGAAGGGTGACCGCGTCGCTCAGCTCATCCTCGAGCGCATCACCACGCCGGAGGTTGTGGAGGTGGAGGACCTGGACGCCACGGACCGGGGTGCGGGAGGATTCGGATCCACGGGTGGATTCCAGCCCCAGCAGTGAGAGACGTCGCCGATTGTAATCCAAACGAACCCGCTACGAGCGTCCAAAGATCCCTCCCCCTCTTGTTTTTTCTGTCCCTCTCGAGGTTCGAAATGCGCCTCCCCGCTTTTCCAGCCGGCGAATCTTCAAAAATTCGCCGAATCAGGAATCGCCAGCTGGCGGTTGGTTATATTTTCTGCTTCCCCGGCAAGGCGCTTCCCCGCCGCGACACTCGCCTCAGCGCACGAGGCGTCGAGCTAGCGCTTCCAGCCCTTGACAGCAATCGAGTTCGCGTGCGCGCTCATCCCGGCTCGCTGGCCGGCTCACATCTCATCCCCCGAAAGTTCCAGGCACGATCTACAGCATGATGTTGACGCAGCAACACGTCTGCGGGCTCTCCACTGCCATTCCGCCGAGGCTGACCTGCCGCGCGTCCCTTCGCGGTGCGCGCGCCGTCGCCCCGTCGAAGACTTTCGTGTCACGCCGAGGCCGTGCCAAAGCCGTCGTCGTCAAGGGTGAGCCTTCCCGTGAAGCCCCGCCTCTGGCTGCGCCCGGTTTCCCCCGTCCGTTCGGTGAATGTTCCTCCCGCCATCGTGCCGAAGAACCGCTGGCCGAAAACTAACATTCCCCGTCTCTTGCGCAGCCGAGGACACCAACTGGGGGCGGGAGCTTTCTTCCGCGGTCGTCCGCGTCGGTGCCGGCGTGCTGATGGTCCACAACGGCCTCGATAAGCTGGCCGACCCCGAGGGATTCGCGAAGTTTGTCGTCGAGCCCTACCTCGGCTTTCTCCCACACGACGACCCGCTCTCGTTCGTGACTTGGACGTATCTGGCCGCGGGGGCTGAGCTCGTGGGCGCCGCCGGTCTCACCCTCGGATTCCTCACCCGTCTAAGCGCCCTGTCGCTCTTCTCCACGATGGGCCTGGCGGTCTACTTTCACGTCGCGCAGTCCGGTCTCGAGGGGTTCCCGCTGGGAGTGGTCGAGAAACACCAGTACGCGTACGAGCCCGCCGCGCTGTACTGCCTCATCTACTTCTACTTCGTCGTCAACGGAGGAGGCGCGCTCTCCCTGGACAACGCGCTCAAGAAGGACGACTGACATCACGCGTGAGATTACCTCCGAGCGCGCTCGTGCTCTTTTAAAACGTCCGACGGACAGTCACCGACGTCGACGGCTCGCCCCGATACTTCTCATACGTTCTCGTCGCCCTCTTCGCCCGTGTCGTCGCCCGCGCCCCGGATGTGAAATCCGGTGACCACGTTCGCCCCTTCCGCGCCGAACGACCCGACGTTCGGCGGCGGCTCGGACGCCCGGCGTTGCTCCGGGAGCACGCCGGCGTAGCTCGAGAACGACATCGTCGCCTTGAAAGATCCCGACGTGAACTGGTGACTCGATCCGGCGACGTGTTCCGACAACTCGCCGCCCAAACCCAAACCCAAGGGGCTCGGCTGCGACCCGACGTTCCCCTCCCCGACGCCGCCCCCCTCCCTTCCTTCCGCCGCCGCCGCCGCTTGCGCCGCCAGCGCAGCCACCGTCTCCGCGGCCTCCCTTCCCGCGGACGTCCTCGCGAACGCCGCCGCGGGGGACCCCGGCGGTCGACCCGCGAGGTCGACGCTCGTTCGCGCCGGCGAGAGAAGCGCCTCGTCGTCCGTCCCGGAGCGGCTGCCGCCGGCGCCCGCGGGTCCCCGACCCCGTTCACGTCCCCGGGTTCCCCTCGACGGTTTCCCGTCGCGACGACCCCGCCCGCTTTGTTCGTCGGAGGATGCCGTCGCGCCGCCCGATCCTTCGCCCCCGCCGCCGTTCACCTCCGACGAACCGTACCGCCGCTCGAAGATTCGCTGCCGCTCCGCCGCGTCCCCGCGCCCGTAGAGCAGGGTTCCGAGTGTTCCCATGACGAATCCCATCGACTGCAGGCTGCTCGTCTGCCACGTCAGCGATTCACCCTCGAACACCGAGCCGTCGCCGTAGTGGAGGCACGCGGCGAGGAACCAACACGCCAGCGTCCGGAGCGTCTCCAACCACGTCCTCGACGCCACGCCCGCCATCGGCGACACCTGCTGGCCAACGTAGTTGTAAGCGACGAGTCCGATGACGTACGCGGCGACGATGGCGATGAGGTGTGGGGAGTTGCGAAGCATGACGACCGTGTCCCCCCCGGTGTTCTCGGACACGCCGCCGACGTCCGTTCCCCCGGTGTGCTCTGCGACGGGAAGGACGACGCACAGCATGAGCACCGCGCCGACGCATCCCTCGGCGCCGACCATCGCGGTCGGGGTCTCGAACACCCTCGCGAGGTCGCGCAGGAAGTACCCCTCGAACGTGAGCTGCGCCGCCTGCACCGCCTGCGACACGGCGACGTACGCCATGCCCCGCGCCGTCGTCGCTCTGTTCTCGGGGTCGGCGAGTATCGCCGCGAGGGCGACGAGCGCGACGCCGGAGAAGGACAGGGACACGCCCAGCTTGTGCAGGTCGTTGAGCGTCCTTCGAAGGAGGACGGCGATGAGCGCCGCGAAGAGGAGCTGACCGTGGCGAAGCATGAGGAAAGTCGACAACGGGACGTGCAGCAAGCCGTATGAGATGAGAGCCGTGGCAACCAGGTCAGCGAGCGTTATGGGCACCAGCCCGAGCAGAGCGGGTAGTACGGGCGGTAACGTCCACCGCGATCGCTCGTCGCGCTCCGGCGACGGCGCGGTCCCCTCGTTGCCGCTGCCGCTGCTGTCGCCCGATAGCAGCCCACGCGTGAGCTCTGCGTTGGTAGTACCATCGGCGCGTGACCTTCTTCGCCTCACGCGCCCGCGGTTCTCCCCGCGGTCCTCCCTCGGTCGAGTGTTCCATGCACGAGGCACGAGGCACAACGCCATCGCCACGAAGGAAAGGAACGTCATGAACAACGGCTTTTTGAAGGCGTGGACCGGGGGGTGCGTCGCATCGCCTCGCCCCTCTCCGTGGACCTCGTACACGTATTTGGAGATCAACGCCGTGGTGGTCCCGACGAAAAGGAGGGCGGTACTGCCGACCCGAGCCGCTAGCCGCCTAGTTTCGCGAAGCTCGCGCTCGTAGCTGGCTCGATTCCACGATCTCGCGGGTGGCTGCGCCGCGGTGGCCATCGCCGCTCAGCTAGGATGGGCCAGTGGTGCGTGCGGCGGAGCGAAGAATTGTGGCGCAGCGCCGGTGGCGGTCGAGGCTGGCGCGCGACTTTTTCGAAGCTGACGCTCAGACTGGCGCGCACCGCGGCCGCGCCCGGTCGGCCGAGCGGAAGGACGCGGCCCAGATGCAGACACCCGCGCCGCATGGAGCACGCGATCCGAAGACGCCGAAGACACACGTGAGTCCCCGCACGATCTCCGGCCGCTCCTTCCTCCTTGGCAGCCGACGGCCTCCCGTCGGCACGTCCAAGACGATACCAATGCGATACCCAACGATACCAATACGCTGACGACCCACGCCCCGCTCCTCGCAGCAGGTGACCGCGATGAAGGACTCGGACCCGTACACCGGCGACTCGTCCGCCGTTGGGACGAATCCCACGCATCGGCGAACGAGCTCGGTGGGTGTCGACGACGCGACCGTGCCCATCCCGCAGACGGTGTTCAAGAAGTTCTACGACTCGATGGCGGGCTGGATGGCGGGCGAGGTCGCCGAGGCGGAAAAGGTGGGGACCCGGTCGAGGCTCGGGCCCGGGGCGCGGTGCGACTCCGGGGAGGGCGGGGACCGTCCGGGAGAGACGAGCGGAAGGGTCGCGCCGAGCCGCGCCGCGCCCAAACCCGCGTCGTGGTTCAATCCCGAGGCGTTCACGAAGGAGAAGAGGGAGTGGATGCGGCAGCAGAGGGAGGCGCAGCACAGGCGCGCCGCCTCCGGGGAGGTGACCGGCGACGCGGGGATAACCTCACCTTTCGAGCACTTCATCGTGTGCGGCCTGCCCACGGACGCGGACGTCAGCGGCGTGGCGGCGTCTCGAACGGAGGCGAAGAGAGCCATCATCGCCGGCGCCGAGGTGCACGTGACGGCGCCCAAGGGGAACCGAAGGGACTCGTACAAGAGCGCCGCGGGCGAGACGTACCCGGCGCGGGTGCTGTGGTGCTACCCCGAGGACGTGCCCGTGCCCATCGACGACGTCGCGTCCTTTTGTTTCCCTCACGGCGTCGAGCCCCAACTGTTGGAGCGGACGCCCAGCATGAGCGGCTTGAACGACTTGGTGTACTCGCAGAGGTACGCTCGGGCTGACGACGCGTCGTTCGTGTGGGCGCTGAGGAACCAAAACCTCGAGGGCGTCGAGGGCAGCGCCGGGGATGAGCGGATAGAGACGCTGTACGGCGTGTGCTGCTACGCGAGGGAGCTCGTGCGGCGGCGGCCCGGGATGATCGCGGCGGCTGAGTCGGCGGCTTCTCGCGGCGACGTCGACGCCCCTCCACGCGGCTCGGTCACGAAGCACCCGCGCGGAAGGTACCTCATCGCCGCGGATCGGTGCTACTGCCTGATCAGCAAGGTGCCGTTCTTCTCCATGCACTTCGAGGTGCTGCACGGGATGCTCGGGGTCGAGAGGCTCGAGCGCATACGCGCGTGCGCGGAGGAGCTGTGGGCCGAAGATTACGAAAACCTTAAAACCGAGAAGACCGCCGGTTCGCACGGGACGGACGCGGCGCCGCTCGTGGGTCGCAAGCTGTCGTACGAGGAGCCGGCCGACGAGGATCCGTCGGCGGACACGGGGGCATCGGGCGATGCGTCGCCGTCCGACGCCGGCTCGCGGAGGATGCCGCCCACCGACGAGGAACTGGGCGAGAGATCGGAGGCGCTTCGGGTGCTGTGCGAGTACCGCGCGCTCGCGATCCCGGCGCCGGGCGGGGAGGTGACGTTCTCGCCGCTTCCGGACCTGGCGCCCGTGCGGTTCGTTCGGAGGGTACCCGACGAGGACGGCGCGGCGGACGGGGGCGGGGACGGGGAAGAAGTCGCCGACGGCGGGGACGGCGGGGACGGCGGGGACGGTGGGGATGTCGACCGACCCGGGACGCCGTCCTCGGGGGAGCAGCGCGGCAAGGGTCCAGATGATCCGACGTGGCAGTCTCCCGCGGTGTATCGAAGCCTCGCGGCTCGTCGACGACGCGTCACCGGCGCGGTGGGGTCGCGGGATTCCGTCGACGCCGGCCCGGGGGGCGTGGGGTGCGCACAGCTGTGGATGACGCCCGCGGAGGAATCCGTCCACATGGAGACGTGGACGGTCGCCGCCCTGTGCCGAACGCTGAGTCTGGATAACGTGCTCACCGCCCTCAACTCCGTGCTTCTCGAGCGGCAGGTCGCGGTGTTCTCTCCGAACCTCGGCGATCTCTGCGCGGTGACTCTCGCGCTGTCCACGACGATGCTGCGACCGCTGCGCTGGCGCTCGCTCACCCTCCCGGTCATGCCGATGACCGAGCGCATGACGTCCCTACTCGAGGCGCCCGTGCCGTTCGTCATCGGGATCCAGCGTAAGACGAACGAGGTTCGTCGGCTGTGCCAGGAGCTCACCCGGGTCAACGTCTACAAGGACGAGGTCAAACTCGGGGGCGGTCCGCAGCCGCAGCTGCCGCGGCTCAAGGAACTCGCGGGCGTGCTCAGGCCCCTGCACGACGCCGCGAGGGAGGCTGCGCGCGGGGGTAGCTACCGCGGGCCCGTCGCCGAGCCGAGCGAACGGGCGAGGACCGCCGCGCGCGCGTTCCTGGAGGCGTGGCGGGAGTACCTGCGGGCTCTGGTTGCGAATCTTCGCGCGTACGCAATCACCGAGGTATCCGCGGCGGGCGAAAAGACTTCCATCTTACTCAAGGACACGTGGGTGGACTCGTTCTCCAAGGCGGACAGGTCGTTCATGCGCGCGTTCGGGGAGACCCAGATGTTCGACTGGTACGCCGACGTTCAGCTTCGCGCGTGACGCGTTCGGGTTGAGGATCGTAGTCGGAGGTTGAACTTGTGATACGAGTTGGATAGCTATCATGCGATATCGTGCGATATCATCACCGAACGAAAGAGCCCCCGCATCGTCACCGGGAGAGCCCCTTGTTCGCCACGACAAACTCGCCGACGCCGCTCGCGTCGCTCGCGTCCGGCCACATCACGCTGTCCGCCTGCGTCACGATCCCGTGCGCGAGCACGCCGTCCACCGTCTCCACCTCCGCCGCGATTTGGTACGGCGTCGCCGCCGACCCGAAGAGTTGGAAGCCGTCGTCCCACCTGCCGCCGTCGTTGAGCGGGTCGTTGAACCTCAGGTCCACGATCGTGTGTGCGCCGTCGGCGGAGAGGTACGGCGACTTGCCCCCGCGCGGGTTCGCCTCGACCTCCGCGCCCCGTCTCCACACGTCCGCGTCGCCGAGGAAGATATCGTCGAGCTCCTCGGCGCACTCCTCCCACTCGGACTGACCGCCGACGATGGCGACGGGCACGCTGCCGCCCAGCGGGATCGGATCTCCCAGCGCGGGCGCGAGCAGCACCACCTTGACGGACTTTTCGATGACCTTCCTGGTGAGGATGAGGTCGGGCTGCACCGGCCGCTGCTCGCGACCCACGACGGCGGCGATGCCCGGGGACTTCTCCGACCTGTACGTGACCGCCTCGTCGGCTTGCAGGACGCACACGTCGACCGCGGGAACGTTATCGAGGGTCGTCACGGGTACGCCCGCGACCGCGGCTTCTTTCGCGGTGAGCGTCCCCGTCGGCACAGCCTGGACGTCGTCGAGCCGGGAGTCGGCGAGCCTGTCGTGAATCTCGCCCAGGACGAGCGACACCATGGGACCGGCGCCGATGCCGACCCTGTCGCCCGAGCTCACGTGGCGGTCCACGAACGCGATCGCGCACTTGCGGAGCGCGTCGGATTCGGACGACGACGCGCCCCCGCCGGCGGAGGCCTCGTCGGGCGCCCCCGCCGCGGAGGCCCGCGCGACGCGGATCGGGGCACGGCCCCGAGCCGTCGTGCGCGGACGGGGTCGGTGGACGCGCGCGATCGCGGGAACGGAGAGCGCGACGGTCGGCATGACTCCCGCACCGGTCGATGTGTGCGTTCGGGTCGTGTGCGAGCTGCGTCGGCGTGCGGCTCGCTCGGCGGGGTGGTGTGCGCCTCACTGGGAGTGGATAGCGAAACGCCGAAGATGTGAATATTCTCAGACGATCAGAGGCCGCGGAGGATTCTCGCGTCACTGTGAGACCCACCGGCAGCGGTCAGCGTGGGGCAGCGGAAAGAAATGGCGGGCATCGGGCTCGACTGGATGGGCAATCCGGCCGCGCCGCCGCCCGCGGCGGCCGAGTCCGAGGAGGGTGAGCCCGCGGAAGAGGTCGAACCGTCGCCCTCGGCACCTCCGACGATTGCGCAGAACGCCGAGGAGCACGAGGAGCGCCCCGCCGAGGAGACGTCGTCGGAGACCGCGGCGGATCCCCGGTCGCCGGTGCCGGTGTCCATCGCGCCCGGGGACGTGCGAGAGCCGGACGTGGACGCCGAAACCGCCGGTGAGAAGCGAGACGACGGCGGCCACGACGATGACGACGGAATCGACGACGACGACGGAATCGACGAGGTTGAGTTCGTGCGAGTGCCGCTGGCTTCCGCGCAGCGCCTCAAGATCCTCGACCGCGGCCCGAAGGAGGAGCTGGAACGAATGCACGCCGAGGATCGCGGCGGCATGCTGACGGAGATTCGCGTCTGTAAGGCGCTCCTGCGGCAGGCGTACCCGCTCATGAGCTCCGACGAGCTCGACGAGACGCTCCGAAAGCACGTCGCCAAGCAGCGCGCCAAGGCGGATCCGTCCATCGACGTCCTCCGCGTGCCCCTGCCGAGCATCACGAACGAGGCGATGGACGACGGGATGGCGAGGACGCTGCTCGTGTCCGCGCGCAAGCGCCTCCTGGAGCGCGAGCGTTTGTTCGAGGACGCGACGGAGCGAGCCGAGGCGAAGATGGACGACGCGGCTGCGAAGATGGCGACGCTCGACCGGCTCAGGGAGGAAGCCGACGCGCGCGCCGCCGCGGCGCGGGATGAGGTCAGCGCGCTTCGCGCCAGACTCGAGCGCGCCGACGAGACGGCGGCGATCGCCTCGAGCGGCGCGGTGTCCTCCTCGCCTTTCGCGTCCAAGACTAAAACTTCGGGGGCTGCTTCGGGCTCCCGACTCCCGTCGGTCGCGCTCGTCGTCAACGTCTTCGACGGCGCGGAGCCTTCGGAGGATCTTCGCGAGGCTGCGCGCGCGGCCCAGACGGATTTAATCGCGCTCAAGCTCGAGCGAGACGCCGCGAACGCCCTGGCGAAGGAGACCGGCGAGCTCGCTTCCGTTTCCGCGGATCGCATCGACGAACTGAACGGCAGGGTCCGCGACCTGACGAAGGATCTGACGGACGCGCGAGAGGAGGCGGAGTCGTGGCGGCGGGTCGCCAACAGCGCCAAGACGGCGGGGGCGCAACGCGCGGAGGCGGCGAGCAGGGACGCGTCGGATCGCGAGCGCAGGCTGCAGCAGAAGGCGGCGGCGCTGGAGAACGACCTCCGCGTGGCCAACTCCAAGACGCAACGGCTGGAGCGTTCGCTGGCGACGACGAAGGAGCTCGCGGACAAGGCGGCGGCGGAGCAGCGATCGAGGTTGGACGCCGCCGTCGACGCGCTGAACGCGGACCTCGCGTCGGCTCGAGCGGAACGAGACGCCGCCGTCGAGAGCCTTCGGGTCGAGCTACTCGACGCGAAAGAGAGGGCGAGCGACGCGGAACTGAGGGCGAGGGAGGCGGAGGCGGCGAGCGACGCGCTCAGGTTCGAGATGGAGGAGACGCTGGAGAGCTCGTACGACTCGCCCACGAAGAAGGCGGCGACGCTGGAGTTGGAGCGGATGAAGAAGCGGTTGGCGGAGGCGGAGGCGCGGGTGCGCGAGTTGACGGAAGAGGCGAGCGAGCGAGAGCGGGAGACGTCGGCGACGGCGGCTGACGTGGGTGACGTCGAGGACGTCGGAGACGTCGGAGACGGCGGGGACGATTCGTTCGTCGACGTCGACCGGCCGACCTCGGCTTTCGACGAGTCTTCGCCCGACGAGACTTCCATCGCCCGGGTGGTCGCCGAGCGCGACGCCTACCGTCGGCGAGCGGAGTCGGCGGAGAAGAAGGCGGAAGCCGCCCGACTGCTCATGGCGCCGGTTCCGATGACGGACGAGCTTCGCGAGATGCGCGAGGCGGCGAAAAAGGGCGCGGAGGCGGAGTCGAAGACCGCCGGTCTCGAAGCGGCGTTGCGCGACGCGGTGGACTCGGCGAGGGACGCGCGGGTCGCCGCGCACGACTCGTCCGAGGCGTTGAGGCGCGAGCGTTCGGAGTTTGACCTGTGGAGGGAGCGCGCGCGGGGTCTGATGGAGGAGAAGGATCGCGAGCTCGACGCGCTGAGGCGGCGGGTCTTCGGCGGCGACGGGCATCGCGACGACGACGCGCCGAGTCTCGCGACGACGTCGAGCGAAACAAACGGCGCGACGGCTGTGTCGTCGGGGCACCGCGCGATGTCCGCCGAGGATTTCGAGCACTTCAAGGGCGCGATGCTCCGGTTCCTGCTCGCCGAGGATTACGCGACGCAGCAGGCCATGATGCCGGTGCTCGCGGCGCTTCTGCGCTTCCACGACGACGAAGCCGCGAAGGTTAGCGCCGCGCGGGAGAAGTGGGAGCCGGTGGATGTCGCAATCGGGAAGCAGCTGCCGGAGAGCTTCGAGCAGGCGGCCAACTCGCTGACGGACACGTTGGGTCTGGGGAAGCTCTTTTAGCGTATGCGCGTTTAGTCGGAACAGCGTCGATACGATACATTACACCACTCGCCCCTCGGGTTCTACTCCTTGACGAACGCGGAGCCTGGGTTTTGCAAAACCACGAGGATGTAGTTTTCGTCGGGCGCGATGAGGATCTCGTGCTTCTTGGAGCGAACCCTCAGGAACGTCACCTCGTTATCCGGATCGAGCTGCTTGATCACACCCTTCGCCTTTTGCGTGAAATGCGTGATGAGCGCGGCGTGCTGCACCGTCTCCGCCGCCTCCATGCTGGTCTTGATCGGCACGCCGTCGTAGTTGACCACCAGGACCCCCATGACGCCCTTGTGCGAGTTTATGCGCTTCACCGCCTCCTCAACCTCGTTGCTAGCCATGGCTCCCTACCGCACCCGAGTTACGGCGACTCGTCCCCGAGAGGTTAACGCGTCCTCCCGCGTCGCGAAAAGTGTGACCGTGTGAGGTCGCCCCCTCGCGCGGGCGGGAATGGGACTATTTTGGAATTTTGGTGTCTGGTGGCAGTGATCACGGCGTGCGAGTCGGGCAAGTCGAGCTGTGAGAACTGTACCCAGTTGCACAAACCAACCCGGTGACGAAGGTCTCGCTCGGAGCAAACGCGAGACCCCCCCGGGGTTCGGGACGGCGTCGCGCGTCGT
>MDTE01117417.1_pt1 | contig 14678 bp, 11 predicted proteins | sample 811231 | NCBI WGS metagenome assembly MDTE01 (sample SAMN05326651, study PRJNA326480) | marine metagenome | isolation source: seawater | place: Indian Ocean: Red Sea | collected 2010 | reverse complement strand
TAATAAACAACCTAAAGGTATATTGTAGTTATCAATTTTATATTGATATAATAAAACAGGAGGCTGGCGGCGGGTGGAATTTTTCGAATAACCCGGTCAGGACGGAAACGTAGCAGCCGCAACGAAAATATTTCAGGTTGCTGTTCAGTCTCCTTAGTAAAATATTTAGGATATGTCAGAAAATATACAAAAAGTTCTAGCGTTAAAGTATAGACCAAAAAATTTTAAAGAATTAATAGGTCAAGATATAATGGTTGAAACAATTACTAATTCAATCAAATTAAATAAATTACCTAATGCATATTTATTAACCGGAATACGTGGAGTTGGAAAAACAACAACAGCGCGATTAATTGCAAAAGCATTAAATTGTACAAAAAATTTTCTTAAAGAAGAAAGTTGTAACTGTAACCATTGTGAAGAAATTTCAAATTCAAAGCATCTTGATGTATTAGAAATGGACGCAGCCTCAAGAACTGGTATTGATGATGTAAGAGAATTAATAGATTCTTCTAAATATAATCCAACAAGTGCAAAATATAAAATATTTATAATTGATGAAGTTCACATGCTTTCTAAACAAGCATTTAATGGCCTTCTAAAAACTTTAGAAGAACCACCTCCTCATTTGAAATTTATTTTTGCAACAACAGAGGTAAAAAAAATACCTGTAACGATTATATCAAGATGTCAAAGATTCGATCTACATCGAGTTCCAATTACAATTTTATTGGAAAATTTAAAAAAAATTTCAAATAGAGAAAACGGAAAAATTTCAGATTCGGCATTAAGACTAATAGCCAAAGCCTCAGAAGGCTCAGTAAGAGATTCTCTATCTTTATTGGACAGAGCCTTAGTTAGTTATCACATTGCAGAAAAAGAAATTGATGAAACTGCAGTAAGACAAATGTTAGGCATTGCCGATAGATCAAAAGTTTTAACAACAATACATTATATTTTTCAAGGAGATTTAAAAAAATCTCTAGAAAGCTTTAGAGTTTTGGTTGAAGAAGGAATTGATCCTTCAACATTCTTAAACGATTTTTTAGAAGTTATATATTTTTTACTTCAAGAAAAAAATTTAGGTAAAATCAATAGCGATTTATCAATATCAGAATCAGAATTGGAATCGATACGATCAATTTCAAAAGAAGTACCATCATCCACATTGGTAATTTTTTGGCAATTTATTTTGAAAGGTATAGAAGAGCTTTCAATAGTTGGAAATCAAATATTATCATTGGAAATGTTAATTATGAAGCTAATTCATTTAAAAAGTATGCCTTCTTTTCAAGAAGTGATTAAAACTATGGATGAAAGTAGCGCAAGTAGATCTAGCGATGTTTCAATTGATATGAATAATAAAAAAAATTTTACTGAAAAAAATAATGAAGTAAGTCAAAAACCAAAAAATCAAATTAAAAATACTTTACAAACTAAGTTAAAAATTGATTCTTCAATTCATAAAACAGCACCAAATTTGAATAAGGAAAATATAAATTCGTTTGAAGATCTTGTTAATCTTTCATCAAAAAAAAGAGAAATTGAACTAAAATACGATTTAGAAAGAAATGTGAATTTAATAAAATTTTCGCAAGGAAAAATTGATATAGGGTTCAATGAAAATTTAAACAAAAATTTTGTAAGAAATCTTTCGGAAAAGCTTTTAGAATGGACAGGACAGAGATGGGTGATTTCTTTAACAAAAGAAAAAGGACAAAAAACTTTTTTAGAACAAAAAAATATAAAAAGAAAAGAATTATTAGAGAAAGAAAAAAATAGCGAAGTCCATCTTAAATTTAAAAATGTATTTAATGATTTAGAGTTGATTGATGTAATGAAAGATAAAAGCGATTAAGTTATGAATGATTTTTCTGATTTATTATCACAGGCAAAGAAAATGCAAGACAGAATGAAGGAAACTCAAGAAGCCTTAAAAAAAATTGAAGTAGAGGGAATAGCGGGCGGCAATGCAGTGAAGGTAATTATGAATGGCGAAGGGGAGCTTAAAAAAATTTTTATTGATGATTCTTTATTAAAAGATTCAAAAGAAATTATGGAAGATCTTATTGTTGCGGCACATAATAATGCAAAATCAAAACTAAAACAAAAAACTTCTGAGGAAATTTCAAAAATTACTGGCGGAGTAAATCTTCCTCCGGGGTTTAAATTTCCCCTTTAAAAAAATGAGTGATAAGAACGTAAAAGAAATCGAAGATTTGATAAAAATAATTTCAAAGTTACCTGGCCTTGGACCCAAATCTGCAAAAAGAATTGTATTAAAGTTAATAAAAAATAGAGAAGAATTAATTAAACCTTTAGCAAAAACTTTGGCCCAAGTTTACAAAAATATTGTGCGTTGTAATAATTGTGGCAACCTTAAATCAGCAAACTCAAACTGTATTTGTTTGAGCAATAAATATGAACAAATTTGTGTAGTTGAAAATATTGCAGACATGTGGGCTATTGAAAGTACAGGCATATATAAAGGTCAATATCATATTTTAGGAGGAACATTACCTTCCTTTGAAAATCAGGGTGTTGAAAATGGATTGTTAATTGATTCTTTAATCAAAAGGGTAAAAAAAAATTCAGTTAAAGAAGTAATCCTTGCAACAAGTGCAAGTATAGAAGGCGAAACTACATCACATTATATATCTGATAGTTTAAAAGATGCAAAAGTACAAATTACAAGGCTAGCCAAAGGTGTTCCGGTTGGAGGAGAAATAGAATTTTTGGATGATGGAACTCTGTTTTCGGCCTTTAAAAATAGAAAACCAGTGGCTAATAGTTAGCTTTTTTTTCTAAGCGTCTACTGTGTAATATTGGTTCAGTATAACCCGAAGGCTGTTCTCGTCCTTTAAACACTAGATCACAAGCAGCTTTAAATGCGATAGATTTATCGAAATCATCGGACATACGTGTATAAGAAGGGTATCCTTTCAAATCAGGATCTCGAATATTTTGTTTATCTACTATTTTTGCCATTTTTTTCATAACTTCTAGTACTTGTTCTTTTTTACAAATTCCATGATGAAGCCAGTTTGCAATGTGTTGTGACGAGATTCTTAAAGTTGCTCTATCTTCCATCAGTCCAATATTATTAATATCAGGTACTTTTGAGCAACCTACACCTTGATCTATCCATCTAACAACATAACCCAAAATACTCTGCGCATTATTTTCAAGTTCTTTATTAATCTCATCCACGGACCAATTTGTTCTATCAGCAATTGGAATTGTTAGTATATCATTTAGTTTTGCAGGGTTTCTTTTTTTAAGCTCATTATGTTTAGAAAAAACATCTACCTGATGGTAGTGCATTGCATGAAGTGTAGCAGCTGTCGGAGAAGGAACCCATGCACAATTTGCTCCTGATTTTGGATGGTTAATTTTTTGAGACATCATATCTGCCATTTTATCTGGAGCTGCCCACATTCCTTTTCCAATCTGCGCAATTCCTGAAAAGCCGCACGCCAATCCAATATCAACATTATTATTCTCATAAGCTGCTATCCATTTAGAAGATTTCATATCTCCCTTTTTTATCATTGGTCCAGCTTCCATAGAGGTGTGCATTTCATCTCCGGTTCGGTCTAAGAATCCGGTGTTTATAAAAACGACTCTATTTTTTACAGCTCTAATACATTCTTTCAAATTTAAAGTTGTTCTTCTTTCTTCGTCCATTATTCCAACTTTAATTGTATACTTTTTTAAACCCAAAACTTTTTCTACTTTTTCAAAAATTAAATTGGTAAATTTAACTTCCTCTGGGCCATGCATTTTGGGTTTTACAATATAAAAAGAATTTTTTCTTGAATTCCTTTTACTCTTAAAATCATACATTGCTGCAGCAGTTGTGATAAATGCATCCATTATACCCTCAGGTATTTCTGACTTATCATTTAATAAAATAGAAGAGCTGGTCATTAGATGTCCTACATTTCGATTTAACATTAATGCTCTACCATGCAATTTAATTTTATCGCCGTCCGGAGATATATATTCTCTATCAGGATTAAGCTTTCTTACTAGTTTCTTTCCATTTTTTTGACCATTATATTCTAAATCACCTTTCATTAATCCAAGCCAATTTCTGTAAGCATGTACCTTGTCCTCAGTGTCTACCGCAGTAATGGAATCCTCATGGTCCATTATTGACGTGATAGCTGATTCTAAAACTATATCGTATATTGATGCTTTATCTTTAAGACCTCCACGAGTTTGATTTAAATCAAATTTTATATCTATATGAAGATTGTTGTTTATAAATAAGAGTGAAGACAAAGCATTTGATTTTTTAGCATAACCCACAAACTGCTTTGGATTTTTAAGTTTTAAATTTAATTTGTTGTTATCAATTTTTGGAATCTCAGTAATATCTTTCCAACTTCCTTTTTCTAATGGAATCGCAGAATCTAAAAAATTACGTCCATATTCGATTACTTTTTCACCTCTTACATAATTATACTTTTCACCACGTTCCGCGCCACCAGAATCAGAAATTACATCTGTACCATATAAAGCATTATATAAACTTCCCCATCTTGCATTAGCAGCATTTAAAGAATATCTGGCATTTTTTACCGGAACAACAAGTTGGGGTCCTGGTATACTAGAAATTTCGGCATCTACATTTTTTGTCTCTATTGAAAAATTTTCACCCTCTTTAACTAAATATCCAATTTCTTTTAAAAAGTTTTTGTATTTTTTCAAGTCTAATTCTTTACCTTTTTCCTCAATGTGCCAATCATCTATCTTTTTTTGCATTTCAAATCTAATAGAAAGAAGTTTTTTATTTATAGGTGATAGCTCATGGGCAGTTTCATCTAAACCTAACCAAAAATTTTCTGATTTAATATTTGTTCCCGGAAGCAGCTCATTATTTACAAACTCTAGCAATTCTTTAGATATTGATAATTTGCCTTGTTTTATATAATCCATAAACAGTCCAATTTTTGCCACTTATTTTTATATTCTTATTTATTATTATAAATTATAATATTTATATATATATATAATTTATCAAGTGATTTTAATAAAAGTATTATGTTATATACCAGATATGCAAAAGACACATAGATCAAAACGATAAATGAAAAATTATTTAGAATTTGAAAAAGATATTAAAGTTTTAGAGGAAGAGATTGAAAAATTAAAAGATCCTTTTAATAAAGATGGTATATCAAAAGTAGATACAGAAAAGATAGCAATAATACAAAAAGAGATTGATGAAAAATTAAAATCCTCATATTCAAATCTAAATGAATGGCAAAAAACTCAAGTTGCAAGACACGAAGAAAGACCTAAAGCTAAATTTTTTATAGAAAACTTATTCTCAAATTTTATTAGCTTGTCGGGAGACAGAAAATTTGCTGATGATGATGCTGTAATAGCTGGTTTTGCAAAATTTCAGGAAAAGTCCGTTTTAGTTATTGGCCAGGAGAAAGGAGACGACCTAGACAGTAGACTAAAAAGAAATTTTGGAATGATGAGGCCAGAAGGATATAGAAAATGCATTAGACTGATGAAGGTTGCGGATAAATTTAATATTCCAGTAATTTCATTTATTGATACTCCAGGAGCATACCCAGGAATTGGGGCCGAGCAAAGAGGTCAAGCTGAGGCAATAGCTAGTTCAATAGAGTGTTGTATGTCATTAAAAGTTCCAATAATTTCAATTATTATCGGTGAAGGTGGTTCCGGTGGGGCTATAGCATTAGCATCTGCAAATAGAGTTTTAATGTTAGAAAATGCAATTTACTCCGTTATCTCTCCAGAAGGTTGTGCTTCTATTTTGTGGAGAGACCCAAGTAAATCCCTTGAAGCAGCTAAAGCTATGAAGCTTACAGCTACTGAACTTTTAAAGCTTGGCGTCATAGATAAAGTAGTAAACGAACCTTTAGGTGGCGCACATAGAAATAGAACTGAAATTACAGAATCAATTAGGGAATCTATCAAAAATTATTTAGATGAATTTTCATCTTTTTCAAAAGAAGAAGTTTTTGAACAAAGAAAGAAAAAATTTTTAGAAATTGGTAAACAGAAAAGTTTTACAGAATTCTTAAAAACTGAAGGAAATATAGTTAAAAAAGAAAATATTAAGACAAAACATATTATTTTTATTTTGGCTTCAATAGCTGTTTTAGCTTTATTAATTAAATTTTTATAAAGAACCGTGACAGTGTTTGAATTTTTTTCCTGAACCACAGTAGCAAGGTTCATTTCTTTTCATTTTTCTTTCAGGTTTTTTTGTATCGTTTTTGAAATTATTCTCTCTTGATTTAATATCTTTTTTTGTTTCTTCTGTACGAGGTACGACATCAATATTATTAAGAAAAGTAATAAAGTCTGATTTTATTTTATATAATAAATTTTCAAACAGCTTAAAAGATTCTTTTTTAAACTCATCAAGAGGATCTTTTTGAGCATAACCTCTTAATCCTATAACTCCTCTTAAATGTTCTAAATATTGTAGATGCGATCTCCAAAGAAAATCAATAGTTTGCAAAAAAACTCTTTTTTCTAGCTCTATATTAGTTTCTTCTGTAAGAGCTGTTTTTCTTTTACTTCTGTGTTTATTAAAGCCTTCCACAATGAGGTTTTCGAGTTCATTTTTTTTTAATTTTTCAATATTATTAAATTCATCTTCACTTAAAGATTTACCAATTACAGTTTTAATTTTAGTTTTAAAAGTATCAAGCTGATTTTCCTTTTCGTATATCATTTTTTCTTCAGAAAAACTTTTAGCTAATTCATCTAAGAAAGAGTATATTATTTCATCAATATTTTTTAATTTTAGTACTTTTTTTCTTTGCTCAAAAATAACCTTTCTTTGGTCATTCATAACATCATCAAACTTAAGTAAAGTTTTTCTGATATCAAAATTTCTGGATTCGACTCGCTGTTGAGCTCTTTCTAGAGCTTTATTAATCCAGGGATGATCAATAGATTCTCCTTCCTTTAATCCAAATTTTTTCATTACACCATCTATCGATTCAGAGCCAAATATCCTCATTAGATCATCTTCTAGACACACATAAAAAATAGAATTTCCAGGGTCTCCCTGTCTTCCAGATCTTCCTCTTAATTGATTGTCGATCCTTCTACTTTCATGTCTTTCTGTTCCTATTACAAACAATCCTCCAATATTTCTTACTTTATTTTTTTCTTCTAAAATTAAATTTTTATTTTTCTCTAATTCATCTTTATCTAAATTACTTAAATTTCCACCTAACTGTATATCTGTTCCTCTCCCAGCCATATTTGTTGCAATAGTAACTGCGCTAAGTTTACCTGCATCAGCAATAATATTTGCTTCTTTTTCATGATGTTTTGCATTTAGTACATTATGCTTAATTTTTTTTGCTTTGAGCAAATCAGATAATTTTTCTGATTTTTCAATACTAGTTGTTCCAACTAGCACAGGTTGGTTATTATTTTTGCATTCTTCTATTGTTTTTACTATAGCGCTATATTTTTCTTTTTCTGTTCTAAATATCTGGTCATTTTTATCATTTCGAATCATTTTTTTGTTAGTTGGAATAGAAACGGTTTTAAGTTTATAAATATCTAAAAATTCTTCGGCTTCAGTCATAGCTGTTCCGGTCATACCTGATAGTTTTTTATAAAGTCTAAAATAATTTTGATACGTTATTGATGCTAATGTTTGATTTTCACTTTGGATGCTAACATTTTCTTTTGCTTCCAAAGCTTGATGTAGACCATCCGAGAATCTTCTTCCTTCCAAAACTCTACCTGTAAATTCATCTATAATTTGAACTTTATCGTTTACCACAATGTAGTCAGTATCTTTTTTAAAAAGTAAATTAGCCCTCAAAGCTTGAGTAACATGATGTACCAAGTTAATGTTTTGTGGGTCGTAAAAATTATTATTTTTTAAAATTCCGTAAGTTTTTGAAAGCTTTTCTATTTTGTCGATTCCTTTTTCAGACAACATAGCTGTTTTGTCTTTTTCATCAATTTCATAGTCTATCTTTTCAAGTTGTTTTACAAATTTATTACTTACGTAATACTGGTCTGATTTATCTTCTGTACCTCCTGAGATCACAAGAGGAGTTCTGGCTTCATCAATCAAAATACTATCCACTTCATCCACTATACAAAAATGATGATCTTTCTGAACCATTTCGGCTATATCGTACTTCATGTTATCTCTTAAATAATCAAAACCAAATTCATTATTAGTTCCGTAAGTAACATCACAATTGTAATTTTTTTTTCTTACATCGTTATCCAGAATATCATTTGTTATGCAACCAACAGTTAATCCCAAGAAATTATAAATTTTACCCATCCAATTAGAATCTCTTTTTGCTAAATAATCGTTAACTGTGACAACATGCACTCCTTTTCCCGAAAGTGAATTTAAATAGACAGCTAGTGTTGATACTAAAGTTTTTCCTTCTCCTGTTTTCATTTCGGCAATTTTGCCTTGATGAAGAATTATGCCACCCATCAACTGAACATCATAATGTCTTTCTCCCAATGTTCTTTTTGCAGCCTCTCTTACATATGCGAAGGCTTCTGGCAATAGAGCTTCTAATTTTTCTCCATTTTTTATTTTTGACTTCAATTCAGCCGTTTTTTTTGGGAAATCCTCATCAGGCAAAGAGGCAACTTTGTCCTCCCAGGCGTTTATTTTTTTTACGATTGATTTAAGGCTTTCAAGCTCTCTTTGGCTTGAATTCTTTATAAATTTACCGATAATATTGCTAAAGTTAAGCATAATAGTTAAATTTTTTTTTGCAATTTATTATAAATTATATTAATTCAACAAAGACTTATATAATCAATATTTTAAGATTTTAAACACTTATGACAGTAAACTTGAGAAATTTCTTTAATCCCAAAATCAAATCTTCAAAAATGGGTGAATTTCAAGAACTTCAGTCCATAGAAGGTTTGGAAGCTTCGGCGGTTTCAGCAGATCTTTATGGAGATGGAAGAGATGACTTGGTATTATTTTATTTTCAAGAGGGTGCAAATTTTGCTGCAGTATATACAACTTCAAAAGTTACTTCTGCGAGCATTAATTGGAATTTAAAAATAAAAAGACATTTTGTTAAGGCCATAATGGTAAATACACAGAACGCAAATACCTTTACAGGAATAAAGGGAGCTCAAGGTTTAAAGGAGATAGCAACAACATTAGCAAAAAATTTAACTATCAAATCTTCACAAGCAGCAAAAGGAACAAGTGAGGTTGTTAAAATTACCGATTTGTTATTTGCATCAACAGGAGTTATCGGAGAAGAATTTCCTCATGTAAAGATTAAAAATACAGTTTCAGAATTAGTAAAAAAATTAAAAGTCGAACAGAATAAGTTTATGTGGTTTAAATTGGCCAATGCAATTACTACCACTGATACAAAACCTAAACTAGCTTATGAAGAATGTAAAATAGGAAATAAATTAGTTAAAATTTCAGGAATAGCTAAAGGTTCTGGTATGATTGCTCCTAACATGGCAACTATGTTGTCATTCATATTTACTGATGCAAATATACCTGCGGTGTTTTTAAAAGCCATTCTCAAAAAAGTTACATCTACCACTTTTAATTCTATAACAGTAGATGGAGACACGTCTACAAATGATATGGTAGCTATTTTTGCAACTGGGAAAGCTAGAAATTCTAAAATTTATAATGTGCTTGATCCTAAATTAAAAGATTTTGAAAAGGCGCTTCATAGATTGTGTCTTAATCTAGCTAAGCAAATAGTTTCTGATGGCGAAGGAGCAAAAAAATTTATTAACGTTAATGTGGTAGGAGCGAGATCAGAAGCCATGGCAAAAAATGTTGCTTTCTCAATCGCGAATTCGCCACTCTTTAAAACAGCAGTGGCTGGAGAAGATCCGAATTGGGGAAGAATTTTAATGGCAGCAGGAAAATCCGGAGAAAATATTGTAGCAAATAAAATAAAAGTTAAGATAGGAAATTATTTGGTTGCTGAACAAAGTATGGCTTCAAAAGAATATAAAGAGAGCGATATTAAAGAGTATATGACTTCTGATTCTATCGATATTGAAATAAATTTAGGTTTAGGAAATGGTAGTTATACCGTTTATACATGCGATTTTACAAAAGATTATATCGATATAAACGCAGACTACAGAAGTTGATATATTTTTTTTAATAATTAAATATAATAAGAAATATAAAAAATGATCAAATTTAATTTAACATGTGAATGCGGGTCTTCTTTTGAAAGTTGGTTTTCAAGTTCCGAAGAATATTCGTCTTTGGTTAAAAAAAAATTAATAACTTGTATTTATTGCAATTCTACTAACATTAGAAAATCTTTAATGACACCAAATTTAAAAAGCAAATCAAATAAAAGCGAATTCAAAAATCAAAAAAACAAGGAAAAAAATATAAAAAGCGAGTTGTTAAAAATTAGAAAATACATAGAGAAAAATTGTAAAAATGTAGGAGATAATTTCGCTCAGGAAGCAAGAAATATTCATTACGATAAAAAAACCTCTAGCGGAATTTATGGTAAGGCTTCTCCTGAAGAAACATCAGAACTCAAAGAAGAAGGTATAGAAGTCGCTACAATACCTTGGATAGATAAAACTGAAAATTAATTTTTTAAGAAAATCGAAATGTAATTTACAGAAGAGTCTTTGGTTGCTTTCCATTTATTCAACAAAATATTAAATTTCATACCTATTAATTCATCAAACGCGAAATTATTTTTTTCAGCAATATTTTTTAGTTGTTCTGGAGTTAAAAATTTATTCCAATCATGGGTGCCAATTGGTAACCATCTAAGAACATATTCTGCACCAATAATTGCAAATAAATAGGATTTTAAATTTTTATTAATAGTGGCAACAAACATAATTCCGTCTTTCTCTATTAAAGAAGAACATTTTTGCATAAATAAATTAACATCTGATACATGCTCTACAATTTCCATATTTAATATTACTTTAAATTTTTTATCTGCTTTTAAATTCTCTGGAGAGCAATTAATGTATTTAATATCTAAGCCCATTTCCTCTGCGTGTAATTTTGCTGCTTTAATATTATTTTCTGATGCATCAATGCCGGTTATTTCAGCTCCTAATCTTTTTAGTGGTTCGCATAAAAGTCCACCCCCGCATCCGATATCTAATATGCTTATTTTTGACAATGGCTTTTTAGAATTAGGATCAAGTGAGAAGTATGAAATTATTTTTTCTTTTATTAATTTAATTCTAGCCGGGTTAAAAACATGCAGTGGTTTAAATTTTCCATTTGGATTCCACCAATCACTAGCAATTTTTGAAAATTTTTCTACTTCAATTTTATCTATTGTGCTCAAATTAATACCTATTTAGCTCACTTGTGAATTTTTCTAATTAAGAGTATTTATTATCAATTAATATATTAAAAAGTATATAAGATATTTTGAATTATGAAAAGATTGACCCTTAAATTTGGAGGAACATCAGTTGGAACAATTGATAAGATCAAAAATGTTGCCAATATTATAAAAAAAAGACATGAAGAAGGAAATGAAATAATCGTAGTTGTTTCCGCAATGTCAGGTGTGACTAACGATTTATCAAAAAAATCAATTTCAATAAGTGAAAATTTTCCCGCAGAAGAGCTTGATGCTTTATTGTCATCAGGAGAACAAATTTCAAGTTCACTTTTAGCTGGTGCCATTATTGAATTAGGAATCAAAGCAAGATCATGGTTAGGGTGGCAGATTCCGATTTTAACGAATAATAATTACACTTCTTCAAGTATTATAAAAATAAAAACTGAAGAGATATTAAAATTTATTTCTAATCGTGGTATTGCTGTTGTGGCAGGATTTCAAGGAATCTCAAGCGAAAACAGAATTACTACTTTAGGAAGAGGAGGATCAGATCTTTCAGCTGTTGCAATAGCAAAATTTTTTCAAGCTGACTCTTGTGAAATTTATACTGATGTTGAGGGAGTTCTTTCGACAGATCCTTCAATAAATCAAAAAGCAAAAAAAATTGATAAAATATCCTATGAAGAAATGTTAGAGATGTCATCTTTAGGTGCTAAGGTAATGCAGCCAAGCGCAGTGCAATCAGCCATGATTGATGATATACCAATTCATGTTAAATCTACTTTTTCCAAAAAGCCAGGCACAAAAATAATTTCTGAAAGTGAAACTGATCACAAAAAATCTGTAACAGGGATAGCTTATTCAAAAAATAATGCTAAAGTTTCTATAGTTGGAGTGGTAGATAAACCTGGTGTTGCAGCAGATGTATTTGAGCCAATCGGTAAAAATAATATTAATATTGATATGGTAATTCAAAATACTTCACTAGATGGCAAAACAGCTAATATAACTTTTACTATTAAACAAGAAGATTTAAATAAAACTTTAAACATAATAGAAAAAAATAAAAAAAAAATTAGCTATAACAAATTGACTCATAATGACAAACTTGCCAAAGTATCAATTATTGGAGCTGGTATGATAGCAAGCCCCGGTGTTACATATAAAATGTTTAGATCACTTGCGGATGAAAAAATAAATATTTTAGCAATTTCTACTTCAGAAATTAAAATTTCTGTTTTAATTAATGAAGAATTCACTCAAAAAGCAGTTAAAATTTTACATAAAACTTTTGGACTTGATTAATTGATGAGCATAAGAGCGTATAGAGATATAAAAAGAAAAAAAACTAAAAAAATTAAAGTGGGAAAAGTGTATGTTGGTGGGGATGCTCCTATATCCGTTCAATCGATGACAAATACATTAACTACTGATGTTAACAAAACAATTAAACAAATAAATGAACTTGAGGATGCTGGAGCTGATATTGTTAGAGTATCTTGCCCAGATCAAGATTCTACTCTTTCGTTAAAAAAAATTGTTAAGAGCGTTAATGTTCCAATAGTAGCTGATATACATTATCATTATAAAAGAGCCATAGAGTCTGCAGAATCTGGAGCAAGCTGTTTAAGAATAAATCCTGGAAACATAGGATCATTAGATAGAGTTAAAGAAATTTTAAAAGCCGCAAAAGATAATGATTGTTCAATAAGAATAGGAGTTAATGCCGGATCATTAGAAAAAAAAATATTAGAAAAATATAAAGAGCCTTGTCCAGAAGCTCTAGTTGAGAGCGCAATTAACAATATCAAGGTTCTTGAAGATCAAGATTTTTTTAATTTTAAAGTAAGCGTTAAATCTTCAGATATTTTTTTAGCAATCAAAGCCTATAGAAAATTATCATCTGTTTGTGATTATCCCCTGCATTTAGGAATTACAGAAGCAGGTAGCATGACTCCAGGAAGCGTTAAATCTTCTATGGGTATGGGAATTTTGTTGATGGAAGGCATAGGTGATACTATAAGAGTTTCTCTTTCAGAAAATCCAGTAGAAGAAGTCAAAATTGGATATGAGATATTAAAATCATTAAACTTAAGACATAGAGGAGTTAACGTTATATCTTGCCCTTCTTGCGCAAGAGAAGCATTTCCAGTTATTGATACGGTAAAAATTTTAGAAAAAAAACTTTCGCACATAAAAAAGCCTATAACTCTATCTATAATTGGTTGTGTGGTAAATGGACCAGGCGAAGCTTCTCAGACAGATATAGGCATAACAGGCGGTGGCCAAAATACTAATATGATGTATATATCTGGTCTTCCACACACAAAAGTTGCTAGTGAAAAGATTATTGATGAAGTAGTAAATTTAGTAGAAAAAAAAGCTCAAGAATTACAAAGTAATTAACTCAAAAAATGATACCAATAAAAAAAGTTGAACAACTTATTAATACATATAAAGAATTAGAAAAAGAACTTGCTTCAGGAAGTCTTAACAATAAAGATTTAGTTAAAAAATCAAAAGAGTACTCTAATCTTGGCGGTATTATTAAAGAAGCAAAGGGATACGTAAATTTTGATAAAGAAAAAAAAGAGCTAGAAAAAATTATAGAGGAAAAAAATAATGATAAAGAGATGATTTTATTAGCAAAAAACGAATTATCAGAATTATTGAAGCAGCATCAAGAAAATGAAAAAAAATTAAAAATATTTTTATTGCCCAAAGATGAAGCCGATTCTAAAAATGCAATTCTAGAAATAAGAGCTGGCACAGGAGGTGACGAAGCAGGTTTGTTTGTAGCAGATCTTTATAAAATGTATGAAAAAGTTTGTTTAAATAACAAATGGGCATTTGAAATAATAAGTATATCAAAAAGTAACGCGGGAGGATTTAAGGAAGTGATCTTATTGATTAAAGGAAACAATATTTATTCTTTCTTAAAATATGAAAGTGGCGTGCATCGTGTGCAAAGAGTACCAAAAACCGAAACACAAGGCCGAGTACATACCTCTGCAGCGACAGTAGCTGTACTTCCTGAAGCTGAAGAAGTTGATATAAAAATACAAGAAAAAGATTTAAGGATAGATGTTTACAGGAGTACAGGAAGTGGAGGACAATCAGTTAATACGACAGACTCAGCAGTTAGAATTACTCATATACCAACAGGAATTGTTGTTACTAATCAAGATGAAAAATCTCAACATAAAAACCGCGCAAAAGGTATGAAAATATTAAGATCAAGAGTTTATGAAGCTGAAAGAGAAAAAAAAGATAAAGAGAGATCAAGAGATAGAAAAAATCAAATAGGAACAGGAGATAGATCTGAAAGAATTAGAACATATAATT
>MDTE01072400.1_pt1 | contig 14678 bp, 14 predicted proteins | sample 811231 | NCBI WGS metagenome assembly MDTE01 (sample SAMN05326651, study PRJNA326480) | marine metagenome | isolation source: seawater | place: Indian Ocean: Red Sea | collected 2010 | reverse complement strand
TCAAAGTGGACTCGGCATAGTCGCTGGCGACAATGCGGAACACGCGACTGCTCAGGGCAGGTTGGAATTGGGCCTGTGGCTCAACAACTTTGTCGACTGTCAACAATAGCTCACGGACCATCGGGGCAAGCCCTATAGCCCGCTCGGTGGGCCTCATGCCGTCGCTGGTACGCACCAGCAGCGGGTCATCAAACAACGCCCGCAGACGCTTGAGACCGTTACTCAAGGCCGGCTGACTGATGCCCAGATGGTCCGCGGCCCGGGTAACGCTACGCTCACGCAGAAGCGCATCCAAGTAAATCAATAAGTTGAGATCGACTTTACCCTTGATCATGACTTCCAGACTGAGTGGGTCGGATGCTAGCTAAGATGTTGATTTGTTAAGCTTATCACGAAAAAGAATAGTAAGTATAAGTTACATTGATTCAGTTTATGGATAGACGCGGCTAGTATCGCGAGTCCGAGAATCGAAGTCGCTGACGGGGAGCAAGGGCTGACCAACCGTCGACCAAGAGAGAACACTATGTCACAGTACACACAGGATATTGACGAAGCCGCGCGGCTCATCGATGCCAAAGGGGCCACCTGGAACGTCAATCCCGAGAATGTCGCCCGGATGCGGGCTCAGAACCGGTTTCGCACCGGTCTCGACGTAGCCCGTTACACCGCCGGCATCATGCGTGCGGACATGGCGGCCTACGACGCTGACAACTCCAAGTACACCCAGTCCCTGGGTTGCTGGCACGGTTTCATCGCCCAGCAGAAAATGATCTCCATCAAGAAGTATCTGACCAGCACCAAGGGCTGCTATCTGTACTTGTCTGGTTGGATGATTGCTGCGTTGCGTTCTGAGTTCGGCCCTCTGCCGGACCAGTCAATGCACGAGAAAACCACGGTCGCCGATCTCATTGAGGAGATCTACACCTTCTTGCGTCAGGCCGATGCGCGTGAACTCGGGGGCTTTTTCCGTGAGCTCGACGCGGCCCGTGCAGCCGGTGACGCGGTCGCCGAGAAGCGGGTGCAGACCGAGATCGACAACTTCGAGACGCATGTGGTGCCCATCGTGGCGGACATCGATGCAGGCTTCGGGAATGAGGAAGCAACTTATCTGCTGGCGAAGAAGCTCATCGAGGCTGGCGCCTGCTGTCTGCAGATCGAGAACCAGGTCTCCGACGAGAAGCAGTGTGGCCATCAGGACGGTAAAGTGACTGTGCCGCACTCTGATTTTCTGGCAAAAGTCCGCGCAATTCGCTATGCGTTCCTTGAGCTCGGTGTCGACGATGGCATCATCGTGACCCGTACCGATTCGCTGGGCGCCGGCTTGACCAAGCAGATTGCCGCGTCCGCCGAAGAAGGTGATCTCGGCGACCAGTACAATCAGTTCATCGCCGGTGATGTGATCGAGAGCTCCGATGACGTCCGCGCTGGTGATGTGGTCATCAAGCAAGGCGGCAAGATGGTTCGCGCCAAGCGGCTCCCGAGTGGTTTGTTCGAGTTCAAGCCGGGCACCGGCGAGGACCGCGTCGTCCTAGACTGTATCGCCTCGCTGCAAAATGGCGCCGATCTGCTTTGGATAGAAACTGAAAAGCCTCACCTCGGCCAGATCTGGGGCATGGTGAGTCGCATCCGTGAGGCAGTGCCGAACGCCAAGCTGGTTTACAACAACAGCCCGTCGTTCAACTGGACCCTCAACTTCCGGCAGCAGGTGTTCGATGCATGGACGGAAGCCGGGAAAGATGTGTCAGCTTATGACCGCGACGCTCTGATGAGTGCCGACTATGACGACACGGAGCTGGGTGCCGCGGCGGACGAGAAAATCCGAACTTTCCAGGCGGATGCGGCGAGTGAAGCTGGTGTGTTTCATCATCTCATCACCCTGCCGACTTATCATTCAGTTGCGTTGTCCACCGACACCTTGTCGCGTGACTACTTCGGTGACTTGGGCATGCTGGGCTATGTCGCCAATGTTCAGCGCAAGGAAATCCGGGAAGGGGTGGCCTGTGTCAGGCATCAGAACATGGCCGGCTCGGACATGGGTGACGATCACAAGGAATACTTCTCCGGTGATGCGGCACTCAAAGCTGCAGGCAAGGACAACACCATGAATCAGTTCGGCTGAGCCGGACCGGCCGCCGCTGGCGGCAACGTGCAACAAAGAGGTGGTGCTCCGGCATCACCTCTTTGTTGCGTGTCACCCTGGAGCCAACATGAAGGTCGCTTCAGCTTGGCTCGAATGCTGCCAGTGCCTGCTCGGCAAGCAAGCCACCCGTGTGTTCGATGTCGGCAAAGCCGGTGCGATAGATCTCCGCTGACGGTGTCGCAATTTGGTGTTGGCCGAGCTCGATCAGCTGCTCGATAGAGGCCCCATAGACCACCCGGCCGATGCCGGCCCAGACCTGTGCCGCGGCACACATCGGGCAGGACTCGCTTGACGAATACAGTGTGCAGTCCGCGAGGCTCAAATCTGGCGTGTCCCGCAAGACAGCGCGGATCAAATTGATTTCGGCATGGGCGGTGACATCGTTGTCGCGACGACACGTGTTATGCGCGCGGGCAATCTCCACACCATCTCGCGCCAGCACTGCGCCATAAGGCCAGTCTCCACGTCGTGACTCTTCAATCGCCAGTTTCATGAAGTCTTCGTCGTTCATCGTCGCTGAGTCCTGGTAACGAGTGCTGGTGATCAATGACCGAAATCTAACGGACGGCCCACGCCCTCTTCTATACCATGTGTGAATGAGCACGAATCCAGCTTCCACCGATCGGCCGCAGCAAGCAATGCTTATGATGATCGCCGCGATGTTGATCTTGCCCGGAATGGATGCCATCGCAAAGTGGCTGTCGTCGTCCATCGGCGCTCTGCAAGCGGTTTGGTTTCGGTTTGTCGTCCAGGTACTTCTGCTTGCACCGCTGGTGATGTTCGGTCGTGCGCCGTTGGTGTTTGCGAGCTTTTGGATCCACCCCATTCGTGGCGCGCTGATGATCGCCGGCACCGTCATGTTCTTCACTGCACTGCGTTTCTTGCCACTGGCCGATGCCATTGCAATCTTTTTTGTCGAGCCCTTTATCGTGACGCTGATGGCGGCGGTGTTCCTCGGCGAAAAAGTCGGCTGGCGTCGAATGACGGCGATCGTCGTCGGGTTCATTGGTGCACTGATTGTAATTCGCCCCAACTTCGAGCAGTTCGGTTGGCCGGCAATGCTCCCGCTCGGCGCGGCAGTGACGTTCAGTGTCTATCTGCTGTTCACCCGGCGGATGTCGCAGCACGTGGAGCCAGTTCAGATGCAGCTGTTCTCAGGCATTTCGGGTTGTCTGCTGGTTACTGTGATCATTGCGGCCGGGGTCACGCTGGAGTTGCCCATTGTCAGTCTGGTCGCACCCAGCGGGACCGAGTGGTCATTGTTGTTTGCGCTCGGGTTGATCTCGACGGTGGGTCATCTGCTGGTCGTTCATGCGTTGCGGATCGGATCTGCCGGCCTGCTAGCACCCTTTCAATATGTCGAGATAATCGGTGCGACCTTACTCGGTCTACTGGTGTTCGGAGACTTCCCGGATGCACTCACGTGGGTGGGCGTCGGTATCATCGTCGGCTCAGGGCTGTATGTCTTTCATCGTGAGCGAGCGCTCGCCAGATGTAGGCATTAGCGCATGCCGTCATCGAACTCCCGGTTGGCACCGCGTCCGACGAAAGGGCTGACGCGATCCCGCGTGGTGCTCATTCCAATCGGTTGCCGTCAACGTAATACCAACGACCTTCCTCGCACTGAAATCGGCTGCGTTCATGTATGCGGTGCGCTCTGCCCGCGACCTTGAAGCGCGCCACGAACTCGACCAGTCCGCTGGCGTCACCCGCGTCACCGGCTTCGGTCAGCTTGATCGAAAGTCCCAGCCACTGACGATCGGTGTCCATCAGCAATCCGTTTGGCCGGGTCGAAGCGTGCCAGGTGTCGAGCAGGTAGTCACGGTTGTTGAGCACGAACGCCGTGTAGCGCGAGCGCATGGTTGCAGTCGCGGTGGGTGGCAGGCCGAGGCCGCGGATGAACGGCGCGCAACAGGCCGCCAACGGAAACTCGCTGCCGCACGGACAGGTTTTTTCTAGAGATTGTCGCATGAGTTGTTCGTGCGATGCCGTGTTGGCGCCGAGCGTTGCTGCCGGTACCCTCTGTAGCATCCGAAAAAGTGCCGGAAAACTTTACACGAAATTGCTGACATGCTCGCCCAGGATTTCATGTCCCCTTCAACTAAGGTGGTTAGTACCCAAGGTACAATTAGTTCCACTCTAGGGTTTGGATGAACTCGGGGGGCCACATGAACGTCATGAACCTTGGACGGACGGTCAACGCGGCAGCCTCGCGTCTTTTTTCGATCACAGTCGGTTCGGAGACTGAACACTGTCCATTCTGGGTCAGGGTTTCTTCGCTGCCGAGGGTGATGACCTCGTGTCGTGGAGGATTTTCGACATGTTGCAGAATGGCTCACCCTTCAGTTTCGATGGGCAGGGCGCTGAAGACGTCGACACCAGTCCCGCGGTCAACGCCATGCTCTCTGTCCGGGATACAGCGTGTTGCGCCTTGGATTTGAACTCTCGATAATCTCCGGCCTACTCAAGCCTTGTGCGAGGAAGGCCCGTGACCGACGCTTTTATCTACGATGCGGTTCGTACGCCACGCGGAAAAGGTAATCCAAAAGGCGCATTGCACGAGGTGGCGCCCATTGCGCTCGCGACCCAGGTGTTGGAACGGTTGCGTGACCGTAATGAGTTCGATACCGCCGCGCTCGATGACATTGTCATGGGCGTCGTGGAGCCGGTGGCGGAGCAAGCTGCCTGTCTACCCCGGATCGCGGCGCTGACTGCGGACTACGACCTCAAGGCGCCGGGCGTTCAGATCAATCGTTTCTGCGCATCAGGCCTGGAGGCGGTCAATATGGCTTCGGCCCAGGTCATGGCGGGGCAATCCGACCTCACCATCGGCGGTGGCGTCGAGAGCATGTCCAGGGTCAAGATGGGTACCTCGGGTGGAGCCTGGTACGCCGATCCGGAAGTCGCATTTCCGACCTATTTCATCCCACAGGGCATCAGTGCCGACCTAATCGCAACCCGGCAGGGATATAGCCGAGATGATGTCGACGCGTATGCGGTCGAGTCCCAACGCCGCGCCGCTGTAGCGCAGTCGGAGCAGCGTTTCGATAAGACCATCGAGCCGGTTTGCGATGTGCTCGGTAACACTTTGCTCGACTATGACGAGCACGTGAGGCCGGAGAGCACCATGCAGTCATTGGCGGCCCTTGAGCCCGCGTTCGCCACACTGGGTGCAAAGGCCGGTTTCGACGACATCGCGGTGTTGCGTTACCCGGACGTCGAGCGCATCAATCATGTACATCACGCCGGCAACTCATCTGGCATTGTCGACGGTGCGGCCGGCGTGTTGATCGGCTCCAGGGAAGCAGGGGAGCGGCATGGCTTGACCGCTCGTGCACGCATCAAGGGTTTTTCCTCCATCGGCAGCGAGCCCGCTATCATGCTGACCGGACCGGCGGATTCCGCCGAGAAAGTGCTCAAGCGTACTGGTATGGATGTCAGTGACATTGACTTGTTCGAAGTCAATGAGGCTTTTGCGTGTGTGCCCATGTTGTTCATGGACGTGCTGGGCGTGCCGCAAGACAAGGTCAACGTCAACGGTGGCGCCATCGCACTTGGCCATCCGCTCGGTGCTACCGGTGCGATGCTGCTCGCGACCTTGCTCGACGAACTCGAGCGGCAGGACAAGGAAACCGGGCTCGCAACGTTGTGTATCGGGGCGGGTATGGGAACGGCGACCATAATCGAGCGGGTTTGATGATTTATTACACCGTTGAGCTAGGTGTTGCCCGGATTACCTGGGACATGCCAGGGCGCGCCATGAACGTGCTGAACGCGCAATCTTTGCCTGCATTCGATGCGGCTGTTGAACGCGCTATAAGCGATGACTCGGTGAAAGGCGTCATCATCGATTCGGCCAAGGCTGATTTCATCGCTGGCGCCGACCTCAAGATGATAATGGCTCTAGAGCAGCCGTCTGACATCCAACAGCTGTACGACCAGCACAAGGCGCGACTGCGCGCGCTCGAGACCAGTGGCAAGCCGTTTGTCGCGGCCGTCAATGGCCATGCTCTGGGTGGCGGACTGGAAATTTGTCTTGCTTGCCATTACCGAGTCGCGGTAGACAACGAGGCTGCGCGCATTGGATTGCCGGAAGTGACTCTGGGTCTGTTGCCGGGGGCAGGTGGAACTCAACGATTGCCGCGAATGATTGGTCTGGACCAGGCCTTGCCGCTGCTGGTCGAGGGCAAGACGCTTTCGCCCTCAAAAGCGGCTGAACTCGGCATCATTGACGAGGTGGTACCCGCCCACCAGCTGCTGGATGCCGCGCGCGCCTGGATCGAGGTCGACGGTCGTTGTGACAAGCCCTGGTACGACAAGGGTTACCGGGCACCCGGACCGGCCGTACAGAGCCCCAAGGGTTACGAGATCTTTACCGCGGGCACCGCATTGCTGCACGGCAAGACTCGAGGCAACTATCCGGCGCCGCATGCGATAATGGCTTGCGTCTACCAGGGCATGCAGCTGCCCATCGATACTGCGCTCGCGCTGGAGAGCAAGTACATCGCCAAGCTGTTCGCCAGTCGAGAGACCAAGAGCATGATTCGCTCTTCGTTTTTCAGCATGAATGAGGCCAAGAAGCTGACACGGCGTCCAGCCGGTATCGAGAAAGCAGACCAGACCCGGATAGGTGTGTTGGGCGCGGGTATGATGGGCGCGGCCATCGCTTATGTGAGCGCCCTTTCGGGGCTCGAGGTGGTGGTGCTGGACACGACTCTCGAGCGGGCTGAGAACGGTCATCGGTATGGCTCTGGCGTCATGGAGAAAATGATTGCACGCGGCCGCATGACCGAGACGGATCGCGATGACGTGCTTGGCCGCATCACCCCGGTGACGGAGTTCGCGGCGTTGTCGGATTGTCAGCTGGTGATTGAAGCGGTGTTCGAGGACCGAGCGCTGAAGGCGGAGGTTACCCGTAAGACGGAGGCCGTGGTGGATGCGAGTGCAGTGTTTGCCTCCAACACTTCGACACTCCCGATAACCGGTCTTGCCGAAAGCTCGGCACGGCCCGAGAACTTCATCGGTCTGCACTTTTTCTCACCCGTTGACCGGATGCAGTTGGTCGAAGTCATCACCGGCGAGAAAACATCTCCGCAGTGTCTCGCGCACGCGCTCGATTTCGTCAAACGCATCCGCAAGGTGCCCATCGTTGTGAATGATTCGTTGGGCTTTTACACCAGCCGTCTGGTCGGGCGGTTTGTCGACGAGGGTGTTGCGATGGTGGGCGAGGGGATCAGTCCCGCCTTAATCGAGAACGCGGCCAAGATGGCCGGTTTTCCGGTTGGACCGCTGGCGTTGGCTGATGAGGTGAGTCTCGAGCTCATGTACAACATCCGGGCACAGCACCAACGCGACCTCGGGGAAGACTATGTCGCCCAACCCGGTGAGGCAGTGTTGACCAAGTTCATCGAAGACCTCGGCCGTCTGGGAAGAAAGTCAGGCGGCGGTTTCTACGACTATCCCGCTGACCAGACCAAAATGCTGTGGCCCGGACTGGCCGATCACTTTCCCCGCCGCAATAGCCAGCCGGATGTCGAGGAGGTCAAGCAACGGCTGCTCTATGTGCAATCCGTTGATGCTGCGCGTTGTCTGGATGAGGCAGTGCTCACTGACCCGAAAGATGGTGACGTGGGCTCTATTCTCGGCTGGGGATTCCCGGTCTACACCGGTGGTGCGGTGTCTTTGATCGACTATGTCGGTGTTGAGGACTTCGTCGAGCGATGCGATCAGCTGGCGGAGATTCACGGCGATCGCTTCGCACCTCCGGATTCACTGCGTGCAATGGCACATGAAGGACGTCGGTTTTACACTGACTGAGTTACACGCGATTTCCCGTGTGAGCGGTCCGCTCGCGTTGAGGTCACCCTATTCAGGAGGCAGCCATGCTGGAAGTCTGGGGACGAAGGATTTCGGGAAATGTCATTCCCGTGATGTGGACGGTGGCGGAGCTCGGGCTGGAGTACACGCGCTACAACGTCGGCGGTGGATTCAGTCGGCTGGATACCGAGGAGTACTCAGCCCTGAATCCGAATCACAAGATTCCCACCATTCGCGACCATGGACGGGTGCTGTGGGAGTCCAACGCCATTATTCGTTACCTGTCCCGTCAATATGGTGTGGGTAGCTTGTGGCCGACGGATGACACCGAGCTTGCGCTGGCGGATCAGTGGATGGAGTGGACCAAGACCACGGTGCTGCCGCATCTGGCTGCGGTTTATCTGGGTATTGTGCGAACCGAGCCCGTTCAACGTAAACCGGAAGCCATCGCCGCCGGCGCAAAGGGCTTTGCCGACGCCCTCGAGATTGCCGATCGACAGCTCTCGAGTTCGTTATTCATGGTCGGTGATCAGCTGACCATGGGCGACATCACTCTGGGTGCTTATGTTTATCGATATTTCAATCTCGATATCGAACGTCCGTCATTACCGAATGTCGAGGTCTGGTACCGACGGCTCTGCGACCGAGAGACCTATCAAAAGCACGTAATGGTGCCGTTCGGTAGCTCGCCCGCCGAATTCAACGCGCTCGAGCAAGCGGTTGCCGACGACCCTTGAGTCTGACGCGGTAGGTGGCCGCGCAAGCGTGTTCGCTCACCCCGATGCGGCGTCGACGGCTTCGAGCACTTTGCCGAAGGTCTCTATGGTCTCAGTGTTCGTCGGCTCCACACTCACCTGGAGGTGGGAGATCCCCGCCGCTTCATACTTGAGTAGCTCGGCGGCAATGTCCTCAGGCGTGCCATTGACCGGAATCAGGGCACCTTGCTCGGCGTACTGGTCACTTGGCAGCCGGTCCCACCACGGATCGCCGGATGGGTCTGCAATCAATACCGTACAGGTGCGCTCCAGGGTCGCCGGGTCGCGGCCTTCCTGTTCGCAAAAGCCATCAACGATGCCGCGCAGACGGTCTACACCCTCAACCTTGTTGAACGTGTCGTCATAGTAGGCGTTCCACATATCCGCGTACTTTGCCATCAGCTTACCCATGCGCGGGCGTGTGGTTCCGACTAGAATCGGGCATCCTTCGGCGCGCGGTCCGCGCGGCTTGAGCTCACAGTCACGGGCGAAGTAGAACTTGCCGTCGAAGTCGACATGGCCGGTGCGCAACAGACTGTGAATGATCTGAATGCCTTCCTCGAACCGGCTTACTCGATAATCGTAGGGGTAGCCGAACATGTCGTACTCGAGCTTGTGGTAGCCAGCACCGAGACCCAGGATCAAACGCCCGTCGCTGATCTCGTCGACGGTGTCAGCCATTTTTGCAAGCAGTGCCGGATTTCGCCAGCCGAGCGCCAGCACCAGGGTGCCGATCTCCACTCGCTCGGTTATGGCCGCCACCGCGGACACCAGCGACCAGCCTTCCCAGACGCCGCGGACCAGCTCCTCACCGTCCAGCTGGTAGACCAGATGGTCGACCAGCCACAAGGAGTCAAACCCGACGTCCTCAGCAAGACGCGTCATGTCCGAGACTTCCGACCAGCCCCGCACGCCGGGGCCACGCATACCCTCGGTCTGGGGGAGCATCATGCCAATTTTCAAGCTGCGGGTTCCGGAAGCGACTGTCATCTGAGTTCTCCTGTTGCGCTCGTCAGTCCAAGTGTCTCGAGATACTAAAATCCAAGCCGTTTATCGACTTCGCCCTGCAATGGCTCACCGCGACGATAACGACCGACGTTATCCACGAATCTGCGGTAGTTGCGTCCGGTTCGAAGCTGACTGGCACCAGCGGTGTGGGGGGTCATGACCACGTTGTCCCGATGCCATAGCGTGTCGTCACCGGGTAATGGTTCACGATAATGGACATCGAGCCCAGCGCCACCGAGCTGCCCACTGTCAAGGGCTCGAATCAGAGCCTGATGATCGATGACCTCGCCGCGGGTGACATTGACCAGGATGGCGCCACGTTTGGTTTGTGCGAATAGCTCGTCGTTGAACATTTCTTCGGTGTCGGGTGTCAATGGCAAGCACACGGCGACCACGTCAGCTTCGCTGAGCTGAGACGGCAGCGCCGACATGGCTTCGACCTGAGTTACAGCATCAGTGCCGTCGCCCGGGTGTAGGTCGACGGCACGAATGTTCATGTCGAATCCGGCCGCACGCCGCGCGATACAGCGGCCGGTGCCACCGAAGCCGACAATGCAGAGATTCAAGCCTTGGAGCTCGATCTCGGCCATGCGGTACTCGACGCGTTTGTTCCAGGATTCGACCCCGTCTCGTACGGCGACGCCAATACGTCGTGTGACTGCCAGCAATAAACCCATGGCGTGGTCAGCGAGATGTGGACCTACCAATCCCTTCTCGCTGGTGAGCAGCACCTCGCTCTCGACAAACTCAGGGAACAGCAGATGATCGACTCCCGATGAGCTCAGATGGAGCCACTCGAGTGCCGGCATTTGCGCGAACATTTCTTCGTCGAGCTGGCCAAACAGCACGGTGGTGCCGTCCAGACATGCTTGTATTTCGTTCAAATCGTCGGTTTGGGTGACATTTGCATCCGCTCCGGCGGCCTCGCGGATGGCTTCCAACTCGGCTTCATCGAGTGGCTGCAGGGTGAGGTCAGGGATCACCAGAATGTTCGTGGCTGGCATGTTGTGGTCTCGTGTTCGTGCGCGGTGCCGTTGATATCGTCAGTCGGGGTTTCTGGCCCACTGATGCGAAATCGGCTCAGTCTCGGCGTGCTTTTTTGGAATGAACTCTCCTTCCGGACGTGGGTTGTCCGCCCAATGACCGGTGGGTTCACTGCCACGACAGATAATGGAGTGGGCATTCCAGCCGTTGAATGCGTGCACCTCACCGGACAGAAAACGCATCGCCAGACCACAGCGTCGGCAACCCGACGTATTTGGGTCCGAGCCATGCAAAATCCAATCGCTATGTAGTGACATTTGTCCGGCGTTCAGCGTCAGTGCAACCGGGGTTCCACCGTAACGTGCCGGATCGTCGACCGTCTGATTGAGAACATTGTGCTCGTTACCCTCGCTTTCACGAAAGCCAACCTGGGCATTCAGATGCGAGCCCGGAATGACGCACAGCGGCGCGTTCTCCAGCGTCACGTCGTCGATGGCGAGCCATGCGGATACGACCTTGCTCGGTGACAATGGCCAGTAAGAGGCGTCCTGGTGCCAGCTGACACGCTTGCCGTCGCCTGGGAGCTTGGCGAACAAATGACTGTGTCGGAGGATCAAGGTCTCGCCGAGCAAGTCGCCGACGATATCGAGTATTCGGGATTCTGTGACCAGGTCATAGACCCCACGGCAATGCTTGTGCCAGTTGACTATTTCGTAGCTGTTCCAGCCTTCGGTCAGGGCCTTTTCGAGAAGATCATCGAAATAGCGGCGAATGCGGGCGATCTCATCGGTGTCAAACACATCGAGACCGGTGACATAGCCTTTCTGGTTGTACTGGTCGACTTGCGCTTGGGTCAGCCGACATGGGTTATCTACACCCAGCGGGAAGAACTTTAGCTCGCGCTCGAGTTCCGGATAGGCGTCAAGAATCTGGGCCATGTTGCGCTCGTAGCCATGATACTGGCTTACAGCATATCAAATCCGGTCTGGTAGTCCTCCAAGTCAGTCATGTATTGCTCAAGCACCGCCACCAATTGGTCGATAGCTGGGCAGATTTGCATGATTTTAGTGGTTAGTGTCCTGACCAGGTTGCGGTGCACCCAAGGCCGATTTGCTGCGATTGTGTTGTCTGGGAACCGGCCCATCACTGAAGGCCCGGCCAGATATCTTGCGCATGAAAAAAAGAATGCCGACTGTCGAAGCACTATGTCACCGCACAGCGGACGCCCCGCCGCGTGACCATTTTGTGAGCATTTTGCGTTTACTTGGGCCGTGGTGACGGTGTCTGACCGAAGAGGTGTTGTCTGACGCTCATCCACAGCTGCGCGAGTCCGCTGCGAAGCCGGGAAGTGTCGGAGCCCAGAACTCGTATCCACAAACCGGCATCGAACGGCAACTCGGACACGCCGCCATAGCAGCCTTCGAGTGCCAGCAGGTTCTCGTGCAGCCTTGTGAACAGCTCGGTGTCGAGTCCGGTCCTGACGAGTACGAGTGAACCGTGCGCCTTGACCCCGGCAGTATCACGGAAACGGGGGCCATCGATCACGAAGCGGTCGAAGGCGAGCACATCACCTCGAGTCGAGCGCACGCGCAGCCGGCTGTCGAGCTCATTGAAGCACCGCCCTACATCCTGCGGGTCATGGGCAATGAATGAGTCGCAGCAAAGCACGGTAGCGTTGTCGTCGACCACGATTTCGATGCTTGAGTCCAGCGCAGCACCGGGAAACAGCACCGTCGAATCTGGCAGAAACTCCAGCAAGCTGTGGGCCCTGGCATTGAGCACGACAGTTTGTCTGGCGTGACCTTCGACACACTCGTGCACGATGGTCGAGGCTTGGGTGGTGACGTGAGCGCTGGCGTTCTCGCCGGCAGTGATGCTGAGAGTGACCTGTTCGGCGGCATACAGCCCGCCGGAGACCGATTGCAGATACAGCGATGCCATACCGGGTGGATCGCGTTCGAAGTAGAACGGTCGGGTGACATGAAACGGGTACCCGACATTCTGGTCGCTGACAAAAGTGATGCCATCTGGGCTGCACGAGAAACCGATTCGTGCCTGCCCACCACGATGGGTGTCGGCTGCCACCGCTTCGCCACCGGTCACTGCATTGTCACCGGAGAGGCCGGCGTGGGCCCGATTCTGACGGCGATATTCAATGTGACTTGTCCTCCCGGTTTCTCGCCCGGCATAGTAACGCGACTGTGGCGGGACAAGGACCCATGACGGTTCGAATCACCAAAATTGTTGGCAACATCGCCGATTCGTCAATGCATGAGGCAATACATCAGCTTGAGCACGAGTACCGTGTCGAGTACGTCACCGTCGCTGGCCCGGATTTGTCACGTAAGCGACTTCGCGTCGCGACTGACAAAGGCACTGACTGCGCCATCTCGCTGTCGCGTGACGTCAGTCTCGAGCACGGCGACGTGCTGTTACTGGAACCGGCGCGTGCCATAGTCGTTCAGCTCGAAGAGCTGGCGTGGATGACGCTTGAAGCCAGTGACCGCGCGGCCAGTGTGCTGCTCGGATTTGTCGCCGGGCATCATCACTGGCGAATCAAGCTCGAAGGTGCGCGCATGCGGGTCGCCTTGGATCAGCCACAGGAGGCGTATCTGGACCGCATCGAGAAATATCTGGATTGCGGGGACATAGTCGTGGTGACGGATGATGACTGAACCGCTGTCGACTTTGCGGCTGTTGCAACACGCAGACAGTTTTTTTCCCTCGGGTGCAGTCGCGTTCTCTTACGGGTTGGAGACCTTGCAAGCGGAGTCCCGGCTCGCCGGCGCTGCCGGGCTCGAGTGCTTTGTCCGCGAGCAGCTCGTGCATCGTTGGCGAACTTTCGATTGGGGCATTCTGGCCAGCGCCTGGTCTGCAGATGGTGATCCGACTCGGCTTGCTGAATATGACCGCCTGACGGAGTGCATGACCTTGCCCGCCGAGCTTCGAGCAGGCTCAAAGCGCGCCGGCGCCGCGTTGCTGACCGTGCACACCGAGCTCGGCACGGCAGGTGTCGAGGCGTTCGCGGCGGCGGTGGAACGAGGTGACACCCCGGGGCATCTCACCGTGGTGCAAGGATGTGCCTGGCGGGGTGCTGGTATGACCCTCGAGCAGTCGGCCCTGGCGAGTGTGCATTCTCTGGTGACGGCGATGCTCGGTGCGGCCGTACGGTTGAGTGTGATCGGTCATCTGTCCGCACAGCGCGTACGGCTGGCGGTTGAGGCTGACTTGCAGGCGGTTGTCAGTGTGCCGCCGCCGGATATCGATGACTTGCATTCGTGCACGCCAGAAGCGGACATTGCCGTCATGCGCCACCAGCATGCCCACAGCCGGTTGTTCTCGTCATGATGGCCGTGAATCAGTCGGGGCCGGCCCGGGTCGGAATTGGTGGACCTGTGGGTTCCGGAAAAACTTCGCTGACCGAAGCTTTGATACCGCGTCTGCGCGAGCGTGGCTATGAAGTTGCAGTCGTCACCAATGACTTGCTGACTCAGGAAGACGCGCAACGTATTCAACGCTCCGGCTTGCTCCCCGCCGAGCTTGTCATTGGTGTCGAGGCGGGCGCGTGTCCGCACACCGTGATTCGTGAGGACCCGACATTGAACATCGCTGCGGCGAATCAGCTCGAACGCACTTTTCCCTCGCTGGATGTCATCATCATCGAGAGCGGCGGTGACAACCTGGCTTCGACGTTCTCGCTCGACCTGGTCGATTACTGGATGTTCGTGATCGATGTTGGCGCCGGCGATGACATTCCCCGCAAGCGTGGCCCCGGTATTGTGCAGTGTGATTTGCTGGTGGTGAACAAGATCGATATTGCACCTTATGTTCAGGCGAATCTGGAGACACTCACCCGTGACGCCCACGAGGTCCGTGGTGACAGGCCTGTGGTGTTAACGAACTGTTTGACCGGCGACGGAGTGGGCGAGGTCGTAGACCATCTGGCACATCAGGTGTTGCTCGAGTAACTGCAG
>MDTE01058155.1_pt1 | contig 14678 bp, 14 predicted proteins | sample 811231 | NCBI WGS metagenome assembly MDTE01 (sample SAMN05326651, study PRJNA326480) | marine metagenome | isolation source: seawater | place: Indian Ocean: Red Sea | collected 2010 | reverse complement strand
CAAAAAAGAAGATTTAGATTGGTTTAAATATGTAAAAGGAATTTTAGATAATATTGGAGCTCCTTCAGAAATTATTTCAACAAATGATATTAGAAAAGTCCATCCATTCATTAAATTAGATGGGATACTTGGTGCATTTCACACACCAGATGATGGACACACTGACCCAACAAGTACCACAAATGCGATGGCTATAGGTGCAAGAAATTATGGAGCTAAAATATATAGAAAAAATAGAGTAACAGACATTAAACAGCTTCCCTCTGGAGAATGGAAATTAATTACCGAAAAAGGAGACATTATTTGTGAACACGTTGTTAATGCTGCAGGAAGTTATGGCCCAGAAGTTGGAGCAATGGTTGGATTAAAGAATGTTCCATCAATTAACATGATTCACCATTATTTAGTTACTGACGAGCACCCTTCTATTGCAAAATTAAAAAAAGAATTGCCTGTCGTAAGAGATCCCCAAGCCTCGGCCTATTTAAGACAAGAAGGAAAAGGTTTGTTAATTGGCCCCTATGAAAAAAATACAAAGTGTTGGGCTTTAAATGGAATGGATTGGAAATTTGACATGGAACTATTGGAGCCTGAACTTGATAGAATTGAAGAACATTTAAATATAGGAATGAGTAGAATACCTGAGTTTAAAGACGTAGGTATTAAAAAAATTATTTGTGGTCCTATTACTCATACGCCAGATGATAATTTTCTTGCAGGTCCAGCGCCAGGTTTAAAAAACTTTTGGATGTTTTGTGGTGCAAGCATTGGAATAGCCCAGGGTGGAGGAGCCGGAAAATATATGGCTCAATGGATGATGTATGGCGATGCAGATATTAATATGCTTGAATTTGAGCCAAGAAGATACATGAGTTGGGCTAATAAAGATTACGCAATTAAGAAGTCATCTGATCAATATAAAAGAATGTATTTTACTCCATTGCCAAACGAAAGCATTGAAATTGGCAGACCCATGAAAACAACACCTATATATAATAAATTAAAAAAATCAGGAGCTGTATTTCTAGATTCTTATGGTTGGGAAAAACCGTGCTGGTTTGGAAAAAAAGGAATAAAGGAAGAGTATAGTTTTAAAAGGACAAATGCTTTTAGCTATGTTCAAAAAGAATGTGAGGGCGTACAAAATAATGTGGGGGTATTAGATTTAAGTACTTTTGCAAAATATGAAATTTCTGGAAAAGACAGTGAATCTTTTTTAGATCGTTTATGCGCAAATAAAATTCCAAAAAAAGATGGAAGTATAGTTCTTACACACATGCTTAACGAAAAAGGGCGTATTCAAAGCGAATTAACAATTACCAGACTTCCAAATAATGTCTTTTATGTGCTTTCTTCTACCGCTTCGGAAATTAGAGATTTAGATTGGTTTAATCATCATAAAAAAGAAAATGTAACTATAAAAAATGTTACGCAAGATTATGGAGTTCTTGTTTTAGCAGGTCCAAATTCTAGGAAAGTTTTGTCAGAGCTCACTTCTCAAAATTTACATAATAATGACTTTCCTTGGCTTAAAGAGAAAGAAATTTTAATTAATAAAATTCCGGTTAGAGCACTAAGAGTAAATTATGTTGGTGAATTAGGGTGGGAACTTCATCATCCCATGAACCAAATGGAATCGTTGTATGACGCTATTCATGAAGTGGGAAAAAAAGAAAAAATAATTAATTTTGGAACTTATGCTGTAAATTCTTTAAGAATGGAAAAAGCCTACAGAGGATGGGGTAGCGAACTAACCGGCGAAATTAGTTTAATAGAAGCTGGCATGGATCGTTTTTTTAATTTAAATAAAAAGAAAAATTTTATAGGAGCAAAAGCTCTCCAAGAAAAAATTCAATCTGGAGTTGATATAAAAATTGTTTATCTTGAAGTTGATGTTGATAATGTTGATGCGAGAGGCAATGAGCCTGTTTACCATAACAATGAAGTAGTTGGTGTAGTTACATCAGGAGGTTACGGTTTTAGGAGCAAGAAAAGCTTGGCTTTTGCTTATATTAAATCAGATTTAATAGATGCTTCAAATTTGGAAATTGAAATTCAGGGTATAAAAAGAAAAGCAAAAATACTCGATAAAGTTGTTTACGATCCAGAAAATAAAAAATTAACTGCCTAAACGAATCTATCTAGACAATTAAAATAAAATAAAGCATATTTCAAAAACTTAGGGGAGATTTATGGCAACAAGAACAAATACACCACCTAAACCTCACTTAGGTTTTGGAACAAGAATTAGAAAATCACCATTTTTTGAATCTACTTTAGCATGGGGTTGTAAGGAGTACACGACATACAACCATATGTATTTTCCAGTTTATTATAATACTCCAGAAGAAGATTTTTGGAGTTTAGTTAATGATGTTACACTTTGGGACGTATCTGTAGAACGCCAAGTTGAAATTAAAGGACCTGATGCAACAAAATTTACGCAATTACTGACCCCAAGAAATTTATCAAATTGCGCAGTTGATCAATGTAAATATGTTTTAAATACGAATTATGAGGGTGGTATTTTAAGCGATCCAATACTATTAAGATTAGCAGAAGATCATTGGTGGTATTCAATTTCGGATAGTGATCTTTTACTTTGGGCTATGGGTGTTGCTGGTAAAGATAAATATGATATTGAATTAAGAGAACCAGATGTGTCTCCATTACAAGTTCAAGGACCAAAATCACGAGCATTAATGAATGATCTGTTTGGATCGTGGATTAATGATCTAAAATACTATTGGTGCAAACAAACAGATTTAAACGGAATACCAGTTGTCATTTCAAGAACGGGGTGGAGTGGAGAAATTGGTTATGAGGTTTATCTTAGAGATGGTAAGCGTGGATCAGAGCTATATGAAAAGATTATGGCTGCTGGGAAACAATATAAAATTGCACCAACTGGACCTTCACAAATTAGAAGAGTGGAAGCGGGAATCTTTTCATATTTTCAAGATATGAGAGTTACAGACAATCCATTTGAAATTGGAATGGATAGATTGGTTGATCTCGATATGGAAGCTGATTTTGTTGGCAAGGAAGCTCTTAAAAAAATTAAAAAAGAAGGAATTAAAAGAAAATTAGTTGGAATAGAGATTCTAGGAGACCCAATAAGTAAAGTTGTTCCTCCTCAATATACGCCAGGATATTTTGTTCCTGATCATTGGCCAGTATTTGATGATAAAAAAGAAATTGGTTATGTAACATCTAAATGTTTTTCTCCAAGACTTAAGAAAAATATTGGGTATGCTTTTATTCCTATCGATTACGCAAAAAATGATACAGAGTTCGAAATAAGATCACCTTATGCAAATTTAAAAGCAAAGGTTGTTCCATTACCTTTCTTTGATCCCAAGAAAAGAATTCCAATAAAATAATTTATGTATGTAAACCAAATCTGTGAGAATCACGGATGAGTTTTCGTGATATTCTGCTGGCATTATGCGCGCCATTACTTTTAGGCTTTGGCTTTGCTATAGCAAAACCTGCAATGCAACAATTTCCACCTTTTTTGTTAATGGGCTTAAGATTCACTATAGCTGCGTTAATTTTAATTTGGTGGGTTCCCATTCCAAGAAAACTACTTAAAGATTTATTTATAGTTTCACTTATTGGAGGAACATTAACATACGGCTTAGTTTACTCGGGTTTAAATAGTGTTGACGCTTCATCCTCAATACTTCTAGTACATACAGAAGTACCTTTCGGTGTTATAATTGCTTATTTCTTATTCAAAGAAAAGCCAGGATTAAAAAATATTTTAGGTATTGTAATTGCTTTCATAGGTCTTTTTATTTTACTAGGAGCTCCAAATCTTGAAGGTAAATTTATCGGAGTTATATTGTTACTCACCGGAGCTTTTGCTTGGTCGCTAGGAATGGTTATGGCTAAACCAATTAGTAAAAAAATAGGTGGACTTGCGGTCACCGCTTGGGTTTGTTTATTTTCTGGACCCATGCTCTTATTAGGTTCTTTTATTTTTGACGGGAATACAATTAATCATCTTTCATCTGCAGATTTACAAGGATGGTTGATAGTTGGTTTTCTTGGACTTATCATGCAACCAATAGCATATGGCACTTGGTATCAAGTAATGGGCCGTAATCCCGTACATAAAGTAATGCCTCTCATGCTTCTTTTACCGCTAACAGGATTATCAACTGCTATTTTTTTACTTGGTGAAGATCCTTCCGCAGAAGTTTTTCTTGGTGGTGCTATTATATTGTTTGGGATTGCTATGATATTATTTGAAAAAAAAATTAAAAAAAAATGAATAAATCTATACCTAAAAGCACAAAAGCTATCGTTATCGGTGGTGGCGTTGCTGGTTGCTCTACCGCTTACCATTTAGCAAAATTTGGATGGAAAGATGTTATTTTACTTGAAAGAGATCAACTTACATCAGGCACTACTTGGCATGCAGCTGGATTGGTAAGCCAATTAGGACCAACAGCAGCTGTTACTAAAATAAGAAAATATACAACAGACTTATATAAAGAATTAGAAAAAAAAATAGATTTTTCAGCAGGACTAAAATTAAATGGGGCTTTATCCATAGCGACAACCAAGGGACGATGGCAGGAATTGCAAAGGCAAGCTACTACAGCACAATTATTTGACGTTCATGTAGAAGTACTAAACACAAACCAAATAAAAAAAATTTATCCAATGATAAATGAAAAAGATATTTTGGGAGGTATTTTTATGCCAGGTGATGGGCAGGCAGATCCAATTGGAGTAACCAATTTATTAGCTAAAGCGGCAAAAGAACTAGGTGTCAAAATTTTTGAAAAAAGTCCTGTTGAAAAAATTTTGGTTAAAAATGGAAGAGTATCTGGAGTAAGGGTTAGCAATCAAATTATTGAGTGCGAATATTTAGTTTTAGCAACTGGAATGTGGTCAAGACAAATAGGAGAGGAACTAGGTGTCAGCATACCTTTATATCCGGCAGAACATTTTTATATTATTACCGAGCCAATTAAAGATTTGCCTAAAAAATTACCTGTATTAAGAGATTTTGATGATAGATTATATTTAAAAGAAGATGCTGGAAAAATACTAGTTGGAATATTCGAAGGCAAATCAATTCCAGCTTTTGACAAAACAAATAAAGTTCCTAATGATTTTTCATTTGGCGAATTTCCTGAAAATTTTGATCATTTTGAGCCTTATTTAGAAGCTTCATTTAAACGGATTCCGCTTTTAGAAAAAGCAGGAGTCAGAAAATTTTTTGCAGGACCAGAATCTTTTACGCCAGATACAAATACATTATTAGGTGAAGTTCCAGAAGTTAAAAACTTTTTTGTTTGCTGTGGATTTAATAGCATTGGAATTGGGAGCGGAGGAGGAGCCGGAAAAGTAACAGCTGAGTGGATGATGAATGGTCATATTAATGAGGATTTGTTTATATATGACATAAAAAGATTTCAAAAATTTCACTCTGAGATTAATTTTATCAAGGAAAGAATAACTGAAACTTTAGGTGATTTGTATGGAATGCATTGGCCTTATAAACAGCACAAAACATCCAGGAATAAAAAATTATTTCCATATCACGAAGAACTAAAAAAAGCCGGGGCTTGTTTTGGAGCGTCGTCAGGTTACGAAAGACCACTCTGGTTTGCTTTGAATGGTGAAAAACCTGAGCTTAGATATAGTTATAATTATCAAAATTGGTATCCTTCAGTAGAATTTGAAACAAAAAATGCAAGAACGAATGTTGGTTTGTTCGATTTAACTGCTTTTTCTAAATACGATTTAAAAGGAGAAAAGACTCATAGTGAATTACAAAGAATTTGTACCGCTAACATTAAAGATGAAATTGGAAAAACTACTTATACGCAAATGTTAAATAAAGACGGCGGGATAGAAACAGATCTAACAGTTGTTTGTATGGGTAAAAATTATTTTAGAATCGTTACTTCTGCAGCAAATAGAGAACATGATAAGTTTCATATATTAAAATATTTGTCGAAAGAAATAGAATTTAAAGATGTTACAGATGACATTGCTTGCCTTGGCGTGTTTGGACCTAAAAGCAGAAACTTGATGTCAAAATTATCAAATGATGATTTTTCAAATGAAAATTTTAAATTTGGCGTAAGCAAAGAAATTAAAATAAATAATAAAAAAATATGGGCACAAAGATTATCTTATGTAGGTGAACTAGGTTTTGAGCTTTATATAAAAATGAATGAATCAAAAGAAATATACAATTTAATAGTAGACAAAGGTAAAGAGTTTAATCTTTCTCATTGCGGAATGTTAGCTATGGACACAATGAGAATGGAAAAGGGATATTTGCACTGGGGACATGATATATCTCCAGAAGAAAATCAGTATGAAGCAGGTTTAAAATTTGCAATAAGTTTTAAAAAAAATATTGATTTTGTAGGAAAAAAGGCTGTTGAAAAAATTAATAAAGAAAAAATAAAAAAGAAGATGATAATGTTAACTTTAAAAAACAGTAAACCAGGCGAACCCTTATTGCTTCATGATGAGCCCATATATTGCGAGGATAAAATTGTTGGAAGAACTACTTCAAGCAACTATTCATTTAATTATAATAAAAATATGTCATTTGGATATATAAGTTTAACCTTACCAATCGAGCAACTAAAAAATATGAATTTTTTTATAGAAGTTGAAAAAAAGAAATATGAGGCTGTTTTAGAAACAAAACCACTCCATGACCCAGATAATTTAATTTTAAGAAAATGAATAATACCAAAAAAAATAAATATTATATATTTTTACGTTCATTGCCAAAAAAGATTAACCATTTGTATTTTGGGCGGTTAAATAAAAAATTTAAAATAAATAATAAATCAAAAAAAGGGAAAAAGTTCGACCCCGTAACTAATATTGATAGATCGATAGAATTATATTTAAGAAATGAGATTTCAAAAAAATTTCCAAAGGATGGTATTGTTGGTGAAGAATTTAAAAACAAGAAAAGTTCAAGTGGATTTACTTGGATTATTGACCCAATCGATGGAACAAAATCATTTATTATTGGTGGGCCTACATGGAGTAATTTAATAGCTGTATATTATAATAATGTCCCAACTTTTGGACTTATAAATTTTCCAATTTTAAATAAATATTATTTAACTGGCATAAAAAAAGCATCTTATAAATTTAAAAATAATAAACTAACTAAACTTAAAACTTTGAATATTAATTCTAGAAATAATTTAAAAATAGCTGGAAATTTTTTTGGATGGTTACCTTTAAAAGATCAAAAAAAAATATCTAAACTAACAAAACTTATGAACTATCCATGTTTGGATGCACTTAGTTATTGTCAATTATGCGATGGAACTGTTGATGCGGTATTACAATGTTCAAACAAAATTTGGGATATTGCGCCGATGATTCCTTTAATAAAAAATGTGGGAGGGTGCATATCTACTTGGGATGGTAAGGATCCAAGAAATGGTGGTAATATAATTGCCAGCTCAAACAAACGAGTTCATAAAAAAATATTAAATTTATTAAAACCAATATTATAATTCAGACTTATTAAATATGTATTTAAAAACTGACAGAATTAAAAAAGAATGGATAGACTACAATGGTCATATGAATGTAGCTTATTATGTCCATATTTTTGATAAAGCTTCAGACGTTATATTAAACATTTTTGAATTGGCAGGAGATTCTGCAAAAAATGATAATAAAAGTACATTTGTAGTAGAGATGCACACTAATTACATTCAGGAGGTTAAGTCTGGTGATGAAGTAGAAACACATTTAACTTATATTGATCATGATAAAAAAAGAATTAATTATAAGCTTTCTATGTTTAACAAAGAAAAAAAATATCTTTCCGCTACAAATGAAGTATTATCTTTGCATGTTGATCTAAGCAAAAGAAAAGTTGTTGAATTTGACTCGAACAGAATAAAATTAATGGATAATTTTATTATGAAAAATTCATCAAAATTTAATTATGAAAATCTTGTTTTTTCTAAAAAACTAAAAAAATAACAATTTATTTTAATAATTTTCTATAAGTAAAAATGACAGCAAATACAATTATTAATGCAGCTATTCCAGATTCCCCAAGACTATTCAGCAATGCAACTAAATTTTTTGTAACTTGCGAACCCAAGAAAGCTACATTTGGACCAAATAGTATTTCAGCAAGAACCGAAACTGCTAATAAAAGAACACCTAGTTCAATAAATTGTCTTAAATAATATCTAATTTTTGTAATCCACGCATTCATCATGTACTCCTTTAATAATTAATTATTATTTAACCCTATCCTAGCCCAAAAGACGGGGCTAGGATAGTCAGGTTTTTAAACGTTAGCTTATATAATTAAGAGGGAAAACTAACGGAATAAAAATCTATTTATAAAAACCTAATATAATAATAGCTGCTATTAAGCCGACTATTCCTGCATCACCTAGTGACTGGACTAATCCAACTATGTTATCAGCTATGCCGCTTACGAATGGAACATTTCCACCAAGAAGCGAAACCACGATACCTAAACCAAGTAGAGAAATTACTACTTTAGTTAGGCTGTGTACTGTACCCGCGAAACCTGCAAGCATTTTCATACTTAACACCTCCCTGAGTTAACCTGTTTAAACAAGTGCTACCGAATCAACTATCGATAGCGTATGGGTCTTAGTATCACACTATATATAGATATCTAGTATGAATATTTTAAAAATGTGAGTAAAAAAGTCAATAAAATCAACGTTTTTTAATGTTTTTCGTACTAATATTTGACTGTGAAATGGTACATAAATAAAGAGTAATAGGTCATCCGATGAAAGTTTACTTTATATATGCAACATTCAAAAACTTAAAAGAAGCTAAAAGTATAGGTGGCAAGCTAGTGAAACATAAATTAGCCGCTTGCACAAACATAATTCCTTTAATTTACTCTACTTACGTTTGGAAAAAGAAAATTATGGTGGATAAAGAATGTTCAATGATAATAAAAACTTCTAAATCGAAAGTAAAATCAGCGATAAAATTTATAGCAAAAAAACACAGCTATGACTGTCCTGCTATCACAGCGTTCCCAATTAAATATGCACACGAAGATTTCAAAAATTGGATAATGGAAGAGACTAAAAATTGAATATGAAACAGGTTTTTTCAGAAATTATTATGGAAACAAAAGGACAGGGGTTATATAATTTTACCGATAAGACATTAAATTGGTTAAATAAGCAAAAAATTAATAATGGAATATTAAATATTAATATTTTACATACCAGCGCATCATTAGTAATTCAAGAAAACGCAGACCCTGATGTGTTATATGATTTAAAGAATTTTTTTGATAAAATAGCCCCAATGAATAATAAACTTTACAAACATACAACCGAAGGCAAAGACGATATGCCAGCACATATTAAAACAGCGCTAACAAATAATCAACTTACATTGAGTGTAAAAAATAAAAAATTATTGCTAGGTACTTGGCAAGGCCTTTATTTATTTGAGCATCGTTTAGAAAAACACGCAAGAACTTTATCACATCATTTAATGGGAGAATAATTATGTACAGTAGATTTGGTCAATTTATAGATGGGAAATGGCAAACCGCTGAAAAAAAAGAAACCTATAATGTCATTAATCCTGCCACAGAAGAAGTTATTGGAAAAGCTTCCAAGGCATCTTCAATCGATGTTGAAAAAGCTCTAAAATCAGCGGAAAAAGGTTTTGCTGTTTGGAAAAAATTTTCACCATGGAATAGAGCTGCAATTATTAGAAAAATTTCTGAGCAAATGAGAAAAAAAAATAATGAATTAGCTAAGTGGATGACATTAGAAACCGGAAAACCTCTGGCGGAGTCTTTGGCTGAAGTTAGTGGTTCGGCTGATATTTTTGAATGGAACGCTGAAGAAACTAAAAGAATTTACGGACAAACAGTTCAAAGCAGATTCGAAAACACAAGGGTTACTATTAATTACGAACCAGTCGGAGTTGTTGCAGCTTTATCGCCATGGAATTTTCCTCTGATTTTGGCATCAAGAAAAATTTCAACAGCATTAGCGGCTGGATGCTCTGTGATATGTAAACCAGATGTTATTACTCCAGGCACAGTTATGGAATTAGTTGATATTATAAATCAATGTGGTGTTCCTCCTGGCGTTGTAAATTTATTGTCAGGAGACCCAGCGTCTATAACTTCTCAGTTGATTTCTTCTGATATTGTGAAAAAAATATCTTTAACTGGCTCTACTAGAGTTGGAAAAATAATTTTAAAGCAAGCTGCAGACAAGATACAAAGAGTTACAATGGAGTTAAGTGGACACGCTCCATTCATAGTTCATGAAGATGCAGATGTGGAAAAAGCAGTTGATATGGCTATGGCAGCTAAATACAGAAACAATGGACAAGTTTGTATTTCACCAAGTCGCTTTTATATACACGAAAGCAAAAAAAAACAATTTACGAAATCATTTGTAGAAAAAACTTTAAAATTAAAAATTGGAAATGGAATAAATAAAGATGTCCAGCTTGGACCTATTACTACAAAAAAAAGATTAGAAGAAGTAGAAAAACTTGTTGAGATAACAAAGAAAGAAGGAGCTCAAATATTATGCGGAGGTAAAAGACCTTCTGGTTTTAATAAGGGATATTTTTATGAACCAACAGTTTTTGATAATGTAAAAGATGATTTTAAAATTATGAAAGAGGAACCGTTTGGACCTTTAACGCCATTACTAGAATTTAATAATTTTGAAGAGGTGATAAAAAAAGCTAACAATCAAGTAGCTGGTCTAGCAGGTTATGTTTGCACCAATTCACTCGAATTAGCCAACAAGACTTCGGAAGCTTTAGAAACTGGGATGGTAGCAGTTAATACTCCATTTATTTCAAACGCAGAAACCCCATTTGGTGGTATAAAACAAAGCGGATATGGTAGAGAAGGCGGATCATTAGGAATAAAAGATTACCTTAATGTTAAGTATACTCACTTAGGAATTAGTTAACTCATTATAAATGCGAAAAATTTTAATAATAAAAAAGATTCATGATTCTGGCATTCAACTTTTAAAGCAAAAAAATGGCTATAGTTATGAAATTGTTGAAAATACTGAAGCTATTTCTTTAAAAAAAAAATTAAAAGATTGTGATGCAGTTACTTTAAGAACTTCAAAATTTAATAAAGAACTAATTGATTCATCTCCTAAACTAAAAATAATTTCAAGACATGGAGTTGGTTACGATAATATAGATTTAAACACCGCAAAAAAAAAAAATATAGCAATATCTATAACTTCAAATTCTTTAGCTGACACTGTCGCAGAGCATGTTTTTTCCATGATGCTTTATCTTTCAAAAGGAATTTACATATATGACAAAAGCGTAAAAGAAGGAAATTTTACTGAAAGAAAAAATTTACCTTTATCAAAAGAACTGTGGAACAAAAATATTCTCATCATAGGTTTTGGAAGAATTGGTAAAAACTTAATAAAAAAATGTATTGGTTTTGATATGAGAGTTTCAGTATACGATCCTTTTGTTAGCAAAAAGGAAATAATTTCTTCTGGAGGAAAAAAAGTAGACAATCTTCATAAATCAATTAGAGATATGGATTATGTTTCAATTCATATTCCCTTAACAACAAAATCAAAAAATTTAATTGACATGAAAATTTTAAAAACAATGAAAAAAAACTCGATAATAATTAACACTTCGAGAGGAGGTATAATTAATGAGATTGATTTAAATGAAGCGCTCGATAAAAACTTAATTTTTGGAGCGGGTTTAGATGTTTTCGAAAAAGAACCTCCAGATACAAACAATCTTTTACTTAAAAATAAAAAAGTGTTGTTAAGTCCACACGCCTCAACTTTTACAGAGGAGTGCACAGAAAGAATGGGCATTGAAACAATTCAAAACATATTTGATTTTTTTGAAAAAAAATTAGATAAATCAAAAATTATTAAATTATAAATTTGTTAATAAATAATTCAAAACCAGAATGTATTTGGCAAAATAATTTATTGCTTGGAGAAGGTACATTATGGGTAAAAAATATAAATTCGGTATTTTTAGTAGATATAAAAAGGAAAAAAATTTTAATTTTTAATAATAAAACAAAAAAGAAAAAAATATTAAAAATAGATAAAGAAATTGGATTTATTTGTTTTATAAAAAAAAATTTTTATATACTAGGATTAAAATCTGAAATAAGAATAATCAATTTAAATAAAAATAAAACTGTATGTTCAATTCCAATTGAGCCTAATATATCCAACAATAGGATTAATGATGGAAAAATTGATTCCGTTGGCAGATTGTGGTTTGGAACAATGGATAATCTAGAAAAAAAAAAATTAGGTTCTTTATATTGTTTAGACAATTATTTAAACTTGCATAAAATAGACACTGGTTATTTTATAACCAATGGACCGGCTTTTTTAGATAAAAGTAATTTTTATCATACGGACAGTAAAAAAAAGGTTATTTATAAAATAAAAATAAACAAAAATTTTAAAATAATTGAAAAAAAAATATTTTTAAAATTTAAGAAATCAGAAGGTTCTCCTGATGGGATGACAACCGATATAAGAAATAATTTGTGGGTTTGTCATTATCATGGATCAAAAATATCTGTTTACGATATAAAAGGTAACAAAATACATCAAATTAATTTTCCAGTAAAAAATGTTACTAATTGTACTTTCGGTGGGGTAAACAATAGAGAACTTTTTGTATCAACAGCAAGGAAGGGTATGACAAAAAAAGAAATAAAAAAGTTTCCTTTATCTGGAAGTTTGTTTAAGGTCAGGACAAATTTAAAAGGTAAAAACACTAAATCCTTTAAATTATCAAATTTAACACTTTAGCAATCTAAGGTATTTACCTTTTCCCAATCTGTTATTGCGTCTTTCTTCGAGAATGTTTCTTTAGAATTAAAGTCTTTTAGTTCCTGCTGTTTTAGTTTTAAATAGCTTGTTATATTTTTTTCTCCAAAAGCTGATAATAAAACTTCATTACTGCTTAAATATTCTAGAGCATGGTCTAAATCAGAAGGAAGTTTTCTTAGATTTGGGTAATTCTCTCCATCTGTGTACATGTTAATAAACAAAGGTTGGCCAGGATCACGTTTTTTTTCCATTCCATCAATTCCAGCAGCTATTACACCAGCTTGAAGAAGATAAGGATTTGCAGACCCGTCCATTAAGCGCAATTCGAAACGTCCTGGATCTGGCACTCTAACCATGTGAGTCCTGTTATTTCCTGTATATGATATTTTACTTGGTGACCACGAAGCTCCTGAAGTAGGCGTGGGAGCATCAATTCTTCTATAGCTATTAATTGATGGGTTAAAAAAGGCACTTAATCCTTCCGCAGAATTTAAAACACCTCCCAAAAAATTATAGGCTAATCTTGTTAGACCCAGCTTATCTCCTTTATCTAAAAATAAATTTTTATTTCCATTCCATAGAGATATGTGAGCATGACAACCGTTACCAGTTAAGTTTTCGAAAGGTTTTGGCATAAAAGTTGCTCTTAAACCATATTTTTCAGAAATAGATTTTACCATAAACTTAAAAAATACATGACGATCAGCGGTAGTGAGACTATCTGAATAATCCCAGTTCATTTCGAATTGTCCATTAGCATCCTCATGGTCGTTTTGGTAAGGACCCCAACCTAGTTTAATCATAGAGTCGCAGATTTCAGTAATCAAATCATACTGACGCATTAAAGCTGATTGGTCATAACAAGGTTTAGATTGTATATCTCTATTATCGGCAATTGCACTTCCTTCAGGGTTAATAAGAAAGTATTCACACTCTACACCAGATTTTAAGACCATGTTATTTCTTTGGAGTCTTTCAATTTGCTTTTTTAACATAACTCTTGGAGAAGCATCTACGGGTTTTCCATTCATCCACAAATCTGAAGCTAGCCAACCGACTTCTTTTTTCCATGGTAATTGAATTAAACTATCTGGATCAGGAATTGCAAACATATCAGCGTCTGCCGGCGTCATGTCAAGCCAGGTAGCAAAACCAGCAAAACCAGCCCCGTTTTTTTGCATATCTTTTATAGCTTCAGCGGGAACCAGTTTGGATCTTAAAACTCCAAATAAATCTACAAAACTAATTAAAAAATATTTAATTTTTTTTTGTTTAGCTATTTTTGATAAATCTTTTGCCATAAACTCAATTATTTATAATATTAAATCTTTGTAAAGTATTAATAAAACAATAATTATAATAAATATCGCTATGTAAAGTCCATATTTAGCTTTGGGCCAGGCGATTCTTGCCATTTTAGATGGGACTTTATTTTTATTGTTTTCGTTTTCTTCCATAAGTTTTTTGAAATTTAGTAAAAAAAAGGGCGCTAAGCAAGTTAGCGCCCAAATTTTTAGTATTTTAAATTACCATTCGGTAATATTTTTTTTATAATCGTTAGCACTAGGTTTTCTTCTAGCTAACTTTTGCTGCTCTTCAGCTTCTCCGGTAGCTTGACCAACATGCCACCAAAGCCAAAAAACTACTGCAATCGTTAACCACAACCACTCTGTGCCTACCGCAGGATAAATGTCAGCTACTTGTACTCCTTCAGTTGCTGCATCAACATCTGTTGTAAGATGTTTTATCCAATCTGTTACTTGTGCCATAATTTACCTCCTATATAACTGTTTAACCAACAGCCCTTTCATCTTTTCT
>MDTE01200489.1_pt1 | contig 14680 bp, 13 predicted proteins | sample 811231 | NCBI WGS metagenome assembly MDTE01 (sample SAMN05326651, study PRJNA326480) | marine metagenome | isolation source: seawater | place: Indian Ocean: Red Sea | collected 2010 | reverse complement strand
GGTAAAAACTTATAGCCAATTTTGGGATCATAAACAAATATTTGTCTGTATGTTTTCATACTATCTTTAGTGAAAATTTTCTATAGCACGATTAGCTGTAGCAACAATATAGTCTAATTCTTGTTGCTCCAATGTAGGATAAATTGGCAAACTAATCATAGAATTTGCATAATATTCAACATTTGGAATATCTCCTCTTTTTAAATTAAGATGCTTGGCACACTCTTGAAGATGTAGAGGTATTGGATAATGAATTGCTGTACTTACTCCATTTTTTTGCATAATGTCTCTAATAGAATCTCTTAAATTAGGCGATACTCTGATTACATAGTTATGATAAACATCTCGAAAATTATTTCTTATTTCTGGTTTGGTAAATAAAGAAGAAAGATTTGCATCATAAAAAGATGCAATTTTTACATATTTTGCAGAAAATTCCTCAATTTTTGAAAGTTTTATAATTGCATATGCAGCTTGAAGCTCATCAAGGCGTGAATTATATCCCCATAAAATTGCATTATCTCTATCTTTCAAACCATGATTTCTTAATAGTTTACACCTCTCCGCTATGGCATCATCATTAGTAGTAATCAATCCTCCATCTCCATAAATAGATAAATTTTTAAGTGGGTGTAAACTAAATGCGCCTGCCACACCAAGTGCCCCTGTCTTTTTTTTTGCACTATCGTAAGCTCCAAATGATTGAGCTGCATCTTCAATTATTTTTATATTTAATTTTTTGCAGATTTCATTAATCTTAGAAACATCGAATACTCTTCCCGTTAAGTGAACAGGAATTACAGCGATTGTCTTAGGAGTGATTTTTTTTTCAAAATCAAATTCATCCAATAACATATCACTATCTACATCGCAAAAAACAGGTTTCGCCCCTGCAGCTATTACAGCCCATGCAGTTGCGATAAATGAATTTTCAGGGATAATAATTTCATCATCTTTTTCTAAATCTAAACATCTTAAGATAAAAGTTAAGGCGTCTGAACCATTACCTGTAGAAATAGCATGTTTTACTTGAAAATATTCAGATGCATTTTTTTCAAATTTCTGCACATTAGGTCCATTAATATATATCCCTGATTTGAGTACCTGCTCAGTAGATTTGATCAAATCCGGGAAAAGAAGATTTGCTTCTCTTGATAGATCTACAAAAGGAATATTCATTATTGTGATTTAATTTGAATAGAAATTTTTAATTAATCCAGAAACATAAGTTATCTGATTTTCTTCAATAAACTCATGAACAGGTAAAGAGATTGTTGACTCAGCAATGTACTCAGCTTTTGGGAAATCACCTTTCGAATAATTTAAGTAATTTGCGGCAGGCTGTAAGTGCATAGGGATAGGGTAATGTATTTTTGCATCAACACCATTTTTTCTTAGAAAATCATATAGGTCATCTCTATTTTTAGCTTTGAAACTATAAAGATGAAAAACCTCTCTAAGAGTTTTTAACCTATCATTAACATTTATTTCTTGAATATCTTTTAACAAACTATCAAATAATAAAGAATTCTTTATCCTTTTTTGGGTGATATTATTTAACTTGTTTTTTATAAGATATCTTGCAATTACTGCTTGCAATGTATCTAATCTCGAATTATAAGCAAATTCAACACAAGTATTTCTGTTTATCAAGCCATGGTTTCTAATAAGCTTTAATCTTGATGCATATTCTGAATTGTTAGTTGTTATTATGCCTCCATCTCCCCATACATTAAGATTTTTAAGAGGATGAAAACTAAAGCATCCTAAATCTCCCAAAGAGCCGCATCTTCTCTCCTTATATTCAGCTTGAATAGCATGACATGAGTCTTCAACAACAAAAAGATTATATTTTTTAGCTAATACATTTATAACATCCATTTCACATGGTCTCCCCGCCCAATGAACAGGAATTATAGCTTTGGTTTTAGAGGTAATCTTTTCTTCTATTTGATTTACATCTATATTAAAGTCTTCATCAATATCACAGAATACAGGTTTAGCACCAGCAGTCACAATTGCACCTATCGTTGCATAAAAGGTATAGGTAGTAGTGATGATTTCATCACCCTCTCTAACTCCTAACATTTTTAGACTCAAAAATAGTGCATCAGTTCCACTTCCAACTCCAATTGCGTGTTTTGTTTGAGCCTCTTTCGCAATAAGTACCTCAACCTCGTCTACAGCTTCACCTAAAGTAAAATCACATTCCTTTACGACCTTCTGAATTTCTTCAAAAATTTCTTCATTTTCAGAAAATTGTTCTTTCAGATAATTATGATTAATTTTAAACTCTGAGTCAGATTTATACTGAGAAGGGTAAAAATTCTTCATAAGAAAGACTCAACTTATCTTGTAAGAGTCTATTATAACTATCTGTAGACATAAAAAAGTTAGTTTTTTTAAAATGATACTCAAGTAGAGTTAGAAGAGGGAGCTCTTAGGTTTTTAAAATCAGCTTATAAACTAAAAATACCAGTAATTATAGTAACTAATCAATCAGATATTTCTAGAGGTTTTTTTTCTTGGAATGATTATGTAAAAGTTACTAAAAGAATCATGCAAATTATTGGTGCAGAAAATCCAATAATTGCAATTTTTGCTAATGGACTTTCACCTAACAGTGCACCAAATTCATGGAGAAAACCAAATCCTGCAATGATTCAAGTAGCTTCACATTTATTAAATATAAATAAAAATAAATCTCTTCTAATTGGAGATAGAGATAGTGATATTAAAGCTGCAATAAATGGGAATATTTTAAATATAATTCATGTGGCAACAGGCCATGGCAATAGAGAAAAAGAGAGGGTAAGAAAATTTATCGATAATATTCATTCATCAGAAAATAAAGAAAATACGTTTAAAATGATTTTCAAGAACAATATTGGAGAAATCAATCTCGAGGAATTTACTTGTTTATATTAAAACGACTCTTTATAATCAAAAAAATAAAAACTAAAAAATATGCAAGAAATTGACTTTATGAAATCACTTCATAAAAGTACAAAAAGAGATTATATAGCCCGTGTTATAGATCCAGTTTACCCAAAAGCAAAGGCTGCTAAATTAGCAAAAAAATTTGCCTTTGATTATTGGGATGGAGATAGAAGAATTTGTTATGGAGGATATAAATATATTCCAGGGAGATGGACAGAAGTTGCAAACAATATAGTTGAAAAATATAAACTTGAAGGAAACGTAAAAATTCTTGATATTGGCTGTGGCAAAGGTTTCCTTCTTTATGAATTATCAAAAATTTTACCTGAAGCAGATATTAAAGGCATTGATATTTCTGAATATGCGATTTCAAATTCTAAAGAAGAGATTTCAAATAATTTGACAAAAGGGAATGCAATAAATCTACCCTGGGATGATAATTTTTTTGATCTTGTTATTTCAATTAACACACTTCACTGCTTACATTGTAAAGACTTAGAAAAAGCACTAATTGAAATGGAAAGAGTTGGCAAGAAATATAAATATCTTTGCGTTGAAAGTTTTAGAAATGAAGAGGAAAAAGCAAACTTATTATATTGGCAAGTTACTTGTGAGGCTTTTCATAATCCAGATTCATGGCTTTGGTGGTTTAAAAAAACGGGGTATAGTGGAGACTATTCTTTTATTTATTTTGAATAAAATTTAAACTCATGACAAATATAATTAATTTTAGAGAAAGAGAGAAGAAAATTTCAGCTTTAAGAAATTTAAAAAGAAATAAAGTCGTGACTTATGGTCATTTCAGTAGTATTCATCCTGGCCACATAAGATATCTACAAAATGCTAAATCTCTAGGAGAAATATTAATTACAGTGCTCAGGGGAGATAAAGATAAAAAAGAAGAGGAAAAATATGCCTTTTCAATAGAAGAAAGATCAAAAAGCCTAGCAATGTTAAATATTTGTGATTACGTTATTCATTTAAAAAATGACGAAATAAATGAACTTGTAAACTTAATTAATCCTTCAACATTAGTTTTTGGAACCGATTATAAATATTTACTTTTTGAAGAGATTAAAGAAACAATAGATCTTGCAAAAAATAAAAATATTGATGTTATTTTTAATTCTGGAGATGTTAATTATTCAACGTCTGAACTTTTAGAAAGCAGTACCGATGAGTTAGATGTTGCAAGTAAAAAATTATTTTTTAACTCATGTAAAAAACAAAATATAGATCTAAAAGAATTGTCTAATAAAATTAGTGAATTAAAGGAGACTCCAATTCTCATAATTGGAGACACAATAATTGATGAATATACAGCCTGCGAAGCTTTAGGAATGAGCGCAGAAGCTCCAGTTTTAGTAGTTAAAGAATTAGAAAGCAAAATGTATTGCGGAGGTGCAGCAGTAGTTGCTTCACACATTAAAAATTTAGGTGGAAATTGTTTTTTTGCAACAATAACTGGAGATGATAAGCATGCAGACTTCCTAGAAAAAGATTTGAATGAAAAATCTATTATTAATTATGTTTTAAGAGATAAATCTCGACCAACAACCTATAAAAAAAGATACATGGTTGATAATCAAAAATTATTTAGAGTTAGTAAATTAGAAGATGAACCCTTAAGTAAAGATCTTGAGAACGAGTTTATAGAAAACATCCTAAAAATTATACCTAAGGTAAAAGGTATCGTAATTAGTGATTTTAGTTATGGTTTAATTACTGAAAAAATTCTAGAAACAATAATTGAATGTGCTCTTAGATCAAACATAAAACTATTTGCAGATTCTCAATGCAGCAGTCAGTTAGGTTCTATAACAAAATTTCAAAATTATACTCTTTTATGCCCTAACGAAAAAGAAGCTAGATTTTCTCTGCAGAATAAATTTTCAGGTTTGGAATCCTTAGTTAATGAATTATTTAAAATCAGTAATCCAAAAAACATAATTTTAAAATTAGGTAAACAAGGATTTATTGCTTATCAAAAAAAATCAAATGGAAAAGTATTTAATCAACATTTCCCTGCACTATCTTCTAATCCAATTGATGTAGCAGGTGCTGGAGATTCCCTTTTGGCTTGCATGTCCTTAGCAATATCATCTGGAGTTAATTTTATGGATGCAGCTGCTCTAAGCAGTTTTATGTGTATGATAGCTGTAGAATCCATGGGCAATAAGTCTATAACTAATAAGCAATTAGTTTCAAGAATAAGTCAATTTTTAAACTCTAGCGATCTTGAGTTACTTTATTAGATAAAATTAAACCTGTATATTTTCTGATCAAAAATTGAAATTACTAATTACTGGCGGTTGCGGTTATAAGGGATCTGTTCTAGTACCAAAACTTTTAGAAAAAGGACATGAAGTAATTGTTCACGATTCGCAATGGTTCGGATCATTTTTAAAAAGCCATCCAAAACTTAAAGTTTATAAAACCGATATTAGAGAAATTGATAAGATTAACTTCGAAGGTGTTTCTACTTTTATACATTTAGCAAATGTTGCAAATGATCCTTCGGTAGAATTAAATCCTCTATCAAGTTGGGAAATAAATGTATTGGCATCTCAACAAATCCTTGATAAGGCAATTAAGCAGAATGTCAGCCATGTTATTTTTGCTAGTTCAGGAAGTGTTTATGGAGTAAAAAAAGAGGATAAAGTTACTGAAGATCTTGAATTAGTGCCAATATCGACATATAACAAAACTAAAATGGTTGCTGAAAGGGTATTTCTAAGTTACTCCAATCAAGCTAAAGTTCATTGTTTAAGACCTGCCACAGTATGTGGATTATCCCCAAGAATGAGACTTGATGTTGCTGTAAATCTTTTAACTTTCCAGGCTCTTTCCAAAAAACAAATTACTGTTTTAGGGGGTGATCAAGTTCGTCCAAATATACATATAGATGATATTGCTGATTTATATATTCATCTAATAAATAAAAAAGATAAAATTGATTCTGGATGTTTTAATGCTGGATTCGAAAACATATCTATAAAAGAAATTGCTGAATTAATTCAAAGAAAAACTAATTGCTCTATCGAAATCAAACCCTCTAATGATCCTAGAAGCTACAGGCAAGATTCTACAAAAATTTTAAAAACTGGATTTAAACCCACTAAGAGTGTCGATGCAGCAATTAGTGAAATTATAGATGCATATAATAAAGGTAGATTAAGTGATAATCCGGCTTGGCACACAGTGAAGTGGATGAAAGAAAATAACATTAAATGAAAACATTAATACTTGGAGCAGGCTCTTTCGCAGGGCAAAGTTTATTTTTACAATACTTAAATCAAGGCTTGGATGTTTATGGTATAAATAGAAGCGCTCCAAAAAATGAATACTATTGGCCTTGGACAAAAAAATATAAAAATGTTTTGGATGAAAAATGGTTTAGGTATAGTTTAACGGAATCCCTAGAGGATATGATTGAAAAAATTCAACAAATAAATCCTCATATTATAGTTGATTTTATGGGTCAAGGGATGGTTTCGCAAAGTTGGAGTGATCCAGGATTATGGTATTTAACGAATATCACCAATAAATCTAAACTAATAAATTCATTCAAAAATTTAGGTAATTTTGAAAAATATATAAGAATTAGTACACCTGAGGTATATGGCAGTAATGAAAAATATTTAACAGAAACTCATGCTTTTAATCCTTCAACTCCTTATGCAGTATCACATGCATCTATTGATATGCATTTAAGATGCTTGCACAAAGAAAGCCAATTTCCCTGCGTTATAGGCAGATTTGCAAATTTTTATGGAATTGGACAACAACTTTATAGAGTCATACCAAGATTATTTTTGTCTTGTAAAACAAACAAAAAATTTACTTTAGATGGCAAAGGAAGTTCTAGAAGATCTTTTATATATTCTGATGATGTTAATAATGCAATTAATTCAATGATCAGAGTTGCAAAAATTGGGGAAGAGTTTAATTTCAGTTCTAATGAGGAACTTTCAATTTTGGAATTAGTAGAAAGGATTTGTAAATTAACTTCAATCAATACATCATCAATACTTAACTACGGTCCAGAGAGGCCTGGTAAAGATAAGTTCTATAGGTTGAATATTGATAAAGCGAAGAGAGATCTTAATTGGGAACCTAAAATTTTTCTTGATAATGGATTAAATAAAGTTTCATCTTGGATTTCAAAAAATACAGCAGAATTATCTCAAGAAACATGGGATTACATACACAAAACTTAAATTTGCATATTTTTAAAATTTATTCAATTCAAGCCAATCATGATTAAGTAATATCTATTAATAACTTAATCAATTTCAAATAAAAAATTTTTAACAGAAATTAATTATGACTAATTTTAAAAAAGAAAAATTATTAGATTTATATAAAACTGCTTACTTTGTAAGAAGATCAGAAGAAGAAATAGCCAATAATTATCGGAAAGGAAATATTAGATGTCCTACTCATTTAAGTATTGGTCAAGAACTAGTTCCTGCAATTATTTCTCTATTCAAGAATAATAGCGACTTAGCAGTAAGTAGCCATAGAAGTCATGGTCATTATTTAGGGAAAGGAGGTTCTCTTCCTCGATTATTTGATGAGTTACATGGATTGGAGACAGGCTGTTCCGGAGGGAATGGAGGCTCAATGCATTTAATTGATACTTCTGTTGGCTTTATGGGTTCTACAGCCATAGTGGCAAATACAATACCAGTTGGAGTAGGACTAGCAAGTTCAATTAAATTAGATAGTTTAAATAATGTTGTTTATATTTTTCTTGGTGATGGAGCAACAGAAGAAGGGGTTTTTTATGAATCTATACACTATGCCAGTTTAAAGAAACTTCCTTGCATATTTATTATTGAAAACAATAATTTTTCCGTTTACACAAACTTAAAATCGAGACAAAATATTCCACTATCTCAAAAAATCAAGGGTTTTGGGATTAAATATTTTTTTAATGAAAAGAATAACTTTCTTGATTTATATGAAAAAATGAATATTGCTTTAGATTACTCTAGATCAACAAAAGAGCCAGCAATTATAGAAGTTATGACCCACAGATATTTAGAACATTGCGGCCCTAATTCAGATGATCATCTAAACTATAGAGATAAAACTTTTTTAAAGGATTGGTCAAATCTTGATATCTTGGAAAATATAAAATTGGAACTAAATAAAAATTACATAAGTGAACATACAATAAATAGCATAAATGAAGAAACAGATTTAATCGTAAAGTCAACTTTTACTGAATCTGAGGAAAAATTCTTACTGAAATTAAAAAAGACAAAATGACAAAAAAGATTTATACGTACACAGAAGCCGTAAATTTAGCTCTCCATGAAGTAATGGAATCAAATCCAAAGTCTGCTTGCATGGGGTTAGGTATAAATGACCCAAAGAGAATTTTTAACACAACAAAAGATTTACTTGAAAATTTTGGAGAAGAGAGAATAATCGAACCCCCAACCTCAGAGAATGCCCTTACAGGGATAGCTTTTGGATTAACTCTTAAAGGTTATTCAGTCTGCTTGATTCATCAAAGGTTTGATTTCTCGCTCCTAAGTTTTGATCAGTTGATAAATACTGTTTCAAAATGGGCCTTTATGTTTGGAAATAATAAAGAAAAACATTCATTACTAATTCGCTTAATAATTGGAAGAGGATGGGGGCAAGGTCCAACACACTCTCAAAGTTATCATTCTTTTTTAAGCTCTCTCCCAGGTATTAATGTCTTATATCCCTTTGACCCTAATAGTGCTTATCATACAATTAAATATGGTATGACAAGCAAAATTCCGACTTTAATGATTGAACATAGATGGCTTCATAATTCAAAAAGTTTAATTAATGAGGACTTTAAAAGCTTGGAAATTAAAAATTCAAAGAAGGCAAAAGATAATTTGAACTTCACAATTTTTTGCTATGGATATATGATTCCCGAGACTCTAAAAGCAAATGAAATTTTAAAAAAGAAATCTATAAATCTTGATATTATCACTACTTGTAATTTATCTAGAATTGATTGCAAAGATATTTTTGAAAGCATTAAAATAACACATAATTTACTTCTAATTGAATGTTTTACTGAAGATTGCTCTATTGTGAATAACATAGCATCTGAAATTCTAAAAAATAAAACAAATCAAATTTTAAATTCATTTGGAATTTTATCATTACCTAATGAACATGAAAGTACATCATTCTTTAAAACAAAAACTAGATACAACAATTATTTAGATATTGTTAACTACGTGCTTTTAAAACTGAATCAGGAAACTTTATTAATAGATGAATATGACTACCATGATGTGCCAGGGGACTGGTTTAAAGGCCCATTTTAATGAAATTTAGAGCAGCAATATTATACAAAATAAATCATCCTTTGATAATTGATGAGATTGAAAGTTTGCCTTTAAAAAGAGGACAGGTTCTTGTAAAAATAAGCAAAAGCGGAATTTGTGGCAGCCAATTATTTGAAATTAATGGTGGTAGAGAAAATCAAAAATATTTGCCCCATTTACTTGGGCATGAGGCATATGGAGAGGTTATTGATATTGGACCAGAAGTAAAGAAAGTCAAAAAATCTGATAATGTTTTATTGTCGTGGATTAAGTCAAAAGGTATAGAGGCTGAAGCTCCAAAATTTAAATGGAATAAAGAATATGTAAATGCAGGAAAACTTACTACCTTTAGTGAATTTACTATTTGTTCAGAAAATCGTTGTCTTCCAATGGATTCTTCATTAATTAAAAGAATTGGCCCTTTTTTGGGATGTGCGCTCCCAACTGGCTATGGATTGAGTCTTACCCTTGAAGAGGTTAAAAAAGCAAAATTTACAAGTGTTATTGGACTTGGAGGGATTGGAATGTCTGCATTACTTGGAATACTTCAAGAATCACAATCAAAAGTTGTTGCTATAGATATTAATGATAAAAGATTAGAGCAAGCTAAATTATTAGGTGCACACCATACAATAAATCCCGCAAGAAAAGAGTGTTTGAAAAAACAAATAAGCGAAATCACTCATAATGAAATGTTAGATTTAGTAATCGAATGTTCAGGGAATGCAAAAGTACTTCAGAATAGTATAAATTTAATAAATACTAATGGATTAGTAAAATTTACAAGTCATCCTAGTTCAGGTGCGCTTTTAGAGATCAATCCTTTTGATTTAATTTTAGGGAAAAGAATTGAAGGATCTTGGGGAGGAGGAGTTAATCCAGAAGAACATTTTGAAAAAATTGCAAAAAAAATAATTAAAAATAAACTTTTCCTAAATTTATATAAAGATGAAGAATACAGATTAGAGGATGTTAATATCGCATTGGATAATCTTAAAAACGGGAAAGTTTTAAGGCCAACTATTAATTTTATAAAGGAATAAAGCCATTTTTTTATTATGGATGTTCAGAAAAGTGAATGTACGATAATAGGAGCAGGAATCGTAGGTTTAACACTAGCTTAGAGATTATTGGAAAGGAAAATTTTCAAAAACATTATCATCATAGAGAAAGAAAAAGAAATAGGATTTCATACATCTGGGAGGAATAGTGGAGTACTTCATTCTGGTCTTTATTACAAACCCGGAACTTTAAAAGCTAGAGTATGTTCAAGAGGGGCAAGGCGGATGAGGCAATGGATTGTAGATCGAAAGTTATCAATTAATGATTGTGGGAAAATTATAGTCCCGACTTCCAAAGAGGAAGAATTAATGCTTGATGTTTTATTAAAGAGAGGGAAAGAAAATGGATGTGATATTGAATTATTAGAAAAACATAATTTCGAAAGTAATTTTCCTAATATCTTTTCCTCGAATGGAAAGGCCTTATGGAGCCAAGCGGACTCGAACCGCTGACCCCCTGCATGCCATGCAGGTGCTCTACCAACTGAGCTATGGCCCCAAATCATTTTAATCGCAGTCACGTCTATTTATCTAAGCATTTCAGATGAACCCCTTTTGTACTTGATAGTGCTTTGTATTGGTTAAATACTCAATTCTGCTCCAGAATATGAGCCAGAGTATAAAAAACACTTGTACAACAGTTTGGTCGGTTCGAGGGAGGTAATCCAAAGGCTAATTAATAACCCAAGTAACTTTCCGATACCCAGATAATGAGGGTAGGACTGAGGCAAATGTGAACTTAGCTTGGAACGCTAAAAACACAACAAAATTATAACAGCGGTGAAGGCTCTAAATGATTTAATGAATCAAAAAAACTTATCTCTTCAAAAAGCTGTTGAGTTAAGAATGGAACCATTCTCACAAAATCTGAATAATAATTTTTCTACTTGAGAAGCATTAATAAAAGATTATTTAAATGAAAAAAAAATCATAGAGCTACAACTGTTAAAGATTTAGAGTTAAAACTATATAGATTTTGAGTATGTTTTAATCAAAAACCAATCCCAAGAGATAGCGAAACTTTATTCAAAAGATTTTATGATTTACATCTATTAATATGTATTAGGGAGGTCAAGATAGAAGAAGCAATAATGGAGATATTGGAGCATTTTTTTATGGGTGGGAAAAGAAAAGATTAACCTATATAGGCTGGAAGTGGATTGGTTTAACAAATATTAACTTTAGTAAATTCAATTTAGATTTTTAGGAAAGAAGGGATTACTACAAGTTCTATTTTTATTAATTTTTAATATAAAAATTTATTTTTTTAAATATTATTTAATTTGACTTAAATAATATATATGAACTCCAATCGCCCATTTGCCAATAATCCGGAGTCTTTAGTCCCAAACTGTAAAAAATATTTTCCTTAGAAGAAGATATAAATGAAAAACCTAAAGGTTCAATTTGATCAATTAATTCTTTTCTTGACCATGCATTTTGATGATTAAAAGATTTAAATTCGGGATCTTTTAGCGCTTCTTTAGCGAGGAAAGAAGCTATTGCGTGAGGTGATGAATTAATAAATAAATTTTTTAGAATATCTTTCCCCAAAACAGGTGGGCCATGATAAGAATTAGGTTGATCATTAATTTTACCACTGAAATGATCTCCATAATTTTTATTCCAATAGCCGCAAAACATTGTAGCCAAGCGATTTTCAAAGTTATCTTCTAAATTTTTATATTTCCAAGACCATATAATCGATTCGCAACCTTTATTATTCATAGAATCAATCTTATTTAGCTTATAACTTTTAAGAAAATAATCATAATCTGGAAACTTCAGAAGTAAATATCCATTAGTCTTTAATACCTTCTTTGTATTTAATACAATTTTTTTAAAACTTTCTTGAGGAAGATGTTCAATATGATGGGAAGAATAAACAAAATCTGCACTATTTTCAAAAGCTGGAAATTGGCATGTTTTTGAAACTTTAAATCTAAATATGTGTGGACTTTTAAGTTCATCAAGTAAAAGCCAATTATCCCAGTCTCTAAAACCAGATCCAATATTGATAAACCTTGTTTGACTTTTAGGGAGAATATTTGATTTCGTTTGAGCATATAAATAAGCAAATTTTGGATTATTTAAATGTTTGCCATTAAAATTTGATTCATGATATTGAGGGATTGGTTTAAATGTTCTTAGGACAGTAATTTCTAAACATAAACGATCTTTCTTTTGACTTGGTATACCAGAATGTAGAACATCTGAATTTTTAAAAGCTACGCAACATCCTTTAGATTGATTAGTAATCAACTTCTCTTCAATAGCCAATTTTCCATTTTCTTCCGAAAGACCAAATGGGTAAATCATAATCTTTAAGTGACCTGGTGCAAAGCCATCTTTATGAAGCTCTAGAGGGCCGCTCATTTTTGCTTTAGAGTATGTCCACCAAGCTCTAGTATTGATAATTGCAATTGGAGACTTAAAATAATCCTTAAAATTTTCTCTAATAGTTTGATGAATATCTTTAATAATTTGATCTTTAGGACTTAACTCATAACCGCTTTTTATAACATCTTTAGCCAATTTATAGGCCGCTTCATATGATTGATCACTCATGATAAGTTGAGAACGATCATCTAAAACTTCTTGAAGTTTAGAAACCAATTCACTCCCTTTTAAAGGCTTTAAAGATTCTAAATAATCTATTAACTTTTGATTTAAATCTTCCTTTAAATTATAAATCTTATAATCACTTTCCACGAATCCATACTTTTTTACAATTCTTTTCTCGTGTAGATCAAATGCCAAATCTATTTTGTTTAAATCCCTTTTTTTAGTATTTTTATATAATTTAAATTTTAAATTTTGAATTAATGAATCAGGAATTATTTCTTTTATGCGATATCTAAGATTCCTAGGGATTTTAGAAATTACTAAATTTATAAAATTCATCTTTTCAGAAGTATTTTTTTTGAATTCTCTTAAATCGGAATTTAATTTTTTTATTCTACTATTTTACTTGTCTTGAAGCTATCTAGTTAAAATATTGCAATTCTTCAGTCTTTTCTTGCATCGATTTTATTACTTCTTATCTTAAAGTTTCGGCTTCTTCAATCCTTCTTTAATTATCAGTTGATAATCCTAAAAATGAAGCAAGTTGTGCATCATTTCTTTCAATCAAACTTTTCGCCAAACAGCCAATAACTTTCCCTGAAAAACAACCTCTTCTTGATTTAACTCAATTGGTTCATAAGCTGGATTTGCAGCTTCAAGGAATGTTTTGCCTCCTCTTTTAACAAAATACTTTAAAGTTGTTCCTAATCCTGGAACCATTGCACTAACTATAGTTCCATTCCTAAGGGAGTATGAATCTGAAATTGGCTCCATCAAAACCATATCTCCATCCGCAATACATGCATCTATCATGGAATCTCCATTAACTGTAAGAGCAAAAACATCTTTCTTTTTTAAAACATCTGATATATCTAAATTCTCTTGAACATCAGAATAAGTTTCAATTAAACCTCCAGCAGCTACTGAACCCATAATTGGTACTCCTTCAAAAATTTCATCAACTATTTGCATTGTTCTTGCTTTACCTTCTTGCCATGAGATATACCCTTTTTCTTGCAAATGCTTTAAGCGACTTTGAATTGGAGCAGGTGATTTTAATCCCATTGCTTTCATCATCTGCCTGATAGATGGGCTATGCTGAAAGTTTTTCATATAATCCTTTATCCATCCATAAAGCTCAGTTTGTGCTTGCGTAAGATTATCTCCTGAAGAAGTATCCATAAAACAAATGTACTCTAATACATATGTACCCTTTTTTTTATAAATTTGCAAGTATCTCTACTGTAAAAGACAAGATAAAAGTGCTTGCTGTGCATGCAATCTATTTTCTGCTTGATCAAAAATTCTATTTCTTTTACTCTCAAATACCTCATCTGTTATCTCTTTAGATCTATACGCAGGTAGGCAATGAAGAATAATTGCATCTTTTTCAGCATGGCTTACTAAATTTTGATCAATAGTGAACCCAATAAATTCTTTATCTTTCTGTTCTTTTTGATTTTCTTCCCCCATAGATGACCAAACATCTGTATATAAAACATTTGCTCCTTTCACTGCATTAATAGGGTCATGAGTTATTTTTAATAAATTTTTATCCTTATATATTTTTTTGGCTCTTTTAATAATCATGTTATTAGGTTCATAACCTTTAGGGCATACAATTCTAACTTCTACTCCCAATAAAGCTCCATACAAAATAAGAGAGTTAGCCACATTATTACCATCACCAATAAAGGTCAAAACAACGTTTTTAAAATCAATAAATTCCTCTTTAATTGTCATGTAATCAGCCAAAGCTTGGCAAGGATGCTCTAAATCTGTAAGAGC
>MDTE01118739.1_pt1 | contig 14680 bp, 14 predicted proteins | sample 811231 | NCBI WGS metagenome assembly MDTE01 (sample SAMN05326651, study PRJNA326480) | marine metagenome | isolation source: seawater | place: Indian Ocean: Red Sea | collected 2010 | reverse complement strand
CCAAATTATATTTCCTAGGTCTGGATTAATCCCAAAGTTATCTCTTTCCACTTTACTGTGTAGTAATTTAGCAGACCAACTGTTATCTATCGGAGAATTCTGATGTACTTCGCATGAGATGTTTAATCCATAATCTTTTGCCTCGTCGCATAACTCTTGGTATTTTTCAGCGAGCATATCGTACTCAGGTAAAGAGGTTTCTCTACTTGAATTTTGAGAAAACGGCAATCCATTGTGAGTAACTTCTTTACTTGAAATTAAACTTGATCCAGTATCTAAATAAGGAGATTTATCTGGCTGAGATATAGCGCCATTAATTACTTCAGATTTTAAAATTTTTCCAAATTTTAATGCCCTCTTGGCCCTTATGATATTTTCTTCTCCGCTTTTAGGATCAATCATTAATCCGCCGGATCTAATTGCTAATACAGGTGTTCCAAGATCTGAGAGTCTTTTTTCAAATTCTTTTAGTCCATTTTCTCCTCCCTCAACCCTATCTAAACATTCCATTCCAAGTTCAATTCCATCAAAACCCATCTTTTCTACTCTTTTTAAAAACTTATCAGTCAGTCTTTTTGGGTCCATATCAAACGCATTTCCTAAGTAAGGATAATCAGAAAATCTTCTGAAGGCATAACAAAATCTCATTTTATTTCCTCTCAAACTCTATCTATTGCATAGAATAATAAAACATTTAGACTTTAATTTTAAATTAATTCTGATCTAAGCATGAATACCGACAGTCAAAATATTAATAAATCACTTTTTTCCTCTGAAAAACTTGTATTCATAGGAAGTGCTTTTTGGTGGTTCAGTTTATATATTTATGTTCCTATTCTTCCAATTTTTTCCAAAGATTTAGGTGCTAATCTTGGATTCGTTGGATTAATAGTCGCATCATATTCTATTGGGCAAATACTCTTCAGAATGCCAATCGGTTATTTATCAGATAGATTAAAATCTAGAAAGCTTTTTTCTGTTTTTGCCGCTTTAGTTTCTACCTTAGGCTCTTCTTTCCTTTTTTTTGCAGACCAACCTAATGAAGTTTTTATAGGTAGAACAATTACAGGTATAGCTGCAGCTGGCTGGGTAGCGATTAGTGTCTATTATTCAAGTTTTTTCTCACCCAAAGAAAGATCTAAATCATCCACTTATATATTGGGTTCAAATACTGCATCAGTATTTTTAGGGACTTTTTTAAGTGGATTTGTCTCTGATTTATTTGGAGCAAATATTTGTTTTCTAATAAGTATTTTATCTGGTTTAGCAGCGACCCTGCTATTTATCTTATCCAAAGAAAATAAATTTAAATTAGAAGCTAAGTTCTCAACAACAGTATTTTTTAAACTAATGAGGAATAGAATTTTAATAGCTTTCTGTACAATTGGAATATTGGTTCAATTTGTAACTTTTTCCACATTGTTTTCATTTTTTCCAATTTATCTAAATGAATTAAATTTTACTGACTCGATTGTTGGTAATATTGTTTCATTCTCAACTCTTGCTACATTGGTTGGAACTTTTTCCTCACCCATTTTACTTAGAAAATTTGGATTTTGGAGAACTGCTGCAATCGCATCTATTCCATTAGCATTGTCTAATTTATTAACCCCATTTCTCGAAAGTCTTTCTTTGTTAATTATTCTGAGATTAATTGCAGGTTTTGGAAGCGGGGTAGTATTTTCTTCATTGATGGGCCTTATTGTTAGAGAGTTTCAAGAAAACTATCAAGCATCTGCCATGGGTATTTTTCAAGCAATATATGCCATTGGCATGTTTTCTGGGCCATTAATTTCTGGAATGATAGCTTCAAATTTTGGAATTTCATATGTTTTTGCTTTTAGTTCTTTTATTTCATTAACGATACTAATGGTATGTTTCGTTATGAGGACTGAAAAACTTACAAAATAATGCATTAAAAACCACAGAAAAGTTAAGTATATTTTGATAATTTTTATATATGGAATTTTTCGATATCAAAACAACATTAATTTTTGCTTCTTTTTTTAGCATTATCTTAATTTTCTCTTTTGCAATCTTTCTTTCTAAATCAAAATATTTATTATTTTTTAAGAGAAGTGATTTAGAAAAAGTTAGAGAGGAAGAAAAACTTATTAATAAATCTATAGCCGAAAAAGAGAGGGTTTTAGAAATCTATCATGACATAAACTCAGGTAGTGATTCTTATGCTATAGGCAATACACTAACATCAAAATTAAAGGCCCTAATGAATTTAAAAGATTTAAAAATTTTGTACCTAAAAAAAGGGTCTGAAAACCTTCAAATCTTAACCAATAATAACGAAGAAGTAATAGTTCCATTTAAAAAATTACCCTCTAATGAAACTTTAAAAAATAATATGTCTTGCACTTTAAAATATAGTGAGATTCAGGAAGATAATATATGGGCTCCTGATAATTTCGTCTCGTGCACTATTTTTCCATCATTTAAAAACAATAATTTTTTAGGGGTCGTGTGCTTATTTTTTGAAAATTACGAGGACGAAAAGTTATTCTCAACAGATATAAAAAATTTATTAAATACTGCAATGAAGTTAATTTGGTACCACGAAAATTATTCTTCAAATGATCTCATGGAAAGCATGCTAGCTGAATCTGGCAGATTGAATAAAAAGGAAGAAAACTTCGTTGAAATAGGTCCTATGAAAATTGATAAAAATAAATCAGAAGTTTTTATCGACGGGAATTATGTAGATATTACGAATCAAGAATTCAACATATTGGAACTTTTAGCCTTAAATAAGAATGGGTATGTTACTACTGATGACTTATTAAAGGATGCCTGGGATACAAATAATGTTTCAACTGCCGCGGTAGATATCGCTTTATTTAGATTAAGACAAAAATTGAGCAAACATAAAAATGGATTGAACCTAATCAAGAACAAGACCGGTAAAGGCTATACCCTAAACGCAGTATAAAATTAGTCCAAAAAATTCTTTATAATAGACAATGCCTCTTTGAGGTTTTCTCTAGAATTTGCAAAAGAGATCCTTAAATACCCTTCTCCAAACTTTCCGAAAGAAGTTCCCGGCAAAACTGCTACACCTTCATTTAGTAATGCATCTGAAAGTTGCTGGCTAGTAAAGCCCGTTTCTTTGATATTAGGAAAGGCATAAAAAGCTCCTTTTGGTTTAATACAACTAACGCCTTTAATGTCATTGAAACCGTCAACAACTATTTTTGACCTTGCCTTAAACTCCTCCAGCATCATCTTGACGCTATCTTGAGGGCCTTGAATTGCAGCTACTGCAGCCTTTTGACTAAAAGCAGAGGTACAAGAAACACTATTTGTAACAAGTCTAGAAATTGGCTCAACTAATTCGTCAGGAAAGATTCCATAGCCTAACCTCCACCCTGTCATCGCATAACTTTTAGAAAAACCGTCTAGGATTATTGTTTGTTTTTCCATGTCATCAAAATCGTAAACAGAATAATGGCTACCTTCAAAATAAAGATCTTTATAAACTTCATCAGTCAAAATAACTATATTATTCTTATAGGCTAAATCTGCCACTCGTTTAATATCTTCTGAATCCATTACACTTCCGCAAGGGTTATTCGGGGAGTTTATTATTATTAATTTTGTCTTATCGGTTATTGATTTCTCTATTAGATCCACATCAGCGTTAAACCCTTTTTCTTCTTTTAATTCCATTGGGATGGGATTCCCGCCAACATATCTAATCATAGATTCATAAATTGGAAATCCAGGGTTTGGATAAATTACTTCATCTCCAGGCTCAATTAGAGCCATTATAGAAAAAAACATTATAGGTTTCGCGCCAGGTGTAAATACTACATTTTCAGGCGATATATCCTTTCCGTGAACATTAGATTGGTGTTCGGCGATAACTTCTCGAACATCCATAAGGCCCGGAGACGGAACATAATGCGTAAAATTATCATCTAAAGCTTTTTTGGCAGCTTCTTTTATATGGTCTGGTGTCTCAAAGTCAGGCTCACCAATTTCTAAGTGAATAATTTTCTTGCCTTGAGCTTCCAATTTTTTAGCCTTAGCAAGTACTTCAAAAGCTGTCTCTGTTCCTAATCTATTTAGACTGCTAGCAAGTTTCATAAAAATTTCCCTTAAATTTGAAAATTATTCTTCAAAAAAAAATAATAAGATGTAATCCTATATTAAACCGAAGATTTTTCAAGCATTTTTTATAATTTCTAAATAAATTGAACTAAATTAAATAGTTTGCATAAACTATTATTGATGAGAAATAAAATGAAATGGCTAAATCCAGTAGAAATTTTTAAGTTTATTTTTATTAAATCAACTTTTAAAACAGAAGAGCGTGATGAGTTAATATTGAAAATCTCAAAATTTACTGAAAGTCCATTAATTATACTGGCTTTTGCAATGATCCCGCTGTTATTAGGTCCATATATTTGGGAGTTGAGCCCAGATGAAGTCGCAACTTTTAATAGGCTAGATAATATAATTTGGTTATTGTTTGTAGTTAACTTAGTGATTAAGTTAATTATTTCACCTAGAAGATTATCTTTTCTAAAATCAAACTGGCTAGAGGTTATTGTTGTAATGCCTTATCTGCAGCCTCTCAGGATAGTAATATTTGGATCTAAAGCTATTTGGGGTATGACAAAAATAAGCAGGTCTGACTTTCTAATAGTAGTTTCTGGAGGACTAGTAATTACTTCTGCAACAATAGTTACAAGTCTTGAACGCGCTAGAAATCCAGACCTAGGATCCTTTCCTGATGCATTATGGTGGGCTGTTGTTACAATTACTACTGTAGGATATGGAAATCAGGAACCTGTAACTTTTTTTGGAAGAATAGTAGCAGTTATATTAATGATTACTGGAGTAGGATTTTTTGGAGCAATTGCTGCTAATCTAGCTGCGTTCTTCGTTAAAAAGGACGAAGGGATAAAGATTGATAAATTACAAAAAGATATTAATGAAATTAAAGCAAAATTAGATAAGTTAAATAAGTAGGAGCAATATGAATTACAGAGAAGAAAAAGATTCTATGGGCCAATTGAATGTTCCTGAAAACGCATTGTATGGAGCGACAACGCAAAGAGCTTTACTAAATTTTCCAATAAGTGATTTAAAATTTGGCAGGACGTTCATAAAAGCAATTGCTGAAATTAAATTATGTGCGGCTTTAACAAATTTAGAACTAGGAGCAATAGATAAAAAAATTGCTGAATCTATAATTAAAGCTGCTGAACAAGTATCTAATGGAGATTACGATAATGAATTCGTAGTGGATATTTTTCAGACGGGATCTGGCACTTCTACCAATATGAATGCAAATGAAGTAATTTCAAACGTAGCAATAAAGAATTTAGGTGGAAAATTAGGAAGCAGAGACCCTGTTCATCCTAATGACCATGTGAACAAAGGGCAGTCTTCTAATGATGTTATTCCCACTGCCATACATATTGCAGCTTGCATAGGGATATCAGAATCCTTGATTCCTTCATTAAAAACTCTAAAAGAATCGCTTAGTAAAAAATCAGAGGAATTTTGGGGCATAATTAAAACAGGAAGAACTCACTTACAAGATGCAACTCCTATAAGGCTAGGTCAAGAATTTTTAGGGTATGTTGGGCAAATTGAAGAATCTATAAGAAGAGCAGAGTCTGCCCTAAACGAATTATCTGTTTTGGCTTTAGGTGGCACCGCAGTTGGAACTGGCATAGGAATGCAAAAAGGATTTTCTGAAAAAGTTATAAAAAAATTATCCGATAGATTTAAGATAAAATTTAGCGAGTCGCCTAATCATTTCTATAGCCAAAGCACCATTGACTCTATAGTTGCAGGCTCTGGAAACCTAAAAACAATAGCTGTTAGTTTAATGAAAATAGGAAATGATATTAGATGGCTAGGGTCAGGTCCTAGGGCAGGAATAGGAGAAATATCTTTGCCAGAGGTTCAGCCCGGTAGCTCTATAATGCCAGGGAAAGTAAATCCTGTAATAGCCGAATCGCTGACTATGGTTTGTGCTCAAGTTATAGGGAACGATCAAACTATAAATATTGCTGGACAATCGGGAAACTTTGAACTTAATGTTATGATGCCTGTAGCTGCTTATAATATCCTGCAATCTATAGACCTCCTTTCTACTTCTTCTAATAATTTTGCTGTTCAATGCATTGATGGCTTGAAATCTACCAAAAAAGGTCCTGAAACGGTTCAAAATGGATTGGCAATTTGTACTGCTCTTGCCCCTAAAATAGGATATGACAATGCTGCAAAAATTGCTCATATTGCCTCTGATTCAGGCGAAACAATACTAGAGGTCGCAAAAAGAGAAACTTCATTCACTGAAGAGGAATTAATTGCAATTCTAAATGCTGAGAATATGACTGAGCCATCTTAAATATTCAGTAAAGAAAGAAAATAAAAAATGAAATTCAAACTGCGAAGTCTTATTATTACAGTTTACTTTCCCGCTTTCTTGACTGCTATGTGCGCAGGTATGCTCGCTCCAACAGTACCAGCAAAAGTAGATTTTATTGGAGGCACATCTTTTATAATTGGATTGGCAGTAGGTGCTCAAGGCTTAGGTGAGGCTATATTTTCTATTCCAACTGGCTTATTGATAAATAAGTATGGGAACAAAAAAATAATGGTAAGCGGTATGCTAGGCTTATCATTTTTTGGATTATTATCTGGATTTTCAGATAATAATTTAACTTTATATTTTTCATTATTTTCACTAGGAATTTTCTATGGCTTCTTTAGCCTGAGTAGGCATTCATTTTTGACACAAATTGTTCCCCTAGAGTTCAGGGGGAAAGCATTTTCTAGGTTTGGAGGAATTAATAGAATAGGATGGTTTGTTGGGCCTGTTGCAGGTGGATACACAGCTAGTTCTTTGGGAATAGATGTGCCATTTTACATTATTTCAGGTGTTGCACTTTTTACTGCTATTCTAATCTTTTTTAGCCATGACCCAACAAATCAAGGCGAAGATACAGAAGAATATAAAAATGGCCCTAGATCAATAAGAGCAACGATTATTGAGAACAAAAAAACATTTGTTTTTGGCGGTTCAGGTCAATTTATAATGCAATTCCTTAGGCAATGCAGGCACGTACTTATACCCATTTGGGCTTTTAGTATAGGTCTAGAAGTTGAGCAATTAGGATTAATACAGAGTATTTCTTCAGCTGTAGATATGACACTTTTTTATCCTGTGGGAATAATCATGGATCGATTTGGAAGGAAATGGACTTCAGTGCCTAGCATAATTCTGCTTTCTGTGGGCTTTATAGCCTTAACGTATTCAAATACATTTTTAGGGCTAATGATAGTAGGAATGCTATTAGGTTTTGCAAATGGATTGGGGTCTGGAGCAATGTTAACTTTAGGTTCTGACTTATCACCAAAATCTAACCCTGGAACATTCCTAGGCATTTGGAGACTTTTTGGCTGGTCTGGTAATTCAGCAGGCCCACCTGTAAGCGGAGCAATTGCACAATCCTTCAGTATTGGAACCTCTGCACTTTCTGTTTCAGTTATAGGTGTAGCAGGAGTATTATTATTTAGTTTTTTTATACCTGAAACATTGAAGCAAAACGAATAGGGATTAACTTCTTTCTAAATATTCATGAAGTTGAATTAAGCATATAGAGTCTTCCTCTAAATTTCTTCCATCTACTGCATAAATACTATCACCTGACATACCTTCTACGGCCCCTAAGTCAACTGATTTAGTTATTAATTCTTTAGCATCATCAACTGAAATTAAAAGGTTTTTATTTAAAATAGCCGATATTTCTGCAACAAGCCCATAAGCTCCCCAATTAGAACAACTAGAAATAATTAAATTATTTACTTTTGTTACTGCAGGATTGTCTGGCAGTCCTTCTACTTTTTTTATTTCACTATTTAAATTCCCCATACCAATTTCGTTTCCTCCATCTCCAATACCAATACTAAATTTCGAATAGTTAAATAGGTAATCTATTTTTGCATTATATTTTGAAACATCTTCACCTTTCCAATTCCTGTACGTCCCATCTCCCATTAAAGATGCTCGCTCTATACTGATAGATAATGAGGGTGAAAATTTTTTAATTAAGTCATTAGCAAACTGTTTTGAATTTTCATGATTATCAACTGGGAATTCTACAATCTCATCTTCTTTTTCAGATATGCCTTCTAAAATACTATAAGACCATTTATCTGTTACATATATAACGTCAAACCCGATATCTTTTAATGCCCTACCCAGCGCGATAGACCCTGCAGGACCATCTGTTTCAGATGCATTTGCATAAGATATAAAAAATCCAGTTACTATAAGCACTGTGCCCTTCCTTACAACTACCTCATTTGCTGCGTCGGTTAAAAAATTATCACTTAAATAGTCTTTGAGTTTTGATATATTCCTGATATCTTTTTGTAATATTATGCCTTCTGCAACACCCATTATTTTGCCTCATCTTTCAAATCAGTAACAAACATATATCCAGGAGAATGAGTATAAACAATTGGAATTTTAGCTTTTTTTAGTACAACTTGAGGTGTGACACCACATGCCCAAAAAACTGGCACATCACTATTACTTTGCTTTTCCCAATATTCACCAAAATCAGGATTGCTCAAATCATTAATACCAATCTCAGATGGATTTCCAACATGAATTGGAGCACCATGATTTTTTTCATATTTAGACGTAATAGAAATAGTTTTTTCAACTTTATCTTCTGGTATCCACCTCATAGAAACTACCAAGGGTCCTGAAAAATAAGTCGTGCTGTTCGTTTCTATGTTTGTAGAATACATTGCAACATTTCCATTTTTCTCAAAATGAGGCATAAATATTTCTTCTTTTGATAAAGCAAATTCAAAAGAAAAGCTGCAACCAAGAAGAAATGTCACAAAATCATCTCTCCACTCTTCAATTAAATTACTTAAAGTATCAACTAAATTTCCTTCTTCAAATTTTTTATATGACACAATATCTGTTCTTATATCAGCAGAAGGAGCCGATTTATAAGGAGTATAAGAGCCTGAATCTAGTTTTTCTATGATTGGACATGGCTTAGGATTTAAATTACAAAAATTCTCAAAATCATCGGCATAATCATTTGTGACTATTACCAAATTAGTTTGAATATAATCTTTAGCAAACCCGCAAGTAGGCTCGTTAAAATTATTATTTCTAATTTTTTCTCTTAATAATTTAGAATCCAATGATTTTTTCCTTTAAATGTGTAGAATTGTAAACACATATTCTAAATACTATATAAAAATGATTGAGGTGTGAATTTGGTCACTTTAGACGCAATAGTTTCATTGGCAAAAAGAAGGGGTTTCGTTTTTCAAGGAAGCGAAATTTATGGGGGCCTTAGAAGCGTATGGGATTTTGGGCCACTAGGAATTGAACTGAAAAGAACCATCAAAGATGTATGGTGGAAGCATATGATACATCAAAGAGAAGATATTGAAGGCATAGATTCAGCTATCTTAATGCATCCAAGTGTATGGGAAGCAAGTGGCCATGTTTCTGGGTTTACTGATCCCTTGGTAGAATGCAAAACTTGCCATAATAGATTTAGAGAAGACCAAATTGAAGATATTAAAATATGTCCAGAAAAAGGTTGTGAGGGCAAATTAACTGAATCTAAGCAATTTAATTTAATGTTTCAAACTCACATGGGGCCAGTACAAGACAAAGGTTCGCAAATTTATCTAAGACCCGAGACTGCGCAGGGTATATTCGTAAATTTTGAAAATGTTATGACTTCAGCTAGAAAAAAAATACCTTTTGGAATAGGGCAAATTGGCAAATCTTTTAGAAATGAAATTACTCCAGGAAATTTTATTTTTAGAACAAGAGAATTCGAGCAAATGGAAATGGAATTTTTCTGCCAACCAGATTCTGCGGATGAATGGTTTAACTATTGGATAGAGTTTAGTCATAGTTGGTTTGAATTAATAGGAATTAAAAAATCTAATCTAAGAAAACGGGAACATACTACCGATGAAAGGCCACATTATGCCAAGGCAGCATTAGATATTGAATACAATTTCCCTTGGGGATGGGGTGAACTTGAAACAATAAATAATAGAAGTGACCATGATCTGAAAAGTCATTCTGAAAAAAGTGGAAAAGATCTTTCCTTCTTTGATGAAGAATCAAAAGAAAGGTATATCCCTTATGTTATTGAACCAGCTATGGGAGCAGACAGAACGGTATTAGCAGTTATTTGTGACGCTTATGACGAAGAGGATTTAGGAGATGAGAAAAGATCCCTACTAAGATTTAAACCAATAATCTCCCCTATTCAAGTGGCGGTACTACCTTTAAGTAAAAATGAAAAATTAGCCGAAGTTAGCAACGAAATATATAAAAAACTACAAAAAATATACAGATGCCAATTTGATAATACTCAAAGTATTGGTAAGAGATATAGAAGGCAGGATGAAATAGGAACACCAATCTGCCTTACCATTGACTTCGACACCGTAGAAAAAGATCAGTGTGTAACATTAAGACATAGAGATACAATGGATCAAATTAGGATTAAAATAGAAGATATTGAAAAAGAAATAGAAAAATTATTTACCACCTTCTAAGATGTCATTTAAAACTTTATTCTTATTAATTATAGTATTTTTATTATCCTGTAATTCAGGGGATAATTCCGATAATCACTTAACTTTTAAAGGGTCTGATATAGATGGGGTTAAATTCAATTCAAAAGAATTTGAAGGAACTCCAATGATAATTAATTTTTGGTATCCATCTTGTCCGCCATGCACTAAGGAAATTCCTACTTTAGTAGAATTCAACAAAGAAAATAATCAAAAAATTCTGATGATAGGAATAATTCATAATTCACTTGTAGACTCTAAAGAAGATGCTATTAGTATGTTAGAAAAATTTGATGTTGAATACATAAATTTATACGACAAAGATAATTCACTTACAGAAGAATTTAATATTTTGGGTTTCCCTACTACCATATTTCTAGACAAAACTCACAAAGTAAATACAAAGTGGACTGGCTATCTTGATGAGAATACCCTTAAAAAAGAATCGTCAAAAATAAGTAAATAATGTCAATATTTATATTCACAATTAATTTTATTCATTCAATTGCTGCCTCTATTTGGCTGGGAGGATGTTTTTTGATGATCACTTTATCAATCAGTCATAAATTTAAATTAATAGAAAATTACCAATCAATTTTTCAAACTATTTCTTACTCACTAAGGGAACTTGTAAATGGGTCAATGATCCTCATTTTCTTAACTGGAATAATTATGACAATTCAAAAACTTTCTCTAGTTCAAACTGATGCAAGTTATGCCATAATACTAGGTTTAAAAATACTATTAAGTTTAGGTATACTTTTTAGAATTTGGCAATTTAGAAATTCTGGGTACCCTAGTTACTCGAATAAGTATTTGGAATGGCTAATGGGGTACAATTCTTTTGCAGTATATGGAGTTATGATTTTCTTCCTTGCAGATCTTCTGGAGAATATAGTCTAACTTGCTCCCTGTATTCGGCGGTTCTTTGAATTTTCGCTAATAGTCCCTTTAAATTTAAATTAATTTGCTTAAAATTTAATTCGATATCTTTAATTGGAATTAACACAAAAGGTCTAAATTTATAATTTCTATGAGGGACCGTAAAGTTTTTTTTATTAATTTTTTTTGAACCAATAATTATAATATCAATATCAATCACTCTGGGGCTTAAATCACCTTTTTTATCTCTTCCTAATTTTTTTTCAATTCTTTTAGTTAAATTTAGCAAAGAGTATGGGCTAATTTTCGATTTGAATAATGCTACCTGATTTAAATAATTCCCATGAGTAGAAGATACACCTTGTGGTATCGTTTCATATATTGAAGATTCACTTATTAATCTTAATCTTTTGGAAAGAATTTTAATGGAACTCTCTAGGTATTTTTTTCTGTCGCCAAGGTTAGAACCAAGGCTAATTACAATTTCATTCATTAACTTAGTTTTTCAATAAATTCTAATAAATTCTTAACCGCCACTGCATCATGAACTCGAAATAGTTTAGCTCCTTTTTCTCTACAAACTATCACTGAAGCAATTGAAATTTCTTCCCTTTCTTCTATAGAGACACTACCTGCTATTTCCCCTAAAAATGATTTTCTAGAAGTTCCAACTAGGACAGGAATACCTAAATTACAAATTTGATCCAAATTTCTATGTAATTCGATGTTTTGCTCATAATTTTTATTAAAACCAAATCCTGGATCTAAAATTATTTTATTGCTATCAACTCCATTAGAGTCTAAATAATCTATTTTTTCTATCAAATCTATTTTTACTTGCTCTGCAACTGAGTTATTGGTTTCTAAAGGTTTATTGTGAGTAAGAATGTATGGAATACTAGAACTCTTAACTACTTCAATCATCTCATCATCATATTCAAGCATTGATATATCGTTGATAATATTCGCACCCGCTTTAACTGCTTCATGTGCAACTTTTGATTTTCTTGTATCTATACTTACGGGGACATCTGAAATTTTTCTCAAACTCTCTATAACTGACACTACCCTATCTATCTCTTGATTTTCAGAAATTTCAATAACATTTTCATATAAAGATTTAGGCCTAGTAGATTCAGCTCCTAAATCAATAATATCCACACCGTTATCTGTAAATAATTTAATTAAATTTAATGCTTTATCAATGTCAGACCCTATTCCGTCACCCGAAAAAGAATCATCAGTTAAATTAACTATTCCAACTACAGCAGTTCTATTTTCTAGATCAAATTTGAAGTTTCCAATTTTCATACATTTATATATATCTTTTCTCTTATAATTTACAACAAAAATTATTTGATAGAAATCAATGTCTGAGATAGCATTTACATTTGAAAAATGAAAAAAAATTCTGAAAACAATACAAACTCCAAAAAATCTAGTTCACCTGGCTCAAAGATTGAGAATCTTCAAGCCAGAAAAAGTGAAGCTAAATTAGGTGGAGGAGCCGAAAGACAAGAGGCTCAGCAAAAAAAGGGTAAAAAGTTAGCCAGAGAAAGACTTTCTTTATTATTTGATAACGGAAAATTTACCGAGATAGATCCTTTTGTTAAGCATAATTCTTCAGATTTTGGTCTTGATAAGACTAGGAAAGATGGTGATTCTGTAATATGCGGGTACGGAAGTGTTCATGGTCAACAAGTATTTGCTTTTTCACAAGATTTTACCGTTCTTGGCGGGTCACTATCCAAGGTAGCATCTAATAAAATATGCAAAGTGTTTGATCTAGCAATTAAGACTGGGTGCCCAATAGTAGGAATAAATGATTCTGGTGGAGCTAGAATTCAAGAAGGGGTAGATTCGTTATCTGGATATGGCGAACTATTCAAAAGAAACACAATGGCATCAGGTGTAATACCTCAAATAACAGTTGTAGTGGGGCCATCTGCAGGAGGAGCTGTTTATTCGCCAGCACTAACAGATTTCATATTCATGGTTGAAGGGGTGGGTCAAATGTATATTACTGGCCCTGAAGTGGTTAAAGCAGTAACTGGAGAAGATGTTAGCCATGATGATCTAGGAGGAGCAAATGCTCACTCTACTAAGAGTGGGGTTGCGCACTTTGTAAGTCAATCTGAAGCAGATTGTTTTGAAGATGTTAGAAATTTACTTAACATACTACCTTCTAATAATGTTGATATTAAATCCAGCAATGAAACTTCTGGAGGTTCTGATCAATCGATGCTTGATAACTTTATACCTGACACCCCCAATCAAAGTTATGATGTTAAAGAAGTGATTGAGACCATTATTGATTCAGGGTCTTTTGTTGAAGTCCAAGAATCTTATGCTCAAAATATAGTTGTAGGTTTTTCTAAATTTGGCGGAGAAACAGTTGGAATAGTAGCAAACCAACCAGACCATATGGCAGGCGTACTAGATATTAATGCTTCTTCTAAAGCCGCCAGATTCGTAAGATTTTGTGATTCATTTAATATTCCTATAGTAAGTTTGGTTGATGTTCCTGGATTCATGCCTGGAACTTCTCAAGAATATGGGGGAATAATAAGGCATGGCGCAAAACTTTTATACGCATATGTAGAAGCTACAGTCCCTAAGATAACAATAATAATGAGAAAGGCTTATGGAGGGGCTTATATAGTAATGGGATCTAAAGAACTAAGATGTGATGTAAATGTTGCTTGGCCATCAGCAGAAATTGCAGTTATGGGACCTGAGGGCGCTGTTAATATCATTGGCAGAAAAGAAATTTCAAGTGCAGAAGATCCTGAAAAGAAAAAACAGGAACTTATTGATAATTACAGAGATAAATTTGCTACCCCATTTGTAGCTGCAGAAAAGGGATATTTGGATGATGTTATAGAGCCCTCACAAAGCAGGCAGCACATATTAAATAGCCTAAATATGCTAAGAAATAAAGTTGATCATAATCTTCCAAAAAAACACGGAAATATACCTCTTTAAACTGAAAGGAAATAATGATTGATCTGCTAAAAATAGCAAAAATTGAAGCTAGTGGGGACAATTTATTTGAGGAATTATCAAATCTTTATGAAAATGCAAATATAAAACCTAATGGATATCCAGATGCAGTCGTATGGCAAGGTGGAAATCATGATGGAAAAGTCAGCCCAGTTGCTCATTCTTTAACTGATGCATATGCTCTTCT
>MDTE01077857.1_pt1 | contig 14680 bp, 9 predicted proteins | sample 811231 | NCBI WGS metagenome assembly MDTE01 (sample SAMN05326651, study PRJNA326480) | marine metagenome | isolation source: seawater | place: Indian Ocean: Red Sea | collected 2010 | reverse complement strand
TTCTTCCTGCACATCTCACCCGAGGAGCAGGCCGAGCGGTTTCGTGATCGGCTGCGAAAACCGGAAAAGAACTGGAAGTTTTCTCGCGGCGATCTCGATAAACGCCGCCAGTGGTACGACTATCAGCAGGCCTTCCAGGAAATGCTCGAAAAGTGCACGACCGAGATCGCGCCGTGGCACGTCATCCCCGCCGATCGCAAGTGGTACCGCAACACGGTGATTGCCCGCACGATCGTCTCGACACTCGAAGCCATCAACCCGCAGTACCCGACCACGGACGAGGACTTCACCGGGATCACCATCGCCGACTCAATCGAAGGCGGCAGCACTGATCCGCGGCGGGACGGTGGCTGAGCCCAGCCGGATCAGTCAATCCACTCGAGACGACGGATGGCGTCGATGACCGGGGCCACCAGGCTGGGCCGGGACAGCAGCCGGATCGCCTTGCGCGGCGAAACCCACTGCCGGGCCCGCGATTTCTTTTCCGGCCACTTCTTCAGGGAATTCTCGACCTCCATCAACCACACGGTGACCTCGACCGACTTCTTTCCCTTGTTGGCCGAATACCGACTGAGAACCGGTTCCAGCACACGGCCTTCCAGCCCCGCCTCCTCGAACGCCTCGCGACCGGCACACTCCGGATCCGACTCACCCGGTTCAATGTTCCCCTTGGGCATGATCCAGCTGGTACCGCTGCGGACACTGACCAGGCAGAATTGGAGCCGTCCCTTGCGGACCCGGTAAGGGAGGGCTGCGGCCTGGTGCAGATCGGCCAGGCGAGACTGGTCGTTCTGTTCGGATCGAGAATTCTCGGTCATCGGCGTCTCTCGTCGGCCAGCTCATCACGCTCGTGCATGCCGCCGGACGTGTGCGGCGAGTATGATAGGGATCCGACGCGGCGCGTGTCGAGCGTTTCCCGTTCGACCCGCGACTCCTCGACCTGGCTCCCAAAACCGCTTGCCGATGTCTTCGCACCTGCCGAAAAAACGTCCGAATCATCTGGCCGGACTGCTGGCCTGCCTGGTGATCGGGATCCCTGCGGCACCCCAGCCGGTGACGGCTGCCACGCCGTCGGTCACGGTTCTGTTCCCGCCGGTCGTGCAAGCCGGACGGGCGGCCAGTATCACCGTCAGCGGCGGAGACCTCGGTACTCTCACGGGACTGGTCAGCGCCGGCGGTGAACTCCAAACCAGCTCGGTCACCAAATCGGTGATCAACGTCAACGTCAGTCGAGACACCCGGGCCGGACTGCTTGATGCCTGGACGCTGACCTCCACGGGCCTGTCCAATCCCCGGGCACTGCTCGTGGTAACCCATCCGGTCACGGTTGTCGCCGAGACACCCGATTCGCAGGCGACCCCGATTTCGCTACCGGGAACCGCCGCTTCGAAGCTCGACCGCGCCGCCGACCGCGATGTGTTCGCCTTCACCGGAGAATCGGGTCAACTGGTCCATATCGCCTGCCGATCCAGAAGTCTCGACGGCACGGTGGCGCCCATCCTCAGCGTACACGGACCCGCGGGCCAGGAACTGGCTCATTCCTTTGTCCACCAGGTCGAACCGAAACTCGCCCTCAAGCTGCCCGCCGACGGCCGCTACCTGGTGACCGTCGTCGACCGGGGATTTCAGCAGGACGCAAGCAGCCTCTACACGCTAACGCTGGAAACCGGTCCCCGTCTCCAGGCCACCTCTCCCACGGCAATCTGCGGTGGCGGCAAGCTGCTGGTAATCGGACACGAACTCCCCTTCGGAACAGCTCACTCCCAAACGGGCCTCTCGGCGATGCCGGTCGCTCTTGACCGCTTCCTCTCACACCGTTCCTGGCCCGATCGTCGCCCCGTCGGAGTCCTCGACAGCGGCTTCCGCCTGAGACTGAGCAATTGCTCGGGAACAGCCTGGGTCACCCACTCACACGAGCCGGTGGTCACCGAGACCTCCGAACAGAACGACACCGCTGCCACCGCCCAACTTCTGGAACCGCCCGTGCGGATCTGTGGTGCCTTCGAACGCTCTGCGGATGTCGACTGGTACGCGGTCGACGTGCAGAAGGGCGAGACGCTCGAGATCGTCGGGTGGGGAGAACGGCTGGGCCAATCAATGCGGCTAGAAGCGATTGTCCACGACCGGACGGGCAAGGCCCTGGCCACGATCGCACCACCGGCGGCCCCGAAAAAGATCGGCTTCGACTTCCCGTACACCACCTACGATCCACACGCCAGCTGGAAAGCTCCCGCTGATGGGCGATTCAGGATCGTCGTCAGGGACATCTTCGGCGGCAGCATCTTCGGACCCGACCGTGTCTACCAGCTGGTGATCAGTCCGCCCCGCAAACGGTTCCAGGCCTTCTCTGTCGTCGGCGACGGCAAGACTCACTCGGGACTCAGTATCGCCGCAGGCGGAAAAGCGACCCTGCAGGTCCTGGTGATTCGCATGGGAGGATCGGAGTCCCCCGTCGAGGTGACAGCCGAGGACTTGCCCGAAGGTGTCACTGCAGCCACCGTCACCGTCGCGGCCGGCAAGCCCGTGGCCACGCTCACGCTGGAGGCGAACGCCCAGGCCAAGCCGTCGCGGTCGCCCATCCGACTGGTCGCCAAGACCGGGACCGACAATTCCGGACGGCCGGTGCTTCCGGTTGTCCATCTCCCCGGCCCCGCGCCGGTCCGACGCGTCACCGACGCGCTGATGCTGTCGGTGACCCCTGCCAGCCCGCCGCCACCCAAAAAGGCACCCGCCGACAAGAAGACGCCCTAGCCGACAGCCTTCGACCCGGCACCATGCCAGGAACCACTCACCCGCCATGAACGATTCGACACCGCTCACACGAATCCCCGCCGAACCACTCATCTACGAGTTCTCCCGGCACCTGCCGCCCCGGGCCACGATCGCTCCCGGAGGCCGCTTGCTGGTCGAATCCGAAGACGCGCTCTCGGGCCAAATCTCTTCACCCGGCGACCAGCGAGACAAGTCGACGGTTCCCAAGAGCAACCCGGTCAACGGACCCATCGAGATCGAGGGCGCCGAACCGGGAGACGTGCTGAGCGTGAGAATCCACGAGATCCAGCCTTGGCGTCCCCAGGCCGCGACCTACACCGGTGCTCCAAAACAGCTCTGCGAATGGCTGGGTACCGATGTGCCGCCGGGTGGACACGTCTGTCCGATCGCCGACGGCATGATCCAGTGGAGCGACGAGATCTCGATCCCCTACACGCCAATGCTCGGTTGCATCGGGACCGCACCCGAGTGGGGCGTACCCACCACCGGGCCGGGTGGACCTCACGGCGGAAACATGGACATCCGTGAAACCGCACCCGGTGCGACGGTGCACTTGCCGGTCTTCGTCTCCGGCGGCCTGCTGTTCCTCGGTGACGCTCACGCCGCGATGGGGCACGGAGAACTTTCGGCCTCCGGACTCGAGATGTCCGCGGTGACCGAGATCAGCGTCGACCTGGTCAAGAACCGGGCCCTGGCGTGGCCTCGGATCGAGAACGACGTCGAAATCATGACGGTCACCAGCGGTGCTCCGGCCGAGCGGTCAATCGCGAGGGCCTATGCCGAGTTGATCCTGTGGATGGAGGCCGACTTCGGCTGGAATCGCTGGAAGGCCTACGACCTGCTGACGCACGTCGGTGAGATCTCCGTCGGTTACTACGACGGGGGCAGCGTCGCGGCCAAGGTCCGCCGAGAGTACCTGTGAACCAGCGACTGGCTCGACGCAGGCCGCCTCCTCAGGCCGCCGCCAGCCTCCCGGTCGCCTGCCCCAGCACGTCGGAAACCACATCGGCTGCACGGTGCATCTGGGCCGCTCCCAGTCCCGGATGGACCTGGAACATCAGGCTCGTCTCACCCAGTTCGCGAGCCACCGGCAGCCGTGCCGACGGACGCCAACCGGTGCGGTCAAAGGCCGTCTCGAGATAGATCTCCGGGCACGCCCCACTGCCACAGGGGACACCCAGCGACGAGATCTCGGCCGCGATCCGGTCTCGAGACCACCCGGACACGAGCCACTCGGGACGCACGTAGGCGTAGAACTTGTAGTAACTGTGCTCGATGCCCTCCTCGGGTTCCGGCACGCGCAACGCCCCCATTGCCCCCAGCCGTCCGGCCAGTACGGCCGCGTTGTCCCGACGCTCGTCCACCCAGCCAGGGAGTTTGTCGAGTGCGATCCGACCCAGTGCCGACTGCATCTCGGTCAGTCGCCAATTGGTGCCCAACCGGCCATGAACATACCGGAACACCACTCCCTTCGACGGGGCGTGCACCGCGTCATAGTCCTTCCCGTGATCCTTGTAACTCCAGGCACTCCGCCAGGTCGATTCGTCATCGGTCAGGACCAGGCCGCCCTCACCGCCGGTCGAGAGGATCTTGTCCTGGCAGAAACTGAAAGCCGCCACGTTGCCCAGGCCGCCCACCGGCCGCCCGTGGTAGGTCGCCCCGTGCGCCTGGGCACAGTCCTCGATCACCGTCATCCCCTTTTGTTCAGCCAGGGCGAGAATCGGGTCCATGTCGCACGGCCAACCTGCCAGGTGGACCACCAGCACGCCGCGGGTGCGGGAGGAAACCACCGCGGCAACCGTCTCGGCGGTGATGTTCCCGCTGTCGCGATCCACATCCGCGAACACCGGGACCGCACCCCGGGCCGCAATGGCACTGGCACTGGCCAGAAAACTGCGGCAGGGCACGATCACCTCGTCACCACGGCCGATCCCGGTCGCCTCCAGGGCCAGTTCCAGGGCCACGGTGCCGTTGGCCACCGCGATCGCGAACCGGGTTCCGACCGCTTCGGCGTACTCCCGCTCGAACTCCCGACCGTGAGGACCGGTCCAGTAATTGACACGTCCGGAGACCAGCACCTCGCTGACAGCCCGGGTTTCCTCGGCACCGAAGACCGGCCAAGGGGCCCAGACGGGAACCACGCTCGGATGATCCAGATTGCTCATTGCTCAGGCCGCCTTCGCTTGCTGCGGATAGTCGTACCGCTTCATCAACCACCCCGAGAGCCTCCAGCAGGTCCTCCGGTCCGACTCGGACAGTTGCTCGATCCAGTCCCAGTCCGGTTTCAGCCTGACCTGTCCGGCCATCCTCAGGCGGTTGCCCGCCACGGTGTGTCCCACGGAAAACGACTCGCCAGATTCCAGGGCCCGAACCAGCCCGCCGCAGTCCAGCCCACAGGCGTCACCGATCCGGACCAGTTCCCCGGCCGGGTCCGACACGAAGTCCTCGTAACGGACCAGCACCCCACGATCACCGGCGCGTCGTCGCAGGCGGGCGGCGAACAGGTTCGAGACCGTCCAGTAGACGACCGAGTACCACGCGGGACGCGATGCCAGATCATGCTGGACACCTCCCTCGAGATCCCGGGCCAGTGACTTCTTCCTGGACCACGCCACCGCACGACTGTCGCGAACCAGGTGCACCAGCCGCAGGTCAACTCCCGGCAACCGGGCCAGCCATCGGGCCCGCAACGGTGTCTTGGACGAATCAACAATCACCCGACGCCGGCTGACTGCGGCAATCGACTCGTACAGGCTTCCGGTCTGTGCCAGGTACCGTCGAGCGGCCGCGGTGCGGAACAACGACGACGCCTCGGTTCGCCACATCGCCGCCGGACGGAACCGTTCGAACCGGGCCTGCATCGCCAGGTAGTCCTCGACGTCGGCACCACGGTTCGCGTTCAGCCAGGCGTTGCGAACCTCGTTCCAGAACTCGCATCCGTCGGCCGGCTCGCCACACGCACAGAACTCGTTGTTGACCCACCCCGAGCGATGCAGGTTGGAGAGCTCCCCGACACTGACCGCGTCGGGGTGATTGCCCAGCACGGTATCCAGCACCGTCGAACCGCTGCGACCAGCGCCGACGATGTAGATGATCCGCAGCGGGGAAGTCGACGTGGTCATCTCGGACCGGTGGCGAAAAAGGGGCCTCGTACCAGCGATTGCGGGTTTTAATTCGCCCCGGCCGCTGTGGGCAAGATCGGTTTGCGGCCCGGTGGCCTACTCCACCCCGCACTCGACCGACACCTCGGTCGCCTGCGCCAGTGTCTGCAATACGACGCAGTAACGTTCGGTCAGTTTCACCAGCGTGGCCAACTGCTCGTCATCGGCGTCGGTGTCGAGCTGGAAATGCATACGGATCGACTGGATGCCGATCGGTGCGTCTCGGTCGACGGCCAACGTGCCACGGAAATCGAGATCCCCCTCGGCGGTCACCCTGCCCCCCCGCACGGGGATCTCCAGGGCCGTCGCCACCGCCCGCAGTGTCACTCCGGCACATGCCACCAGGGATTCCAGCAACATGTCGCCCGAGCACAGCGCCGTGCCGTCCCCTCCGGTGGCCGGATGCAGACCCGCCTCTGCCAGTTGCCGACCGGTGTCAACGCGGCAGGTGATCCCGTCCTCGCCCAACGACCCGCCGGCGCGCAGTGTCAGCTTTGCCGAATCGGGATTCTCGAGATACTGCTCCTTGAGCGGAGCCTGCAGGGACCTGAGTTGGCTGGAGTCCATGGGCATCGACCTTTGCGGGTGGGGGGCAGTGGAACCAAGCCGGACGGCTGCTCTGCGTGGCGGAGTGGATGGGAGACCATTAGAAGAGTAGCTGAACGCGACGCAAGCGCACCGGAAGAGAAACCCCATGAGTGACACGTTGATCACGGCATCCATCGAACCGTCCACACCGGTCACCGCCGGCAGCTTCGGCACCTGGACACTGCGGTTCCAGGCCACCGACGAAGGGCTCCCGGCCGGGACGACGATCCGCGTGGGTACCGACACCGACACCGACTGGGGCGTGCCCCAGTTCGACGATCCCGGGGCCGCCGAGTACGCAACGGTCACCGCGCCCGAGGGCATCGATGTCGCAGCTCGCACGGTGGGAGTGAAGGGATTCCAGGTCGAGGTCGGGTCAACGGGTCTGCCCGGCGGTGGTGAAATCGCGGTCGTGATCGGTGACACCTCCGACGGAGGCCCCGGGTCGCGGTCTCAGACCTTCCGCGAACACCGCCGGGTCTTTGCCGTCACCGTCCAGCAGGGCGGATCGGACGAGGTCGAAGTGGTCACCGATTCCCCGGTACTCGAAATCGTCGGAGGCGAACCGGTGAAACTGGTCGTGGTTGTGCCCTCGGAACTGCCTCCTGGAGAACCGTTCCGAGTTCTGGTCAAGGCCGAGGACGCCTGGGGCAACGCATCCAACGGGTACCGCGGCACCGTCACGCTCGCCGGCGACGGCATCACCCTGGACAACAACACGATCGCCTTCTCCGAATCGGATGCCGGTGCGGGCTGGCTCGAGGGAGCTTCGACCGACACGGCCGGTGTCTGGCGGTTGACCGCGACCGATGACCAGTCGGGACTCGCCGGCACCAGCAATCCGCTGTGCGTGGTCGAACATGTCGGCCAGCAACGTTTGCACTGGGCCGACCCGCACGGTGGCCAGTTGGTGGACCGAGAGAAGTTCGCCGGGTTCTTCGCCCACGCCCGCGACGTGGCGGGAATCCAGTTCGCGGGATTCCAACGCAATGCCGATGTGCTGGACCAACAGGACCTGGTCGTCCAGCAGGATGTCGAACTGGAGTTCCACGAGCCGGGACGGTTCATCGCGATTCCCGGATACGAGTGGTCGGGCAAGACCTGGGACGGCGGGCACCACAACGTCTACTTCCGTCGCCACCACCAGCCTATCCACCGCAACGCGCCGGCCGAGACACCCGAGTCGGTGGACGAAACAACCGAGCTGCACCACGTGCGCGACCTGTACGCCCACTACCGCGGCACCGACACCATCATCACGCCTCACGTCGGCGGAGAACACTCGGACCTGAAACACCATGACCCGACGCTCGAACCCGGTGTCGAAATCGTCTCCAGCCACGGAGCGTTTGAATGGATGCGGCGGGATGCGCTGGCCCGTGGTTACCACCTCGGTTTTCTCGGTGGCAGCGACAGTTACACAGGCCGACCCGGCGACGACCGGCCGGGGCACCAGCAAAGGAGATACTCGAAGGCGGGACTGACCGGCATTTACTGCGACGGGGTGACACTGGAGGATTTCTTCGAGGCCATGAGGGCCCGTCGTGTCTACGCGACGACCGGGGCCCGCATCGTGGCCAGGGCGGACGTCGAGGGACACGGTATCGGGTCCCGATTCAGTACCCGCCAGCAGCCGGTGATCGAAGTCGACGTGGTCGGCACCACGGCCCTGGAATCCGTCGAGTTGTTCCGCAACGAGCAGTTGATAGGGCGATGGAACGACGCCCCGGCCGGCGACCCCGGTCGTGTCCGTGTGCTGTGGCAGGGCAGCAGTCGCCAGACCAGCTACAGCGGAATTGTCTGGGACGGCACGATCACCGTTCACGGCGGACGGATCACCGCCACCGACACCCTGAGATTCGACAGCCCGCGGTCCCACCTGGTCGAGACCACCGAGTCGATGATCCGTTTTCACGCGTGGGGATGTGGTTACCGGATGGGCGTGGAACTGGACATCCAGGGGGACGAATCCACGCGGATCGAGGTCTCGGCATCTACGCAGGCCATCACCGGCCCGGCCTATGGCGGCTTCGGGTCGTCGCAGCCACGCAGGATCTCGCTGGCCCCGGCCGAACGGGTGACGCTGGCAGGCCGCCTGGGCGAACTGGCCAATGGCACCCGCACCATCGACCTGGGCGTCCGCGACCGGCAGTTGGACCTCGGTCTGGCACCGACACACGGCGAACAAGAGGCCCACTGCACGTTTCGCGACGAGGATCCGCAGCCGGGAATCAACCCGTACTGGGTGCGGGTAGTCCAGGTGGACCAGGAGATGGCGTGGACGAGCCCGATCTGGGTCGACTGGATGGCGTCACCTTCGGCAGGGTGATCTGTAGCCTGGACGGACGAAGAGAAGTTGAGCCGCCGACAACGCCGACATAGACTGTGGGCACACAACACCGGAACCGTGGAAGTGACGTATGCTGACGATCCAGGGACACCCGAGCCGCGTCTGCCAGGGGTGGAGTCGCCGCGAGTTGATCCAGGCCGGCGGACTGGGACTTTTCGGCGTCAGCCTGCCTCGTGTTTTGGCTGCTGAAGAGGCCGCCGTGCCGTTCCAGAACGGCCGCGCCAAGCAGGTAATCTTCCTGTTGCTCTTCGGCGGACCGAGCCAGCTGGAAACTTTCGATATGAAGCCCGAGGCCCCGTCGGAAATCCGCGGGCCCTTCCAGCCGATTGCCTCGCGGACACCGGGCTTGCGGATCTGCGAGCATCTCTCGCGGACAGCCCAGTTGTCAGACAAGTTCGCCGTCATTCGCACCATGAACCACCGGTTCAACGACCACGGCTCGGTGCACTACATCCAGACCGGCCCCCCGCATCCCAGCCGCTTCGGACCTCAACCGGGCGAAACTCCCGTCGGCCCGAAGGAATGGCCCTCGATGGGCTCGGTCGTCAATTACCTGTCGCTGAACCACGACCCGGACCGCCGGGCGACGATGCCCGACTACACCTACGTCCCCAACCGGCTGGGAGCCCTGCAGGGCATCAACCGCCCCGGACAGTACGCAGGATGGCTGGGCAGTGCCTACAACGCCCTGGCCACTGACATCCGCAAACGGGGCAAGACGGACAATCCGTATTTCCGAGACTGCGACGACAAGGAACTCGACTTTCGCATCCGCGGGATCCTGTCTCACGAGGAGGTCCGGATCGACCGCCTCGACCGACGTCGGTCGCTGCTCGAACAGTTCGAGTCCCAGCGACGGACACTCGATGACACGGGCGTGGTCGGTCAGTACGACAGTGTTCGAGGACGGGCCATCGCGCTGGCCACCTCGCCGAAGATGCAGGCGGCACTCGACATTCGCCGTGAATCGGCCTCGCTGAGAGACCGTTATGGCCGGCATCTCTTTGGCCAGTCGGTGCTGATGGGACGTCGCCTGCTCGAGGCGGGCTCCCGATTCGTGACCGTGGCATGGGATACTCCCGACGGATACAGCTGGGATTCTCACCGTTCCAGCAACGACCTCAAGAATCACCTGATCCCCGGCTTCGACCAGGCCTATTCCGCCCTGTTGACTGACCTGGACGACCGCGGATTGCTCGACGAAACCCTGGTGGTTGTCTGCGGAGAGATGGGGCGAACCCCCAAGAAGTACGGCAACTGGGGACGCAGCCACTGGACCTACTGCTTCCCGGCTCTGATGGCCGGAGCGGGAATCCGGGGTGGTGTCACCTACGGCACCTCCGACAAGCAGGCGGGTTTCCCGATCGACAAACCGGTCAGCCCCGAACAGATGTCCGCGACGATCTTCCACGCGCTGGGAATCGACCCGCACATGCGGATCAACGATCGCCAGGGACGACCTGTCGAACTGGTCCACAATGCCGACCCCGTGTTCGAGCTGTTCTCCTAGCCGAACGCGGCCACATGCCGAAACGGTCATCTGCAGGTCGAAAACGGCGTCGCTGACCGGCTGGGTGGTCGCCAGTACCGGGAATTGCCACCGGCGGCGTTTTCCCATGGACTTTGCTTCCCCGTCGTTTTCATGATGGAGTCCGCGGGCCTACCCCGATCGGACGCACCATGACGAACAACCGCAGACGCCCACGGCCGTGGCGTGGCAGCGAGCGGCTCGAAGACCGAACCCTGCTGTCGGTCAGTGCCCTGTTCCTGGACGCCACCGGCGACCTGTCAATCACCTCACACGACGATGACACGATCATCGTCCGCGAGAATCCCACGCAGCCGGGCCGGGCCCAGGTGCTGGCTGCCGAGCCGGGCCAGACACCGGTACCGGTCACCAGCATCGGCTCCGTCGCTGCCGGGTCGATTCGCACGATCACCATCAAGGGCGGCCCCGGCGACAACCACATCGACCTCTCGGCCGTCACCGCCCAGGTCTTCAACTTCGGCGGTGGTGTCGAGATCACCGCGGACGGCCGAGATGGCCACGACACGTTGATCGCCTCGGCCAACCTCGACGACACGCTCAAGGGAGGAAACGGCAACGACCGGATCGACGGCGGCAGCGGGCGGAACCGGCTGGTCGGTGGACACGGCAGGGATACGATCGACGGCCATTCCGGGGGAGATCGGATCGACGGGGACGACGGGGATGACCTGATCCGCGGTCGCCTGGGCAACGACTCGATAGAGGGTGGTGACGGAGACGACACGATCCACGGCGGTCACGGAGCCGACACCGTCCTGGGCGGTGACGGAGCTGACCTGATCTACGGGGATTCGGTCGGCACCGCCGACAGTGGCTCCGACAACCTCGCCGGGGGCAACGGACACGACACCCTGATCGGCGGACCCGCCGACGATACGCTCAATGGAGGTTCAGGCAACGACCAACTGGCCGGCGAATCGGGCAACGACGCGATCCTGGGCGGAGGTGGCCACGACCGTCTCGAGGGTCACGCCGGAAACGATGTGATCAAGGGCCACGACGGAAACGACACGCTCCTGGGAGCCGGCGGAAACGATTCACTCAACGCGGGTGACGGCAACGACGTCGTCGACGGACAGTCCGGCCGCGATACGCTCAGCGGAGGATCCGGCAACGACACTCTGGCCGGAGGCGACGACGCGGACAGGGTGCTCGGTGGAGCCGGCAACGACCGCATCGACGGAAACGACGGTGACGACACGCTCAACGGGCAGGCCGGTAACGACCACCTGGTCGACGACGACGGAGACGACCGGCTCTACGGAGGAAGCGGCACCGACACGCTCTCCAGCGGAACTGGAAGTGATACGCTCAACGGCGGAGGTTCCGACGACGAACTCGCCGCCGGAGACGGCAACGACAAGCTCTACGGTGGCAGCGGCAACGATCGGCTCGACGGAGGATCCGGGAACGACACTCTCAAGGGGCAAAACGGCCACGACACCGTCCTGGGAGGCGCCGGAGAGGACCGGCTGTGGTGGAACCTGGGCGGAGGCAACGACTGGCTCGCCGGAGACAACGGGTACGACCGGGCCGAGATCTACGGAAACAGCCAGAACAATCTCTTCACCGTCACCGCCGACGCCGACGGCCGGCTTCAGGTCCTCGAGGCTCCGCACACCGTCACGCTGGCGGGATCGACCGAAAGACTCGACGTGCGGGGCGGACCCGGGCGAGACACCCTGGCGGCAGTGGGACTGGAAACGGCCCCCGTGGCCGAGATCAACCTCAAGGGTGAGGCCGCCGGAGATACGATCGATGCGTCCACAGCCGGAATCCACGCCGCCGCCATGTCACTCAACGGCGGTGACGGCAATGACCGGATCACCGGCAGCAGCGGGGCCGAAACACTCGATGGCGGTTCCGGAGACGACACGCTTACCGCCGGAGACGGAAATGACGTGCTGCGGGGCGGTGACGGCAATGATCGACTCGAAGGCGGAGGCGGAGCCGACCGGCTCGATGGACAACAGGGGAGCGACCATCTCCAGGGAGGAGCCGACAACGACAACCTGATCGGTGGACCCGACAATGACACACTGATGGGTGGGGCCGGAAACGATTCTCTGACGGCCGGCACCGGTGACGATCGGCTCAATGGAGCCGGTGGAGATGACCTGCTGAACGGACAGAGCGGTCAGGATCGGCTCTACGGCGGATCGGGGAACGACCGTCTCGAGGGCGGCACCGACAACGACACCCTCGCCGGCAATTCGGGCGACGACACCATCATCGGAGGGCACGGCCACGACCGGATCGGCGGTTCCAACGGCAATGACCTGCTGTACGGCGGCGATGGACACGACACGATCCGGGGCAACAACGGGCAGGACCGGATTTCGGCCGGAGATGGTCACGATCGGGCCAATGGCGGCGGCGGCAACGACCTGATTGTCGGCGGAGACGGCCGAGATTCCCTCTTCGGAGGCAGTGGGAACGATGTCGCCATCGGCGGCGATGGAGACGACTACATCAACGGACAGGGCGGCTCGGCCGACACAATCGCCGGCAACGAAGGAACCGATGTGCTTGTCGGTGCGAGCGGAGAAATCGATGAACAGTTCAAATTGGTCGAGAACTGGATCGACCAGGCCTGACCCGATCGACCCATCTTCTCCAGTCTCCCAACCCTTCATCTCGCGACATCACGATGCGGGCCGTGGCGCGGAATCTGGGTAATTTGGGTTCTTCTTGCCGCAGATAGGAATTGTCACGAGAAACGTCGTGTATCGAGTCGATAAGCAGATTAGTCCGATCGCTCCGGATATCCGGGTGATGCGGTCTATAGAGATGTTTAGGCCCAGGGATGGGAAGCATGATCTTCAACTCGTGGCTCGATTCACTTCGTCAACGCATTTCCCGAACCATGGTGGGTCGCCCGCGGCGTCGGTCGCGGCAATCTGCCGGAGGGGAACTCGAACGGCTTGAGGACCGGACACTGCTCTCTGTCAGTGCCCTGTTCTCCAACGGCGTACTGCAGATCAGTGCGACCGATGACAACGGCCCGGATTCGATCGAGGTCGGTGCCGATGGATTCGGCAACGTCCGGGTGGAAGCCAACGGTGTGCCGGTGACCAGCCTGGGAACGTTGGCGGCTTCGTCCGTCGAGGGCATCAACGTCAACGGTGGTGACGGCAGCAACACCATCGATCTTTCGGGCGTCTCGACGACGGTCTACAACAACCCCGCGTTGACGATCAACGTCGACGGCGGCAACGGCCATGACACGATCATCGGCAGCGCCGACGCCGACGATGTGCTCGACGGGGGCCATGGCAACGACGTGATCACTGCCGGCAGTGGAGCCAACACGGTCCTCGGTGACCACGGACACGACACAATCGACGGGGGAGACGGCGACGACATCATCTCTGGCGGTGACGGCGACGACGTGGTCCGCAATGGTGACGGAGCCGACAGCATCAACGGCGGTCACGGGAATGACCTGATCGAGGGTGGTGACGGCGACGACACGATCGATGGCAGTCACGGCAACGACACGATCTATGGTGACGCGATCGGCACGACCGACGTCGGCGACGACTCGATCGTGGGCAACCACGGGAACGACACGATTTACGGCGGAGCCGGCCAGGACACGATCAACGGCAAAGCCGGCAACGACGTGCTGCACGGCGACAGTGGTTCCGACTTGATCTACGGCGGCGGCGGGCACGACACGATCGAGGGAGGCAACTCGGCCGACATCGTGATCGGCAACGGTGGCAAGGACCACATCAGCGGAGGCGCCGACGGCGACTATCTCAGTGGCGGTGCCGGCAACGACGTGGTTTCCGGTGACGACGGCCCCGACACGATCACCGGCTCCTCGGGCAACGACCTGCTCGACGGTGGTGACGCCAACGACACCCTTTTCGGCGGCAGTGGACGAGACACCCTGCTCGGCGGCCGACAGGACGACAGCCTCCGGGGACAGGACGGTGCCGACGTACTTGAGGGGTCCTACGGCGACGACACGATCCACGGTGGTGCCGGCGACGATGTCATCTCGGGTGACGATGCCGATCCGATTTCGATCGCCACAGGTGACGACTTCCTCAACGGCGGTGGCGGCAACGACACCGTCCGTGGCGGTGTCGGCGACGACTCGCTCCGGGGCGGTGGTGGCCGCGACCTTCTCAACGGCGGAGCGGATACCGACGAACTGCGTGGGCAGGGCGGCATCGACACGCTCCAGGGCGGTGGCGGCAACGACACCCTGATCTGGAAAGTGGGCGAGGGCTCCGACCAGATGGACGG
>MDTE01034137.1_pt1 | contig 14681 bp, 19 predicted proteins | sample 811231 | NCBI WGS metagenome assembly MDTE01 (sample SAMN05326651, study PRJNA326480) | marine metagenome | isolation source: seawater | place: Indian Ocean: Red Sea | collected 2010 | reverse complement strand
CCATTTGAAATATAAAAAATAGTATCATTCTTATCGGCATATCCAATATTGTATCCTGGAACTGCTTTCATTTTTAGAATATCATAAAACTCTGAAAAATTTTTGGCTTTGTTCATTCTCCACCACTGTTCAAGAGCTCTTATTTCAAATAAAGCAGGTGTGCGAATAGAAAAAAAACCTTGATCTGTTTTTAATGTTGGACCATAAATACTTTTATAATACTTCTTTTTGATTCCTATTGGAATTCCTAAGACCTTAACTGTTAATTTAGCTTTGTGTACCTCCAAGTCAAAATACTGATTGTCAACTCGATATTTTAATTTTTTTTCTGGATGCATTTCCAAAGCAAAAACATCTGTCTTGTCAGGTAAATTTACTGTATGAGCCCAACCCAGATTTTCATTTACTCCAATTAAAATACTAGGACTTCCAGCAAATAAGGCTCCTAATATATTAGTCCCTTCTTCACTACAAAGGTGTGCTTCATACCATGAAACAGGACCATCAAGAGGTTGATGAGTGTTAATTGCAAGGTAAGTATTTCCATCAGTAGTTTTTTTACTATTGAAAGCAAATGTATTAGATCCAATTGGGCTTTGATTGATTGGGTCAAAATCTAAATTGTTATTTAAAATTCGGCCCACCCAATAATCTCCTCTTGATGAAATAAAGAGTTGTAATTGACCATATCTCATCATTTTTTTAGGTGTAACTGGAAACAACTTAGAAGATAAAACTTCATCGGGATTGTGCTTTGCATAGCTATTTAGGCCAGCGGAATATCCCTTTAAAACCTCTAAATATTCAAGACTTATATCAGACTCAAATTTTCTTTCATATAATTCTTCACTTCCAATAAAACTGGATAAGAAATCAGCACCAATGCCATCTTTTCCTAGATGGTGACCAAGTAAACCATTACCAGCTAAGTATGCATATTGAATTGTTTCAAAGTCATCTTCAGCATGTGCCCATGCTAATCCATATGCTACTTGGGCGTCGGTTTTAGCATAAATATGAGGAACACCGAACGAATCTCTAACAATCTCAATATCACTAGGATCGATCTGTGAAATCGATGAAAAAGAGATTCCAAAAATTAATATTATTAATAAGTTAAATTTCATTTAATTATATACATTCTCCATCTTTCCATGAAATAAGTCCTGCTCTTTTAGCATAGCAAGAATTGCTATAAGTCTTATCGTTACATCCGCAAACTGGTTCGTAAATTTCAATGCAGACTACTTGCTCATCAATTTTAGCCTCATCTATACAGATTCCTTGTAAAACATCAATTAAATCTGATCCATCTATTTTTACACAACTTGTTAGACAAATTAATAAGCAAGAAAATAGAATGAGTTTTAGCATTTTTGAAATATTATTCAAATATATATACATTTTAAACTTTATAATCGCTAATTAAATAAATATTATATTAGTTTTATGTAGCCTTATTTATAATATTAAAAATGAGAACAGATATTGTCGTTATTGGAATTATTTTTATCTATGCGGTTTGGCGAATTTTCGGAAAAAAACTCTTCCCTAATATGTCCGACAGAGTTATACACATTTCCAGAATTGTATTCATATTAATTCTTTTAGTTTACTTCTTTTTTGTTTCAAATTATTAGAAGTTTCTATGAAATTTTATAAGGTTTGCATAATTTTGAAAAAAAATTACAAATGAACAGGCATTTATCATTAAGATCTGGAAATCCAGTATTATCAAAAAGTACATTTAAATCTAACACTCTGTCTGGAAATACCATGACAATAGATGGAACTGTAAATAAAACTGCTATCTCTCTATTCATATTAGTGGGTTGTGGATATTTATCTTTCAATTCAGTAAGCGCTGGACTAATTATTGGATCTGCAATTGTAGGCTTTATCATTGCACTTGTAACAGTATTTAAAAAAGAATGGTCTCCAATTACCGTTCCAATCTATGCTGCAGTTGAGGGAGTCCTCTTAGGTGGTATTTCATTTATGTATAATACCATGTATGAAGGCATTGTTACAAATGCGATTTTTTTAACTGTTGGCATATTACTGTCTTTGCTTATGGCTTATAAATCAAAATTAATCAAGCCAACAGAAAATTTTAAATTAGGCGTTGTTGCCGCTACAGGAGGGATATTTATAATTTATCTGATTAGTTTTATCATGTCACTATTTGGAAGTGGCATGAGTATTATGGATCCAACAAATAGTTCACTTTTTAGTATTTTATTTAGCATTGGTGTTATTATAGTTGCCTCTTTAAATTTAGTCTTAGATTTTGATTTTATTGAAGAAGGTTCTGAAAAAGGAGCTCCCAAATATATGGAGTGGTACGGGGCTTTTGGGCTTCTTGTTACACTGATATGGTTGTACCTTGAAATTCTTCGCCTTTTGGCAAAACTAAATTCTAGGCGTTAATTTACTTAATAAATTCTAGGGAGAAAGATAAATCAATGAAGTCCTCCATTTCAGCTAACATAAATGAGGGTGCTTTAATTCCAAACTCCCTTAGTGAAACTTTAAAATTTCCTTCCAATTCAATTTTATTGCTTTCCATGTTTACTAAAGCAGGGATATCTTTACTAATGGTTATTCCATGAAATTCTAAATTTCCTTTGAATGTGATTGAATCATTGTTATTGATAATATTTTCACTGTAAAAATTAATTTCAGGAAATCTTATAGCATTTAATACTTCAAGTGAGTGAGAATCTCTATTTGAATTACCACTATCAAAATCTTTGACATATAATAAAACAGCAATTTTATTAATTGTATTTGAAGCTTGGTCAATTAACAATAAACCATTAATATTATCATTCTTACCAGACCAATCATGAAGAAAATGCTTTCCAACATATATAATTTCAGATGTATTTTTATTTATAACCCATCGCTCATTAACAGAATTTGATTGACCCAAAACTAAGTTACAGTGAAGCGCGATAAAAAGAAATAAGAGTTTTTTCATTAAAATTTAAATACAATCATTGCGGTAGCATAACTTACAACAGTAGTATAAGCTGCAATTTTGTGCGCATCAGCATCTTTATCAGATAATACTTTAGTGGTAACCATGGCAGGAAAATGCAAACTAGCTAGTATTTTATGAGCTTTTATTGAATTAAGCCCTTTAACTTTTTTATTCACTAGTGGAGGAGGGGCAAAAAGAGATAATGCAGCTCCAGTAAAGTATGAGGCAGTTACAGCATTGCCGAGATTTTTATGAGTTTTGTAAAGATCATACTCTCCATTGTATAGTTTTCCGCCAATAATCCCTTGAGCTATCATGCCAGCAAAAGTGGCATAACCTATTACCTGATGTGATTTAAGCATAAATCTTCTAATTTTAATTTCTTTTTGGCGTCCCTCTGGTGAAAGATTGTAAATTCCTGTTAATCGAAATAAACCTTTTTCTCCCCACAAAACTTTTTGAGTAAAGAAAATTCTATCTGGAAGTAACTTAATTTCAGAATTACTTTCAGATCTTAACGAATCAAATAAAAGATCTTTTTCCTGAGAATAAATAATTTGAATCGAAAGAGTAAAAAAAAGTAAAAGATTACTCAAGGTTTTCATTACCCCTTATTGATAGTTAAAATATTTCCATCAATACTAGTAGGATAGCTTTTCAATCCACCACTTCTTGAATTTGAATCACAAGTTACTACATCTTCACCATCAATCCCATAGGAGTTTCCATGAGATGAACAAGTCCATTTGTTATCTGAAAATGACCAAGATTGTCTACTTCCTTGATGAGGACAACAATTATCAAAGGCTAATATTTGGTTTTCTCCCGTTCTTAAAAGTAAAAGGCCGACTGAGATGACATTAGTATTTCCACCTATACCCTCAAGCCCAGTAAAGTTACCATTGGAAAGATCAATAAGAACATTATTTCCTTGTGTCGTTATCCCAGATGATTCTCCCGTAGAACTATTATTATTGATGACTTGCATATTTTGATCATCGTCTTTAGCAGATGAGCAAGCTTCAAGATAGGAGAGTCCAAATAAAGCAAAAACAATGTTTGGGCAAGCCTCTGTTAAAAATTTTCTTCTTTTATTGTTCATAATGTAAAATTAATGAGGATTTTAACTTTAAACAATATTTTAACCATAGTTAAAATTAATAGCAATATTCATCACCTATATTGTATGAATCATAAATTTCTTCTGAGACTTCTCCAGAAGCCCATCGATTCTCTGAAAATCCATTTGAAGAATTTCCCTGACTATTTGTATAAGATCCAGTCATTTTTGCTTTAAAATAAAAATAGTACAATCCATTTATCTCCCTTTTATCAGTTATATCAACACACTCATCTCTCTTATCACAATTAAGAAAAAGTAAAAACACAAAAAGTAAAAGATACTTAAGCATTTGTTTTAAAATTTACCAGAAAAATGAATAAATAGCAGTTAAAAGAATCATAACGGCAAATGATCCAATGTTAAAGGTTTTACTTGTACTAAATACTCCGTCCTTTAATTTAATTCCTTTTAGATCATCAGAACCCTTATTTTGAACTCTACTAACAATTGCGATTATAAGCATAGTTAAAAGCGATGTATATAGCATTTGATCTAAAAAAGGCATTTCCGGAAAGAAACTTTCCAATGAAGTATCTTTAAACCATCCTTTTGATCCAACTTTCAGATATAATGCAATTGGAATAGAAGATAGAGCACCCCATATTGCACCACGGTTAGTTGTTTTTCTCCAGAATAATCCTAATAAAAAGATTGCTAAAATACCTGGGCTAACGATTCCAGTATATTCTTGAATATATTGAAATGCCTGGGGTATGTCTCCTAATAAAGGAGCCATTATTACAGCAATAATTAGTGCAATAGCAGCAGATATTCTACCAGTTGTTACCATTTGCTTTTCAGTAGCATTTTTATTGAAAGTTTGCCTGTATATATCCATTGTAAATATCGTCCCAGTTGAATTGAGCATAGAAGCAAGTGAAGAAACAATTGCTGCAGCAAGAGCGGCAACAGCTACACCTTTAAGACCAGTTGGTAAAAATTGCATAAGCCAAGGATACGATTTATCATTTGCCCCTTCTCCAGGGATATTTGCTAAAGCAGAATCTCCCAATGAAGATAGAATTTGAGGATCATTAACAATAACATAAGCAGCTATTCCAGGTATTACAATTATTAGGGGCATAAACATTTTAAGAGCAGCAGCAAACAATATTCCTTTTTGAGATTCTTTTAAAGACTTAGCAGCTAAAGTTCTTTGTATAATGTATTGATTAAAGCCCCAATAATATATGTTGGCTACCCACATGCCGCCAATTAGAACACCTAGTCCGGGAAGGTTAATATACTCTGGATTTGACTCATCTAAAATCATATCAAACTTTTCAGGAACAGCATTGTATATTGATTTAAATCCTTCTACCATTCCTTGCCCTCCTGAAACAGTATCTAATGCTAAATAGGTAGTGACAATCCCTCCCAATATTAGGAAGAAGACTTGAATAATATCTGTCCATGCAACTGCTGAAAGCCCTCCATAAAGGGAGTATGCTGCAGCAAATAGTCCAAGACCAAGAACTGCATATTGCATGTCAATATTCAAAATAGTCTCAAGAGCTAATCCTCCTAGATATAATACTGATGCCAGATTAACAAAAATGTATAACCCAATCCAAAATACAGCAAGTATTGTTTTTAATTCTGTAGAAAAACGCTTTTCTACAAACTCAGGAATAGTGTATATTTTTTTTTCTATAAAAATTGGTAAAAAATATTTACCAACTATAAGAAGTGTCAATGCAGCCATCCATTCATAGGAAGCAATTGCAAGTCCTACAACGAATCCTGATCCAGTCATTCCAATAACTTGCTCAGCCGATATGTTCGCAGCAATTAATGATGCTCCGATGGCCCACCATGGCAAAGCTTTTCCAGCTAAAAAATAATCTTCAGCACTTTTTTGTTTACCTTTTTTATCTCTAGAAACCCATAGGCCAATAGTAAGAATGACTACCCCGTATGAGGCAAAAATGATGTAATCTAATAGTTCAAAACCGCTATTCATATCTTTAATATCTTTTATTTATTATTAATCTTTTTTTCCCATTCCCAAGCAGAGGTCAAAGCCTCTTTAATCGATAAATTAGATTTCCACCCTAATCCACTTTTAGCTTTATCTGGATTTGCATAAGAAATAGGAACGTCACCGTTTCGTCTTGGACCTATTTCATAGTTTAATTTTAACCCACTGATTGATTCAAAAAGTTTAATCAATTCAAAAACAGATGTCCCATTTCCGGTCCCTAAGTTATAAACTTCATGTGATTTTGAAGAATCTTTAGACAGAAGTTTTTTTAGAGCAATTAAGTGTGCTTTTGCAAGATCAGTTATATGAATGTAATCTCGGACACAAGATCCATCTGGTGTATTATAATCAGAGCCATAAATAATTAATTTTTTATTTGACCCAATGGCTGTTTTTGTTATCATTGGAACTAAGTTCTCAGGTTTATTTATTGGTAATTCACCAATTTTTAAGCTTGGGTGAGCTCCAATAGGGTTAAAATAGCGCAATGATATAACGTCAAAAGTCTTTTTGCTTAGTGCATAATCATTTAATATTTCTTCTGCGATTTTTTTTGTGTTTCCATAAGGAGATTCAGCAGGTTTAGTTGGTTCATTCTCTGTAATTGGAAACTTAGTTGCCTTTCCGTAGACGGTGCATGAAGAACTAAATATAAAAGGACAAAATTCAGATTTTTTATTGATTTCATCTATAAGATTTAAAACCGATGAAATATTATTTTTATAATAATCAATTGGTTTAGTTACACTTTCACTAACTGATTTTAAAGCCGCAAAATGAATTACTGCTTTGATATTAGTATATTTTTGAAATACAAGAGATAAATCTTTTGGATTACAAAGATCAATTTTTTCAAAATAAACATTCCCACTAATTATTGACTTTATATTCTCCAAAACAGATATGGAGGAATTTGATAAATTGTCGACTATAAGAACCTCATAATGATTTTCTAAAAGCTCAACAACTGTATGCGAACCAATATATCCAAGGCCGCCAGTTACAAGAATCATTTCTAAGTTAGAATTTAATTAATGACTAATTGGACATAAATTTAAGATATTTTTTTTAGCCTTTTAGACGATTTTAAATCGTTATAAAAATTTGCTGAAGTAATTCCAAAAAGTGGTATTAACCATATGAGTCCAATAAAAAGAGTGAATACTGAGATAATTGTCAAACCAGCATAAATTAATCCCAAAAGAAAAAGCTTAGTTCTGTATCCTTTTGTTAATTCGCTACTTTTTTTCAAAGCATCACCAATTGAAATTTCCGGTTCTTCAGCCAACACATATGGTGCCATTGAATAAATGAGTGAGATGATAATGCCTGGGACAATAAATAATATAAAACCACCAATAATTATTACTGCTAATACAAAAATTAAACCAATGGTATTTAAATAGTTATCATAAGGCTTAAACAATTGATTAAATGAAAAATTTTGATTATTAACTACTGCAAGAGAATAAATTATAATTCCTATCGACATTGGACCTGTCAAAGCAAAGTAAGCAAGATCAAAAACACTTCTTTGAAAAGGTCCAAAACCAAGAAAGAGCTTAAAAAATTCACCAAAAACTTGAATAAGAATACCGTAAAAGAAAAAGGTTGGAATAACATCACTCCATTTACCTGAAAGGCACTCTATTGAATCTTTAATTAAATCTATATTACTTCTCATGCATAAATTACTAGAAGAATTTTATCATAATCTTAGACATATACTTGTCACTATTTTTTTAAATGCTTCATTCAACTTATTGAATCGGTGTTTTTGGTATTAAAGATTTTATTTTGTACTCACCATTATTGTTTTTTTTTAAAATATATGATGCTTCCCTGTTAAATTCACCCATGATGGAACTGTCTTTTAGAAAACGCGTATAACTCATTGTCAAAGACACAATATTTTCATCAAGAGTTTTAGATTCCCAATCATTCATAATAGAATATCCGTAATTATTATTTTCTAAATCTTCAAATGTTTCACTTAAAAAAATCTTTAACCTTTGCTTATTTCCAAGAACAAGTACAGAATCTTGATATTGAATTGTCAGAGGAGCTTCAAATATGTCCTCTGCAATTTTATCAACATCACCATCGCTCCAGGCTTTAACGTAATTACTCATTAACTCTTCAACTTTCTGATCACTATGCGCGTTAGAAAAAACTATTTGTTCACAAGAGGTTACAAGAATTAAAAGAATAAATGGAAAATATAAAAGTGAGACAAAAAAATGCTTTGTTAGGGTCATATTTTTACTTCAATATTTAACAATTGCAGAATGAGAAATTTCTAATCACCCAATACGTTAAAATTAGTGACAAAATAATGTAAATTGTCTTTTTACCAAAAAGTAATTTCCTAATAAATATAAGTTTTTCTGATTGATAATTTATATTCTCTAAAAAAAAACCTGTCAAAAGATATGGTATAGAAAATACTAATAAAAGATTTTGTGAAATTGCTAAATTAAATTCAAAGTTTAAAAGATGATGAATAGCTCTTTGTGAACCACAGCCGGGACATTTATAACCGGTAAGACTAAGAAATGGGCATTTAGGAAAAAAAGAATAATCAACTGGACTGTAAAATTTGTATATGAAAACAAAAAATACTAGTGCGAAGAAGAATAGTGCTCTTTTAAATAGCATTGTTTGCAGGGATTTTCTAGATAGAAAGGGCTGCGACTACTCCTGTAAGCATTAAAAGGAAGTATAAAACCCAAAATGCTAGTGCTGGAAAAAAAGACCACATAACCCATATTTTGGCATTTTTTGATGCTCTTTCTGAAGCTTCTATATTACCTGCATAAAAATGAGATTCAACTTTTGATGAATTTACTATAGCGACAATTCCAAATGGCAAACAACAAAAGAGAGTTACAAGAATTGATTCAACAAGCCATGTTTTTGGTGGATTTCCTTTATTTTCATTAGGGTTTTTTGTTAACTGATTTTCCATAATTATATTAGTATTAATTTAAATTTCTATTCTTCTTTTTCTTGTTTTTCTTATTTTTCTTCTTGTTTTTCTTCTTCTTTATTTGATGAACAGATTTGACATTTGAATAATTTCTACCTCCAGCTTTTGTTTTAACAACAATAACTCCGTTTGCTCCTCTAGATCCATAAATAGCTGCTGAAGGACCCTTGATTACAGAGACACTCTTTATATCGTTTGGGTTAATACTGTTAAAAACTTGAACATCCTGAGTCTGAAGACCATCAATTACAAAAAGAGGGTCATTATTATTCCAAGTATTAATGCCTCGAATCAAAACATTTGGAGAACTTCCAACATCTTTCCCAGGAGTTATTTTAAGCCCTGCAAGTTGTCCTTGAAAAGCTTCTAAGCTATTGGACCCATTAACTTTTGGAAGGTTCTGGGCTTGTGATAAAAAATTATTTAAAAGCAATAGTAAAATGAAGCCCATTATTTTTTTCATAATTATAAATTAATATGTCGAAGATAATAATTATTTTAAGCACATAGTTTAAAAACAACTATTGTTAACTTAGAATAATTAAAATTTAATTCTTGTGAACTTTTTTAGTAATAAAATCACTGTTCCCATTTTGATAACTCTGTTACTGATTGTTTTATCTTGTAACAATTCAGAAACACTCAAGTGTGAAATACTTATAAAAAATGGGGTTATATATGATGGAAGTGGAAATGAATCTTATAACGGAGTTGTTGCTATTAAATCAGATAAAATAGTTTATGTAGGACCTTCAAAACAATTTGAAGCAGATAGTATTATTGACGTGAATGGGATGGCAATTGCCCCCGGATTTATTAATATGTTGAGCTGGGGCTACAATTCTCTATTAGATGACGGACGAGGTTTAAGCGATTTAATTCAAGGAGTAACACTTGAAGTATTTGGAGAAGGAACTTCTCCTGGTCCAAGGGGAAGTAAATCAAACAACACCTATATTTCATTTAAAGATGCAATGGAAAAACTTGAAAACAAAGGAGTCTCAACTAATATTGCTTCTTATTTAGGTGCCGCATCAGTTAGAATTCAGGTAATGGGATACAAAAACAAAAAAGCAAATAATGAGCAGTTGAATAAAATGAGTGAAATTGTGGAGGAAGCTATGCAAGATGGTGCCATTGGAATAGGATCATCTCTTATTTATGCGCCGGGTGATTATGCTGATACCGAGGAGCTTATAGCTCTTTGTAGAGTAGCTGCAAAATATGATGGTCGTTATATTTCTCATATGAGAAATGAGGATAATGAAATCATGGCAGCTTTAGATGAATTTATGAAAATAGCTAAAGATGCAAATATTCCAGCAGAAATATATCATCTAAAGGCATCAAGAAAAGCAAACTGGCATTTATTAGACAGTGTGATAAATCGTGTTGAGAGAGCTAGAGCAGAGGGATATAAGATAACTGCAGACATGTATACCTATAGAGCAAGTTCAACTGGACTCACAGGGGTTATTCCTACATGGGTTCAAGAAGGAGGTCACCGTGCATGGATTAATCGAATGAAAAAACCCGAGGTTAGAGAAAGATTATTTCAAGATATTCGAAAAGAACTTGATCAACAACCTCCTGAGGGAATATTAATGGTTGGATTTAATAAAGCATCTATGTCGCGAAAGTATCTTGGGAAAACAGTTGCAGAAGCTGCTAAAATGAGAAATCAGAGTCCCGAAGAAGCAATAGTTGACATGATAATTGAAGATGACAACAGAATTCAGTGCATTTATTTTAGCATGTCAGAAGAAAATATCAGAAAAAAAATACAAATTCCATGGGTCTCTTTTTGTTCAGATGCTGGCTCATATTCTGATATATCTAAAAAATTTAGAACCCATCCTAGAGCATTTGGCAGTTTTGCTCGTGTAATTGGCAAATACAGCCGTGATGAAGGATTGATCTCTTTAGAAGAAGCTGTTAGAAGATTAAGTGGATTTCCGGCTGAGAATCTAGGCATCTTAAACAGAGGACTGCTAAAAAAAGGATATTTTGCTGACATAGTAATTTTTGATCCTCAGAAGGTCCAAGACCACGCAACATTCAATCAACCTCTTCAATATGCAAGTGGAGTAGTACACGTTTTTGTTAACGGGGAACAGGTTATTAAAAACGGAAATCATCTAGGAGTTTTTCCTGGTAGATTTATTAAAGGATCAGGAGCTAAGAAGATTATTAAAGATGGTTTTGGAAATTAGACATCCATTTTCTTATTACCTTTTAAATAGATAAAATAATACTGAAATAAAAATACTAATGATTATACATGTGCCAAGCGGAAAATAAAAACTAAAATTTTCACTTCGATAAGAAAAATCTAGTGGGTTTTTATATGTAAAATTTAAATTTTCAAACAACCATAAAGATCCACCTACTAAAAGTAAAGCCAGGCCAATAATAATTAATGTTTTAGACATCTAGAGCAATTATAAGCTTTTTATTATTTTGGTAAAATTTTCTCTTGGAATTGTGAAAATAAATCTTGTGCCATAGTCATAATTTGTCATAGGGCCCTGAGCACGAAAAACAACTATTAACTCATTATTTTCCATCAAAAGCTTTTTAAATTTCTTGTCATGATTTTTATGTGAATGGAAAACTACACGACTTTTTGAGTACTTATTTGGGTAGATACTCGCATTAAGAGTATGAAGTTTACCAAGAGAATCTTTAACCCTGACAAGAAAAGGCAACTCATTATTCCCTTCAATTATAAATGGAGATTTATTCTCTCCTTTAAATAACTCAAACCAAACATTTTCCTTATCAAAACTTAAAGTAGCTTTTGAAGCTTGATCAGCAGCTATTCTGTCTGAATATTTACCTTTGAAATAGGTGGAATGCGTTATATAATTTTCATTAGTTGATTTACCTGATTGATCAACATAGGTTTTTAAAATATATTCGGATATTGTCTTAGTTTTTTTTGATTCCTTCTTATCAGATGATTGGCCACAGGATAAGAAAAATATGCTTAGCAGTATTAATCTTGACATAATCTAAAAAATTAATTTCCTCTACCTGTCTTTCTTATTCCTTGAGATTTTGCTCTGTTTGATCTAATCTTATTTGATCCCTTATTAATATTTTTATTTGATTTTTTCGGATCTAGGCGGTTGCCAAAAAATTTTGAACTCATATTTTTTTTTACAAAGATAAATGAAATTAGTTTTTAATTATTGATTTAAAGCTTTCTTTATCTGTATCACCCTCAGTATTGAAAACTAGTATTTTTGAGCCGGAGGATAAACCTATATGATTTCTTAAGTTATCTAAAGATTTATCTTTTATGCATTTCATAAGTCCTGCTAAACCTGCAGCACCTGATTCTCCAGAAATAACTCTTAAGTCTTTATTATGATTATAAAAAAGACTTCTCATAGCTTCTTTAGCATATTTGTCAGATATCTTTAAACATGCATCACATCCATTTTTTATAATTTCCCAAGCAATTTTTGATGGAATTCCGCAATTCAATCCAGCCATAATTGTTTTAAAATTTCCTTTTGGAGATATTCGCTTACCATTAATAAAAGATTCAAAAACTCCAGAGCATTCATTTGGCTCTACTAGAATAATCTTTGGTTTTTTAGTTCCATATTTATTTAAATAATACCAAATACCAGAAGCTGCCCAGCTGCCAACACCAGTTTGAAAAAAAATTATATCAGCTTTAGGTTTCTTTATGCTATTAATCTCATTTTCTAATTCTTTAAATTGAGTTAAATAACCTGACATAATGTAGGCAGGAATCTCCTCATATCCTTTCCAAGATGTATCCTGAACAAGTTGCCAATTCATTTTTCGGCTAGTTGTTTTTGCTAATTGACATGTTCTCTCATAATTAAGATCAGTTTTATACACTCTTGAAGCTATAGCGGATAAGCTTTGAATTCTTTGATCAGATGTATCCTTTGGAACATATATTACAGATTCTTTATTATTCATATTGCACGACCAAGCAACTGCCATTCCATGATTTCCATCTGTTGCAGTACAAAATGTTGATACCTTAGGATTCATAGATAAAATCTTATAAATTGCATAAGAAGCTCCTAATACCTTGTAAGCATTCAGTCCGAATCGTTTCGATTCATCCTTGATGAAAATTTTATTTACTCCAATTCTTTTTGCTAACCCATTTAATTGAATCAGTGGTGTTTTAGAATATTCTTCTAATTTATTATGGTAGTTTAAAGCATTGTCATTATCAAGAATAAAGTGAATTTTATCATGACAGAGCTTGTTTGTTGGATAATTGAGAAAAAAATCTTTCATTAATTAAATTAGGCTTATCAAATTTATAAATTTGTCAATTGTTAATTTTAGGAATAAAAATTTATGAATAAAATATCATTAAACTTATTTCTATTTTTTTTTATTATTTCTAGTCATATGCAATCACAAGATCAACTCCCTTTTAAATCAATACCAGAATATCCAGACAATTATAAATCTGGAAACATAATCCAAAGAATGATTCAAGGTCTTGGATATAGGTATTATTGGGCAACTGAAGGGCTCACTGATAAAGACTTAAATTATAGACCTTCAAATAAAGCAATGTCTGCATATGAAACATTGGAGCATATCTATGGTCTTGCAGAGACAATAAATAACACCTCGTTAAAGAAAGTGAATTACAGACCCTATAGGGATACTCCTGAAAATTTTAAATCAATTCGAAGGGAGACTTTAAATCATCTTCAGCTAGCTGCAAATAGATTTAGTGATTTATCATTTGATGAAATATCAGATTATGAAATAATTTTTGAAACTAATGACATAAAAACTGTTTTCCCGCTTTGGAATCTTATAAATGGTCAAATATCAGATGCAATATACCATACTGGTCAAATAGTTAGTTTTAGAAGAACCACAGGAAATCCAATTAAAAAGGGAGTAAATGTTTTTATGGGTAAAACAAAATAATTAAAACAAAAAGAAGTGGATGTTTTAATAATCTCATTAGTCACTTTTTTTGCAGCTATTTTGACTTTTTTTTCTGGGTTTGGTTTAGGCACTATCCTTACGCCATTTATGATGATCTACTTTCCTGTTGAAATTGCAATCGCATTTACAGGAGTTATCCATTTTTCTAATAATATTTTCAAACTTTTTTTAATTGGTAAAAAAGCAAGTAAAATTATTCTTATAAAATTTGGCATCCCTGCTGTCTTATCGGCATTTATAGGCTCCTACCTGTTATTTGAATTAGACTCAGACAATATTCTCTTTAGTTACATTTTATATGGTAAAAAAATAGAAATATCAATAACAACATTTATTATATCATTGTTATTGATTGGATTCGCTGCATTTGATCTTATACCATATTTTTCCAAACTAAAATTTGAGAAAAAACTTCTCCCTTTAGGTGGCTTTCTAAGTGGTTTTTTTGGAGGCTTAAGTGGAAATCAGGGAGCTCTTAGAAGCGCTTTTCTTATTAAGGCAGGATTAAAAAAAGAGGTTTTCATTGGAACAACAGTAGTCATTTCGTCTTTTGTTGATTTAACAAGGTTAAGTGTCTATTCCTCAAACTTGATAAACATTGATCTTTCTACCTATTCGTCATTAGCTATTT
>MDTE01007667.1_pt1 | contig 14683 bp, 16 predicted proteins | sample 811231 | NCBI WGS metagenome assembly MDTE01 (sample SAMN05326651, study PRJNA326480) | marine metagenome | isolation source: seawater | place: Indian Ocean: Red Sea | collected 2010 | reverse complement strand
TCAGAGAGAATGAATTACAAGAATTAGTTAATCGTATTAATCAAAATGATAAACCAGATATAATAGTGCTTTTATCACATAATGGCGTAGATGTTGATAAAAAACTTGCCTCAAGAGTTAAAGGAATAGATATAATTCTTGGTGGTCACACACATGATGTAATTCCTAATCCTATAGAGATTATCAATGAGAGACATAGAACTATTATTATAAATTCTGGTTGCAGTGGTAAATTTTTATCTGTTCTCGATTTAGATATACATTCTAAAAGTTCATTTGATTATCGGTACAATCTTTTACCTATATTTTCTAATACAATTAAGCCATCAAAGACCATGACAAGTTTTATTGAGAAAAAAACTAAACCTTTTGAGAGCACTCTTAATGAAGTGATTGGATATTCTAATCATGAGTTGTACAGGAGAGGAACCTTTACTGGTTCATTTGATAGTTTGTTGTGCAAGTCATTAAATAGTGTGATGGATAGTGAAATCTCTCTCTCACCAGGCTTTCGTTGGGGGACGTCATTACCAAGAAACTCTGACATAAAAATGAGCGATATCTATAATCAAACCGCAATCACATATCCAAATACATATAGGAGAGAAATCAATGGTAGTTCTCTCAAAAATATTCTTGAGGATGTAGCTGATAATATTTTTAATCCTGATCCATTTATGCAACAAGGAGGAGATATGGTAAGAACTGCTGGCCTACTATATGATATTACACCAAAGAATATTATTGGTAAGAGAATATCAAACCTTAAATTAAGTAATGGAAATATAATAGAGCCTAACAAAAATTACGTAATTTCTGGATGGGCAAGCGTTAATCAGATTGAGACAGGAAAGCCGATTTGGGAGGTTGCTAGAGAATACCTTCAAAATAATAAAATTTATTCCAGTCAAGATAACGAAAAGCCAAGAATTCTCGAAGAATCTGATAATTTAGGCACTACTTCAAGCTGAGGATTAGTGACAACAACGGAATTTTGAGGCTTTGAGTCATAAAATAGTTACAAAAAATATATTAAATGTTAGTATTTATAATTGAGTTAAATAGGAGTTTTTATGTTTAGTGTAGATACCAAAATTGCGGGCTTCGATGATGAATTAAACGAAGCTATAAAAAGAGAAATTAAACGCCAAGAAGAACATGTAGAGCTTATTGCTTCTGAGAATTATACGAGCCCTAGAGTGCTTGAAGCACAAGGGTCTGTATTAACTAACAAGTATGCAGAAGGGTATCCCTCTAAAAGGTATTATGGTGGTTGTGAAAATGTTGATGTCGCAGAACAACTTGCTATTGAGAGATTGAAGGAACTTTATTCATGTGATTATGCAAATGTTCAGCCTCATTCTGGTTCACAAGCAAATGCTGCTGTTTACTTAGCTCTATTAAACGCTGGTGATACAATTCTAGGAATGAGTTTAGATGCTGGTGGTCACTTAACACATGGTTCAAAGGTCAATTTCTCAGGAAAACTATTTAACGCAATACAGTATGGTATCGATGATAACGGTTTATTAGACTATGAACAGATCGAAAAGTTAGCTGCAGAACACAAGCCAAAACTTTTAATTGGTGGATTTTCTGCTTATTCACAAATAATAGATTGGGAGAGGATGTCTGAAATAGCTAAAAAAGTTGGCGCTTATTTTTTAGTAGATATGGCGCATGTTTCTGGCTTGGTTGCCGGTGGAGTATATCCTTCTCCTGTGCCTTATGCTGATGTAGTTACTTCAACCACACACAAAACACTTAGAGGCCCAAGAGGCGGTATAATTATTTCTAAATCTAATCCTGAATTGGAGAAAAAATTTAATTCCTTAGTGTTCCCAGGTACACAAGGTGGTCCTTTAATGCATGTTATCGCGGCTAAAGCAGTTGCATTTAAAGAAGCGCTAGAACCAGAATTTAAAATCTATATGAAAAATGTTGTTAATAACGCTGATATTTTAGCAAAAACAATAATAGATAGAGGATATGACATTGTATCTGGTGGTACGAAGAATCATCTTATGTTGGTTAGTTTAGTTAAACAGGGTTTAACTGGTAAAGCGGCTGATGCTGCGTTACACAGAGCAAATATCACTGTTAACAAAAATTCTGTACCAAATGATCCGCAGAGCCCGTTTGTTACTAGCGGCATTAGATTGGGAACTGCAGCAATAACAACACGTGGATTTATGGAGTCAGAGACTGCGATATTGGCAAATTTGATATGTGATGTTTTAGATGATATAGAGAATGAGAATACTATATCTTCTGTGAGAGAAAAAGTACTTAACTTAACATCTCAATTCCCTGTTTACTCTTCGAATAAAAAAGCTGTAGCTTAGGAGTCAGTATGCGTTGTCCTTATTGTGGACACACTGTTACTAGCGTGATTGACAGTCGCCTAAATCTGGAGAGCAACACTATCCGAAGGCGAAGGGAGTGTGAAAATTGTAAAAGACGATTTAGCACACAAGAAACTGCTGATTTATCATTTCCTCGAGTTATTAAATCAGATAACTCAATTGAATCTTTCTCTAAAGAAAAATTACATAGAGGGGTAGAGTTATCTTTTGAAAAGCGCCAAATCAATAGTGAAGATTTAGACACAACTCTTAATGCTATATATAATCAATGTTTATCATTTACTGAAAAAGATATTAAATCAAGCGATATTGGAAAAATCGTTATGGCTGAGTTATTAAAACTAGATCATGTTGCATATTTAAGGTTTGCCTCAGTATATTTTAATTTTGAAAATATGGATTCTTTTAGAGATATTATAAAAGTTTTAGAAAAAGATTTATCTCCAGAAATGAAAAAAAAGCAAATAACTTTACTCGATGAATAAAAAGGAACAAGATATAAGATTTATCACTGAGGCTTTGATTCTTGCAGATAAAGGTATTTTTTCTGTCAGTCCTAACCCAGCCGTAGGAGCCATTGTTGTTAAAAAAGGAAAAATTATCGGAAAAGGTTTTCATAGCTCTCCTGGATCTCAGCATGCAGAACAAATTGCGCTCAATAAAGCCGGAAAAGATTCAATAGGTGCAACACTTTATGTAAATTTGGAGCCGTGTTGTCACTATGGAAAGACTCCCCCATGTTTAGATTTAATTATTGAAAAAAAAATTAAACGCGTTGTCATATCTCAAAAAGACCCAAATCCTTTAGTCAATGGAAAAAGTATTAAAATGCTTAAAAAAAGTGGAATAGATGTTGAGCTTGGTGTATTAAAAGAAGAAGCAATGAGGTTAAATAAAAGCTTTAATCATTTTTTTTTAAAAAAAACACCATATATCACAGCTAAAATTGGAATGTCACTTGACGGCAAGATAGCCGATCATAATTGGAAAAGCAAATGGATAACATCAAAAAAATCACGCGATGATGTTCAAAAAGAACGTGCATTGTCATCAAGTATATTATGTGCGTCGTCAACCATAATTAAGGATAATCCACAATTAAATGTCCGAAATAAAATTTATCTTTCTAAAATTAAAGAGCAACCATCATTATTAATTTTAGATAAAGATTTAAAAATACCTTTAACATCAAATATTTTTAAAGACACTAAAAGATCAATTTATATATTTACATCAAAAAATCCAGAAAAAACATATAAAAATAATGTAACTTTAGTTAAAACATTGGTTAAAAATAAAATGTTAGATCTATCTTTCATTTTTGCGTATGTGGCATCTCAGAATATAAATAGTATTTTTGTTGAATCTGGTCCTAAATTACTCTCTTCAATGATTGAAAATAATTTTATAGACGAATATTTATTTTATATTGCTCCCAAAATTCTCGGCAATAAATCTAAATCCTTTAACTCCATTACTTCAATAAGTAAATTATCGCAAAAAATTAACTATAATATCGACTATATTCAGCAAATAAATAATGATTTAAAATTAAGATTGGTTAAATAATGTTTTCTGGAATAATTGAAAATACGCATATTGTTAATAAGATTGACTCATCTCAAAATCCTACTAAATTATATATTAATTATAATAAAAATAATCTTTCATTAGGCGACAGTGTATCAATCAACGGAGTTTGTCTTACAGTATCAGAAATACAAGGGAATATTTTAGTTTTTGATTTATCTAACGAGACTATCATCAAAACTAATCTTTCTATGTTACGTGTTGATTCTCATGTAAATCTTGAATTACCACTTACTCTCAATCAATTTATAAGTGGCCATTTAGTATCTGGGCACATAGATACCACTGTAAAAATTATATCTATCAAATCTAATGGTAAATGTTGGAGTCTAATATTAGAGATGACCAACTCTATGAAGCCTTTTATTGTAAAAAAAGGTTCAATTACAGTCGATGGTGTAAGTTTGACAGTTAATAATTTTAATGAGGATACTCTTGATTTAATGATTATTCCCCATACTTTTGATAATACTATAATTAAATATTACAAAGAAGGACATAATGTGAATATTGAGTTAGACTATATTGCTAAATATGTAATTAAGCAAATGGATAAATAATGAGCATTAATTCTACATCAGAAATAATCAAATCTCTAAAAAAAGGAGAGATGGTAATTATTATGGATGATGAAAATCGGGAAAATGAAGGTGATTTAGTTATAGCTTCTCAGTTTGTAAAAGCTAAAGACATAAATTTTATGGCTTCGCATGCGAAAGGCTTAATTTGTCTAACTCTCACAAATGAGAAATGTAAAAAACTAGGTTTGCCCTTAATGAATAATCTAAATGATAGTCTCAAGAGTACTAATTTTACGATATCCATAGATGCAGCTGAAGGAATTTCAACTGGCATTTCAGCATCTGACAGAGCAAAAACTATCCGTAAAGCTGTTGATAAGAAATGCAAGCCAGGAGATCTTATTCAACCTGGACATATTTTCCCACTTATGGCTAAAGATGGTGGTGTGCTCATTAGGGCTGGTCATACCGAAGCTGGATGTGATTTAGCTAAACTTGCAGGGCTAGAGCCTTCTGCTGTTATCGTTGAAATTCTTAATGAGGACGGATCAATGGCAAGAAAAAAAGAATTACTTAAATTTGCGAATCTTCATAATCTCAAGATAGGAACTATAGATGATCTGATAAAATATAAAATAGCAAATGAAAAAACAATACAGAGGATTGATGAATGCGAGATTAAGACAGAATATGGGGACTTTAATACTGTTTTCTATAGAGATATTCTCACTAATCAAATTCACTTTGTTATGATGAAAAATAAAATATCTACAAATAAACCTACAGTTGTACGTGTTCATGTTCAAAATACACTCTATGATACATTTAAAATTAAATCTGACACTAGCTGGTCTTTTGAAGCCGCACTTAATAGAATATCTAAATCAACGCAAGGAGCTTTTGTATTTATCTCTTCGCCTTTAGATTCATATCATATAGATCAATTAAGCGATTTTAAGAAAAAGCGACATTCAGCTAATAAGTATGATTATAGGACAGTAGGAATTGGTGCTCAGATATTAAATGATATAGGTGTAAAAGATATGATATTGTTGAGTAAACCTAAGGTTTATCATGGAATAAATGCTTTTGGTTTGAATGTTAAAAAATACTTACAAAAATGAATAAAAAACAAACAAAAAAAAATAATTTATTTAGCTGCATCAAGAAAACCGGTGAAAAAGATCTAAATAATTATACTACTACAAAAAATCCAAATATATTTATTGTAAAAAGTACTTATCATAATGAGATTACTAATAGTATTGCGTTTGATTTTATAGATAATTTATTATCAGATAAGAAAAATAAGATTGTTGTGTTTGAAGTTCCGGGTGCATTCGAAATACCTTTTACAATCAAACAAATCCTAAGAAAATACTCTAAAAATAAACAAGAAATATATATTTTAGCACTTGGATGTATAATAAAAGGCCAAACAAATCATGACGAATATATTTCCTCAACAATTATAAATGCAATTAGGAACCTTAGTTTAGAATACAATACTCTGATAATAAATGGTGTCCTGACAACATTATCTCTACCTCAAGCAATCGATAGAAGTGGAAAAAAGTTTAGAAAAGGGAAAGAGTATGCAGAGGCAATTTCTATGATGTCGGAATTAATAAAAAATCTCAAATAAAGCTGTGGCACGTAATAAGAATAAGGATAAAACGCTTGCACGAGAATCATTTATTAAAATTTTATATCAGCATCTTATTTCAAATAATGAAATAGATAAAATTAAGGAAGATTTTATCGAAAAGAGAAATTATGATGCAGATTATTTAGATGATTTGTGCTCAGTATTTAGTTGTAATAATAAAGAGATTGTTGATGAAATCAAAATTATTACCAATTCCACTATAAGCTCACTTACAGTTATTGATAGATCAATTCTTTCGCTTTCAATAATAGAACTTAGATATTTTGGTAAACTATCGAAAAAAATAATTATAAATGAGGCTATTCTTTTATCAAAAAAATATTCGTCAGATGATGCCTATAAATTTATAAATAAAGTATTAGATAAGGTAGAAAATGATGAAAATATTAAATGAATCCGATTTAATAAATTATATTACATCAAAGATAAACGTATCGTCCAAAGATGTAGTTAAATCAATTGGTGATGATTGCGCTGTCATTAAATTTAATGGTCAATATCTCATTATCACAACTGATACATCATTAGAGGGCCCACATTTTACAAAAGACTACTCTCCAAGAGAAATAGGGTATAAAGTATTGGCTACCAATCTAAGTGATATTGCCGCTATGGGTGGTAAACCAAAATATGTCCTGATGTCTTTAACACTTCCAAAATTAGATACTAAATGGATTAAAGATTTCTATAAGGGACTAAATTATCTTATTAAGGAATATAATTTGTCATTGATAGGAGGAGATACAAATAAAGGAAAACTTAGTGTTACAATTCAAGTTATTGGCACATCAAAGAATAAAATAATGTATAGATCTGATGCGCAGATAAATGATGATATATATATTAGCGGAAAAATTGGTTTAGCAAGAACTGCTCTAATGATCAAATCTATGAAAGATAAAAGTACATTAAAAATTTTTAAAAAATTTTTACATTTACCGAATCCTCGTGTAGCTCTAGGAATAGATCTTGCTAATGTTGCGAACGCATGTATTGATTTATCCGATGGTTTGGCAAAAGACTTAGGTTTAATATGTTCAGCTAGTAATGTTGGAGCAAACATTAATTTGAATAAAATACCTTCTTCAAAACGTATATATTCCGTTATCCCAAAAAAAAGAATTTATGAGGCTATAATTGGTGGTGGAGAAGATTATGAATTATGTTTTACAGTAAAAAAATGTTACAGAGATAAAATAAAAAAAATATCATCGAAACATAACGTACCATTAACCATAATTGGAAATATCACTCCTAAGAATATTTTATATTATTCAGATGAAAAACTTGTAGATATTAATATCAAAGGCTTCGATCATTTTCAAAAATAATCAAGGCAATGACACTCCTAGTTTATTTAAATATTCACGAAGTTTAATTAGTGGAAGTCCAATAACTGAAGTAGGGTCTACGCCCGATGTTTTTTCTATCAAAGATATAGCAAGTCCTTCAATTTTGATGCTTGCAGCACAATTCAAAATATCTTCTTTTTTAATATATGATTTAATTTCTTGAATATTTAATTTTCTCATTTTTACCTTATAATTAACAAGACTTAGATATTTTTTTCTTGTAAGAGTATCTATAACACATAATCCAGTTTTAAAAATAACATGTCTATTAGAAATATATTTAAGTTGTTTTATGGCAGTTTCTTTCGTAATTGGCTTACCAAATATCTTTTTATTTGATACAGCAATTTCATCTGAACCAATTATGATTGCATTTTTCTTATTCATTGCAACTTTCATAGCTTTTTCATATGACAATCTTTTAACAAAATCATTAATACTCTCATTGCCCTTTCTACTTTCATCAATATCTGGTGATTCTGTGACAAACTTAATTTTTAATTGATCTAATAATTTTTTTCTGTGTCTCGAGCTCGAGGCTAATATGATTTTTCTCATTGGAGTATTTTACTACTTTTTTTGAATGATACTACTAAATTCTAAAATCTTATCAGAAATATGAATATTCTTACTTAAATATAAATAAAAATGATATATATGATTGCTTGATCATGTTTTTTTGCTTAGAATACCTTATCATAATATACTTAATAGTATAAATTTGGTTAATAATTATGGCAGTTCAAAAAAGTAAAAAATCAAGATCAAAAAGAGACATGAGAAGATCCCATGATAACTTAGATGGACCAAGTTGTTCAGTTGATAGTACAACTGGAATAAGGCATTTACGACATCATATTGGGAAAGATGGATTTTATAAAGGCAAAGAAATTTTTAAACCTAAAATTAAAAAAGACAAAGAAAACGATCAGCAACAATAAAATATCTCTTATATCATTATGCAAAAGACTATAACAATAGCATTAGACATGATGAGTGGTGATCATGGTATAGAAGCATCTTTACCCGCAGCTTTAAAAAGTCTAATAAAACATCATGATTTACATCTTATTCTAGTTGGTGATAAAAATAAGATCGATAATATTCTTAATGATTCTGATTACAGTAAATATTCAAATAGGATTCAAATTCAACATACAGATGAATTTATTCGAATGGATGATGAAGTTTTAAATGCTATTAGATATAAAAAAAAATCATCAATGAGACTTTCAATTAATTTAGTGAAGGAATCTATTGCTCAAGCTTGTGTGAGTGCCGGTAATACTGGTGCTCTGATGGCATTATCAAAAATAATTTTAAAAACTATGGATGGAATTGACCGTCCAGCTATTTGTACTGCTTTGCCTACAAAAAATGGATTAATGCATATGTTAGATTTAGGAGCGAATGTTGAATGTAACGAAAGACACTTGCTTCAATTTGCACTTATGGGTTCCGCATTAGTTCAGTCTCTCGAGATAAATACTTCACCAAAAATTGGTTTACTAAATATAGGCTCTGAAGAATTTAAAGGAAATGAAGTTATACGTAATGCTTCAACATTAATTGATAATTCTCCTTTGAATTATTGTGGATTTGCAGAAGGTGATGATATATTCAGTGGAGATTATGATGTAGTTGTCACTGATGGTTTTGCTGGAAATATTGCTCTTAAAAGTATAGAAGGTGTAGCAAACGTTATAAAGCATTTTATAAAGGGGGAGTTTAGTCGAAATATTTTTACAAAAGTATTAGCAATAATTAGTTATCCAGTTATGAAAGCTGTCAAAAAGAAAGTAGATCCCCGCAGATATAATGGCGCAAGTCTCCTTGGTTTAAATGGAATTGTAGTAAAAAGCCATGGGAGTGCTGACTCATTTGCTTTCCATAGAGCGATAGAAACTGCCTATTATGAATCAAGAAATAATCTGCAACAAAAAATCAAATCGTATATTGAGAGTAAAATAACAGATGAGTAATATATTCTCAAAAATTATTTCAACAGGAAGTTATCTTCCAGAGAAAATATATACAAATTATGATATTGAGAAACTTGTGGATACTTCACATGATTGGATAATTGAGAGAACCGGAATTATTAGTAGACATATTGCAAATGACAAAGAATCTAGTGTTGACATGGCATATGAAGCTTCTTCGAGAGCTTTAAAAAATTGTGGTTTGAAAAGTAACGAAATTGATTTAATTCTTGTAGCAACAACGACACCAGAGAGAAAATTTCCTAGTACTGCCGTTTTACTTCAGAATTTGTTAGATAATAATAATGCCTCTGCTTTTGATGTAAACGCGGCATGTACAGGCTTTATTTATGCATTGGATATAGCTGAGAAATATATAAAAGGAGGCTTTGCAAAAAATGTGCTTGTTGTTGGTACAGAAAAAATAACATCTTTGCTTGATTGGACTGATCGTAACACATGTGTACTTTTTGGAGATGGTGCCGGAGCTGTGGTCCTAACTGCGTCAGACAAACCCGGAATAATTTCAAACACAATTGGTTCTGATGGTTCTTATAAAGACTTGTTAACTGTTAACACCGATACAGAAGTCATTGAAATGAAGGGTAATGATGTCTTCAAAGTTGCAGTTAATACTATGGGTAATTTAGCTAAATCTACTCTAGACAACAGCGAATATAAGGTTGAAGATATAGATTGGCTAATACCTCATCAAGCTAATAGTCGCATAATAAAGGCAGTAGCAAAAAAAATTAATCTCCCAGAGAAAAAAATCATAATGACTGTTAGTCATCACGGAAATACATCTGCAGCTTCAATACCATTAGCTCTAGATTACGGTGTTAAAAACAATCTTGTAAAAGATAATCAATTGATTATCTTTGAAGCCTTTGGAGCTGGATTTACCTGGGGATCAACTCTATTGAAATTTTAAGATGCTGGATAATCTTATCAATTGTACCAAGTGTAAAAGAATTAATATTAACTTTCAAAGGTTAAGGAAATTACATCCACACTATCATAATAGACCAGTCAGTGGCAGAGGTAATATTGATGCTGCTTTATGCATACTTGGTCTTGCGCCTGGCTTACATGGAGCTAATAAATCTGGTAATACATTTACTGAAGATTTTTGCAGTGAAATCCTTCATAAATCACTTGTAAAAAATAATCTATATCATGAGAACTCTAGCGAAAAATTTTATATCACTAATGCATTAAAATGTTTGCCCCCAGACAATAAACCACTTCCAAGTGAGCTCAATATGTGTCTATATTATCTTGAAAAAGAGATTATAAGAATGCCTAAATTAAAGAACATACTAGTATTTGGCAAAATTGCTCATGAGTCTTTGATTAAGATATTTAAAAAAAAAATTAAAGACTATCCATTTAAGCACGGAAATGAATATCATATAGATAATATAAAAATTATTGATTCTTACCATTGCAGTCAAATAAATATATTCACAAAAAGACTTACAATACCTATGTTAGATAATATAATTAAAAAATCCCTGTTAATGTAGATGCTTATAAATAATATAATAAAAAACCTTCCTGAAAAATCTGGCATTTATAAAATGATAGATAACAAAAATAACATAATTTATATTGGGAAAGCATCTAACCTAAAGAAAAGAGTTTCATCATATTTTACAAAAGCACTTCAAAGTCTTAAAACAAGTAAGTTAGTTAATAATGTCAAATCTATTGAGACAATAATTACTAAAAATGAAGAGGAAGCACTAATTTTAGAAAATAATTTAATTAAAAAATTTAAGCCAAAATATAATATACTTCTGCGAGACGATAAATCTTATCCATATATTTTTATCGACACTAAACACGAATATCCACTTATTAAATTTTATAGAGGGATAAAATCTAAAAAAGATGGTATATACTTTGGGCCATTTACAGAGGTATATAAAGTGAGACATGTATTAAATTTAGTACAAAAAATCTTCAAATTGAGGTCATGTGAAAATTCTTATTTTAAGACAAGAAAAAAACCATGTTTGCAATATCAAATTAATAGATGTGATGCTCCATGTGTTAATTATATTAATAAATCGGATTATGATGATTCTATTAAGAATGCAGTTTTATTTCTACAGGGAAAGAATGACGCTATTATAAAAAATTTTTCTTATAAAATGTCTGAATATTCCAAATTATTAAAATACGAAAAAGCATCTGATTATAGAGATAAGATTGCAATGATACGATCTATTGCAAGACCAAAGAAATTAATTGAGGATCATGCCGACGTAGACATCATATCATCAGCTATAGGCCAAGATAATGTTTTTATTGACATATTTGTTATTAGAAATGGGATAAATCTGGGTAATATCCCTTTTAAATTTAGACTTAAAGCTTATGATTCTATGGAATCAGTTCTTAATTCTTTTATCAAACAATATTATTTAAAGAATATTCCACCCGATAAAATCATTTTACCTCAAAAGTTAGAAAATACTCCAATATTGCAGAAAATATTAATCTCAAAGTTCAACAAAAAGACTAAACTTATATTTTCTAAAAGGAAGCCATATAGTGATTGGTTATCGATGTGTACATTAAACAGTGAAAATAGAATGAAAAATTTTTCTCTATCTAATAATAAATCAGACTTTTTATCTTCTTTATCAGATATACCATCTAAGAGAACAAAAATTAAAAATGTAATATGTTTTGATATAAGTCACTTTTCTGGATCAAATGCTCTTGGCGCATCAGTTTGGTTTAATACTCAAGGCTCAGTAAAGAATATGTATAGAAAATATAATTTAGATAATATTAAAAAAAGTGATGATTATGCGGCTATGAAAAATATTCTAAGAAGAAGATTTTTAAGATTAATTGAGGAAAATAATATTCCTGATATTATTATTGTTGATGGGGGGAAAGGACAGATTACTCAAGCAAATAATATTCTTGATGAATTAAAAATAAAAAATATTATTGTATTAGGACTTGTAAAGGGCGAGGGTAGGAAATCTGATAATGACAGAGTAATAGATTCTAGTTATAAAGATATTACTAAAGATATCAGTATTGTTAATATGAAGTTATTACAAACGATAAGAGATGAGGCACATAGATTTGCAATTTCGGGTCAGAGAAAACGCAGATCAAAAAAAACTTATGAATCACTACTTGATGGAATACCGGGAATAGGTAAAATTAAAAAAAATGAAATTTTAAAATTCTTTGGTGGTATCCAAAATGTATTAAAAGCCTCCGTCTCTGATTTAGCTAGAGTACCAGGTATTAGTAACAAAATTGCAAAAAATATTTTCACATTCTTAGAGAAAAAATGATTATGAATACTGCAAATTTATTGACTGTAATAAGAATACTTCTCATACCAATTATTATTTTTCTATTTTTTTCATCGACCGAATATATGAGGAAGTTAGCTGCATTTATTTTCTTACTCGCATCTATAACTGATTATCTAGACGGATTAATTGCTCGAAAATTAGGACAACAGACAAATTTTGGTGAATTCTTGGATCCAGTAGCTGATAAGTTATTGGTTATCTCAATGCTTGTCTTACTGATCACTGAGAACAACAATGTATTTTTTGTAATCCCAGTGTTAATTATTATATCAAGGGAATTTTTAGTTATTGCAATGAGACAACGCTTAGCCGAATTAAGAATGCAGCAAAAAATTAAAGTTCTTATGATTTCTAAAATTAAGACTGCTCTTCAATTTGTATCATTATTATTACTACTATATAAATTCAATATTTTTGGATATGATATTTATTTATTAGGCATATTTACACTTCAGTTAGCTGCTATCCTAACTGTAATCTCTTTTTTTTACTATGTTAAAAACTCATGGGATGTTATTATTAAATAATATTGCGGGAATAGCTCAGTTGGTAGAGCGCAACCTTGCCAAGGTTGAGGTCGCGAGTTCGAGCCTCGTTTCCCGCTCAGTACTATGCGCAGTAAATCTATCGTTTTAATTTCAAATAACTACTGGACTCTATTCAAATTTAGATACGAGATAATACAACATTTAACTGAGAAGGGTTTTAATATACACCTTGTTGCCGAGAATGATGGTTATGAAAAGAAATTTATTAAAAATAATGCAATAATTTGTCACAATATTAATTTTTCAGGTCGTTCAATCAACCCTTTTAATGAGATAAAGACATTTCTTCTTATTAAAAAGATTTTAAAAGAGATTAGGCCAATATTTCTGTTTAGCTATACTATAAAGCCAAACATATATAGTGGATATCTTTGTGGTAAATTAAGAATTAATCATATTCCTATGGTAACTGGTTTAGGCTATTTTTTTAATAATCTAACCTGGTCACTAAAAGTAATTGTGCATTATATCATTAAAAAGTCATTCGAGCGTTCAAATGAAGTATGGTTTACTAATTTATCTGATAAAAAATATTATATAGACAACAATATAATTACAAATACAAAAAAAACATCCATAGTCATGGGTGCGGGTATCGACTTGAATGTGATACCCTTTACAACTATAAATAAAGATAATAAAAAAAAATTTATAATGATAGCAAGATTATTATATGAAAAAGGTACACATGAATTCATACAAGCTGCAAAATACTTTTCTAAATGGAACATGTATAAATTCATCCTGGTAGGAGATCATCAGATGAATAAATACTACGTTAAAAAAAGTATTATAGACTCTCTAGTTCAAGATAATATATTAGAATACTCGGAATTTACGGATGATATAGATAGATACTATAGTGAAGCTTCTTGTATAGTTTTGCCTTCTTACCGTGAAGGCCTATCAACAATATTATTGGAGGCAGCAGCAAGAAAAATCCCTATAATAACAACTGACGTGCCAGGTTGTAGGGACATTATTAAAGATGGAAGTTATGGATTTTTATGTAAACCAAAATCATCACAATCGTTAATTGATGCTATCAAGCGTTTCTTAGATACATCTGATAGTGATTTATCCATTAAGAGCGATAAAACTTATCAATATATTAAAGATAATTGTTCAAAAGACAATATAATTAACAAGTATGATAAAATTATAGATGTTTACAAACTTCTGTAGCAATCATGTTAGGTGTGTTAGTATATGGACAAATGATAATTTGGCTAAGTGGCAGAGTGGTAATGCAGCGGCCTGCAAAGCCGTCAACGCCGGTTCGATTCCGACCTTAGCCTTTAT
>MDTE01142274.1_pt1 | contig 14684 bp, 13 predicted proteins | sample 811231 | NCBI WGS metagenome assembly MDTE01 (sample SAMN05326651, study PRJNA326480) | marine metagenome | isolation source: seawater | place: Indian Ocean: Red Sea | collected 2010 | reverse complement strand
GACAAAAGTTCCTCATCATTGTTTTTTCTTTCATAACCAAGCTTTTTCGCAATTAAGGATAATTTAGTTTCTTTTGAAGTTTTGTATAGGTTTATGAAAATGCCATCAAAAGTAAATGATTCAGCTATTTTTGAAACATTCTCATTAAGGATAAAACTTTTGTAATTTTCTGAAAACATTTGATACCTTTGAAGGCTCCAATTCCCAATTTTTTCATAAATATCTTTCCAATCTCCTTGAGTTCTTTCCCAATGGCTTATAGAAACCAGGAGAGAATTTAGTAAAACCCCTTTTGAAACTGTTCCATCTTCGAATTTCTCTAAAATCTTTTTGGTGTTTTTGTAGATTCCATTTTCAAGTATTGGTTTTTCAAGGGATATTTCTGAAATTGTTTTTCCGTTAAAGTTTATAGGTTTTTTAGCTGTTAGAAAAAATGTATGAAGGTTATAGGTCATCTCGTCTTTATTGGAGGAAAAAAGATTTATGTCGGATTCTTTAAACTCAGAAAAAATTCTACAAAAAGGATCTCCAGATACAGCTAGTCTTTTTATCCTTTTCCTTTGAAAAATTTCAATTATGTCAGATCCAAAAATATTCATTATTAATTTTTCATAATTTCCATTAGTATGTTTATGAGAGAAGGATCAGCTATGTTTTTCAAGTATGTATTTATTGATTCGTTTATTTCTGTTTTCCCTTTTTTCTTTCTGTAAGGTCTATCGTGTTGGAGGGCAACATATGTATCAGCAATTCTAAGGATTCTGCTTGGTACAGGTATCTTGCTTCCTTTTAGACCGTCTGGATAACCTGAGCCATCCCAAGCCTCATGGGAACTTCTAATTATTTTAGAAACATTTGGTAGGCTTTCAATTTCTTTTGTCGCTCTTTCTCCTATCAGTGTATGGTTCTTAATTGTTTTTTGATCTGTTTCTGAGAGATTTTCTTTTTTCATATAAGTTTTTTCATCTTGGGCAAGAATTCCTATGTCTGAAAGGAATGCAGATATTTTCATTTCAAATAATTCTTCTTGATTCATTCCAATTGCTTCTCCAAGTTTTGCAGCAAGCAGCGCAACTTTGCTTGGGTGAGTTGCTAAGAACGGTATTTTTTCGCCTATCAGGTTAGAAAAAACAACTGATATTGCTAATAGATATGCTTGAGATTCAAAATCAGAAAGTTCTTGTCCTGAATCTTTAATTTCCTTTATTTTTTTATAGGAAGATTTTTTTACATCTATTTTTTCTTTGAAATCGATGAATTTATCAACAAGTTGCGGTTGAAATCTTGTTTCTTTTGATTCATTCAATATTTTATTTATTTCAGATTTTGTTCTTTTTGGCCTATAAGGTCTTTCTCTGCTTAAAGTGTCATTTAAATCACAAATAGATAAAATCTGTTTTGCATTTGTAAATTCACCAAGCATTAATTGATCTGGGTAACCGGTCCCGTTCCAACTTTCATGATGATGCCTAATCAAATTTGCAACTTCTTTCATCGAGGGAATGTCTTTCACTATCTTGTAACCAACAATTGAATGTCCTTCTATTTTTTTTCTTTCTGCAGGAAGCAATGGTCCTTTTTTGTAAAGTATTGAATGCGGTAATGTCGTTTCTCCGATGTCGTGCAAAAGTGCAGCATAATAGAGGTTTCTTTGTGTTTTTAAAGTAAGTCCAAATTCATCGGAAAAACTAACTGCAAGATTTGCAACACCTTGAGCATGAGAGCTTGTGTGACCTTCGATTTCATCAAGTATCTTTGAGAGACATTTTATCAATTGTGAGAGTATGTCAAATCTTTTCATTTTTAATCCTCACACAGTTTTTTCCTTCAGATTTTGCCAAGTACAAGCATTCATCAGCAATAGATATTATTTCATTTAAAGTGTTTCCATTTTTAGGGTATGTTCCAATTCCAATTGAAACTGTAAAGTTTATTTTTTCATCATCATTTACAGCGATAGTTATTCCTTGAATTTCTTTTAATAGTTTTTGAGCTGCTTTTTCTGTATTTTTTAAACCAGATTCAAGCAAAAGCAATATAAATTCCTCACCACCATATCTTCCTGCCAGATCCCCAGCTCTAGACCTTTTTTGAATGTATTGTGCTAGATTTTTCAAGACCTCGTCCCCAACTTGATGTCCATATGTGTCGTTGATTTCTTTGAAATTATCAACATCAAGCATCATTATGCTGAAAGTTCCTTGATACCTTTTGGCTCTTTCAAGTTCAATGTTTCCTAATTCAAAAAACCTTCTTCTGTTGAGAAGGTTTGTCAAACTATCTGTTTGAGCTAAGAGTCTCAATTCTTCTTGAAGGTTTTTGTTTTCAAGTATTCTTGAAAAGTCTTTTGCCGCAATTTCAAAAAAGGTGTTATCACGATTATTGAAGGAAGATGAGGTTGATTTCATTAATGCTAAGAATCCGACCCTTGAATTTCTTTCGAAAAGATGTGTGATGATCATGCTTTTTGGCAAAATATCTTCAACAATTGCTCTTGGTTCTTTTGGGAAATGAAATAAGCCTTCAGCAAAATTGGTTTTTGATATTCTCGAAACTTCTTCCCAATCAAACGGGCTTAAAGAATTTCTGTGTTTTTTTTCTTTAAATATTTTCAATAGCGCATCAAGAAGTTCAGGATCATGTGTGTTTGATTGAGCTATCAGTGTTTCTGCTGTTTTTTTTGAAAATTTTAAAAAGTGATCTGGGTTTCTTTCTAATTTAATCTCTTTTTTATTGTTGGAATAGAACATTATTGCATAATCAGCATCTAAAGCATCATATAATTTTTCTAAAAATAATTCAGCTAGATCCTCTGGAGAATTTGTCATTTCTGAAATATTTTTAAGCAAAGACAATTCAGCAACTTGTCTTTCAAAATGCTCCCTAAAAACGGCATGATACCTTTTTAAAGTTTCATTAAAAACAATTTCTAGTTTTTCTTTTTTCAGATATTTATCAAAAAGTTTTTTTTCTTTCTCTTTAAGGAGTTTTTTGAAACTTCTTACACACTGCCAGAAAGCTTTGTCAATGTTTGATGGATCTATGTCTTTTTCAATCCAGTAATCAAAATTTTTTCTTATCAGGATTGTCACCTGGTTGTCTTTCATTGATATTAAGCTTTTGTCAAACGAGGAAAAAACCCCGAATATAAAATCTCCCAAAAGTTGTTTTATGGATTCTGTTGAATTCTCGGGAAAGAGTTCTACAAAAGCCTTTGGAGGGTTAGCTGTAAATTCAAGCAAATACTTTCTTAAGATTGTTCTAAGAAAATCATATTTATATTCAATGTTTTTTTCCACTTTCAATAATTTTATAGGTTGTAATGCTCTTATAGGATAGAATTGCTTTTATTCTGACGCGGGGTGGAGCAGTGGTAGCTTGTCGGGCTCATAACCCGAAGGTCGCAGGTTCGAATCCTGCCCCCGCACCCAGGTTTCGGCAGCGTAGCTCAGCTGGTTAGAGCGTCCGGCTCATACCCGGGAGGTCCTCGGTTCAAATCCGAGCGCTGCTATTTGCCTAAGGAACATGGATAAACTATTTAAAAAAACAAAAGACACCATTGTTGAAAATAATTTGATAAATGATGGAGATAAAGTTTTAGTTGCCTGGTCCGGAGGCCCTGATTCAACAGCTTTACTTTTCCTTTTGAGAGAGCTTCAAGATAGCTTGAATTTTCATGTTGAGGCTTTTTACTTTAATCACGATTCAAGGAAAGATTCTTCTGCGGAAGAGTCTTTTGTTTCTCTCCTTTCCGAAAAAAAACTAGTTGAATTACATATTGTCAAATCAGATAAAAGAATTACTGGAAGTGGTCCTGAGGATACATGGAGGCAAGAAAGGTATTCTGCGATTAAAAAACTTGTTAGAGAGAAGAATTTTGACAAAGTTGCTACAGGACATACTCTTGATGACAATTTAGAAACTCTGCTTATTAGGCTAGGAAGAGGTTTAGGGCTTGAGGGAATCAAGGGCATTCCTTTAAAGAGAGAATATTTTATTAGGCCATTTTTAAATTCAACAAAAGAAGATTTATTAGGTTATTTGAATGCTAGGAATCTTGAATGGTATGAAGATCCTTCAAACACGAACAATCTGACAAGAGCTTCTTTAAGAAAAAATGTTATTCCAGCTTTGAAAAATAGCTGGGGTAGGTATTGGCCTTCTGGACCCGAAAAGAGTTTAGCGATTCTTGCTGAGGAAAATCAGTCTTTAAATGTCCTTTCAGGAGATTTGTTAAGAATTTATTTAACTCAAGAAGGTTTAAGCACTGAAGTTTTTAATCTACCACCAGCAATTTCACTTAGGGTTGTGAAAAATTGGTTATATTCTTTGGGGGTGAATCCTCCAAGAGGTGTTCTTGAAAGGGTTCTAAAAGAAGGAAAAGGTAAAAAGAAGATTTTTATAGAAGGGCCTTCATGGTTTAAGGTTGAGATTAGAAACGGTAAGATTTTTTATTTAGGAAAATAGTTTTTTGTTTAGAATATATTTTTCTCTAGAATGAAAAGGAAAAAAAATATCAAACATCAACCTTCTCCAAGGTCTCTTTTGATACTTGCTTTTTTCTTTTTTGCAACAATGGTTTTTTTCAGCCTCTTCGAGAAGCCTGAAGAGACAACACAAAGTCAGTTTTTCTCTTATCTTGAAGAAGGTTCTGTAGAAAATATTTCTATTGATACAAGTTCAAATTCTGTTAATTACAAAGTCTTTAGTGATGATAAAGATTATTTTTCAAGAGTCATCTTGAGTGATTCGTTGTTAGATCAAATTAATTCAAATGTTTCTGAAGTAAAAGTTAAGCCTAAAAGTTGGGGAGAGAGTGTTAATCCTTTTGTTTGGTTTGCACTTTCTATAGGCATAACAGTTTTAATTTTTGTTTTGTTGATTCGAAAGATGGGTGGAGGAGGAGATCCAACATCTTTTGGGCAGTCAAAGGCAAAATCAATCACCAGTGAAAAAACAAAAACAAAATTTAGTGATGTTGCTGGTTTGGATGAGCCAAAAAACGAGTTACAAGAAATTGTTTCTTTTTTAAAAAACCCAGCACCGTTTAAAAAATTAGGAGCAAAACCTACAAAAGGGGTTTTGTTGACAGGGCCTCCAGGTTGTGGAAAAACACTTTTAGCAAAAGCTGTTGCTGGCGAAGCAAAAGTTCCTTTTTTCCTTTCCAGCGGAAGTGAATTTGTGGAACTTTTTGTAGGTGTTGGCGCATCAAGGGTTAGAAGTTTGTTTGAAAAAGCAAAAGCTGCTGGCAGCGCTCTTATTTTTCTTGATGAGATAGATGCTGTTGGAAGACAGCGAGGAGCTGGCATGGGTGGTGGTCATGATGAAAGAGAGCAAACTTTAAATCAAATTTTGATAGAAATGGATGGTTTTGAATCTCACGATAATATTGTTGTTATAGCAGCAACAAACAGACCGGATATTTTAGATCCCGCATTGATAAGGTCAGGGCGTTTCGATAGAAAAATAAAAGTGAATTTGCCAACTGTGAAATCAAGAGAAGAAATATTGAAAGTACATTCATTGGGTAAACCTTTTGAAAAAAGCATAAGTCTTAAACACATAGCACAAAGAACTCCTGGATTTTCAGGTGCTGATTTAGAGAATCTTTTAAATGAATCTGCTTTGTTGGCTGCTAGGTTTAAGGCCAAAAAAATCAAACAAGAACATTTAGCTGAGGCTGTTGAGAGAGTTGCAATGGGTCCACAAAGAAAATCTTTAATAATTTCAGAGAAAGAGAAGAAGACTGTTGCCTGGCATGAATCTGGACATGCTATTGTTTCTTATATTTTTGGTTCAACAGTTCACAAAATCACTATCATCCCAAGATCTGAAGCTCTTGGATATGTTTGGAATACCGATGATGAAGAAGATACCGATAAAGCTCTTCAAACGAAAGAAGAACTTTTAAACCAGATGGCTATTTGTTTAGCAGGTAGGGTTGCTGAGAAGATTGCTTTTGAAGAAATTACAAATGGGGCTAGTTCTGACATAAAAAGAGTTACAAGCATTGCAAGATCCATGGTTCGAAATTGGGGAATGAGTGAAAAAATAGGTCCAGTTGATTATGAATACGACCAAGCTCCTTTTTTGGGAAGAGGTTTTTCGATGCAGAAGAATCATTCAGATGCAACCGAAGAAGAGATAGATAGGCAGGTTCTTTCTTTGATTAATTATTCGCAAGAGAAAGCTGAAAGTTTGCTTTTAGAGCACAAAGAAGCATTGGATGCTCTTGCAAATATATTGTTAGAAAAAGAATCGATTGATAGGAAGGATTTTGAAAAATTAATGAAAGGTTTAAAGGTTCCAAGTAAACAAAAAAATAAAAAAAATGATTAGAATTCTTTGATGCTATTTAAAGAAAAATTGGAAGTTAAAAATTGATGGCTGATGATTTTCAAGCAACCATCCAGTTCTCAGGTGTTTTGTTGTTTTTCTTCGGAGCTGTAGGTTTTGGTGTCATTTCCCTTTTTATGAATCAGATTACAGGAGGGAGATTTCCTTCTCCTTCTAAGTTAAGCACTTATGAATGTGGGAACGATCCTCATCTTGATGCTGATGTTCCTTTTAACTTCAGATTTGCTGTTATTGCTGTTATTTTTCTTTTATTTGAAATCGAGTTAGTATTTTTTCTTCCTTGGGCTGTTAGTTTCAGAAATTTGCTTTTCACGACAGGTTGGCCAGCTTTTTTTGAAATGATAACCTTCTTCTTCATACTTGTTATAGCCTTTACTTATGTTTGGAGAAAGGGTGGGTTGGAATGGGACAGAAATTAGGAGTGTGATTTTATGAGTCAAGAACCTTATATGTTAGCAAAATTAGATGATTTGTTGGGTTGGTGTAGGAAGAATAGTCTCTGGCCTATGACTTTTGGTTTAGCGTGTTGTGCTATAGAGATGATGTCAATCGGTGATACCAAATATGATGTTGATAGAATAGGTGTTGTTTTTAGAGCAAGTCCAAGACAATCTGATGTCATGATTGTTTCTGGTACTGTAACTTATAAAATGGCACCATTGCTTAAACGCCTTTATGACCAAATGCCTGAACCAAAATATGTAATATCAATGGGTTCTTGTGCGAATTCTGGTGGAATTTACAAAGATGCTTATTCTGTAGTTAATGGTGTTGATCAAGTTGTTCCTGTAGATGTTTATGTTCCAGGGTGTCCACCACGTCCAGAAGCTTTGATATATGCAATAACAAAATTGCAAGAAAAAATAGAAAAGGAGAAAATAATTACAGACCGTGTTGCATGACAAGAAGTTATTTTTAGAAAAACTGAAAGGGCTTTTCGAAGACCATGCTGAAGTTGTTGGTCAGTTGATTCTCATTGTAGATAGGTCAAAAATACTAGACTGCCTTTCTCTTCTTAAAAATGATAAAGATTTGAGTTTTGACATGTTGCATGATTTAACATGTAATCAAAAAAAGAAAGGTTTAGAGCTTATATACCAAATGCATAGTGTTAAAAATTCATATTGGCTAACTTTAAAATCATTAATTCCTTCTGAGTCTTTGGTTGCTCAGTCAGCAACCCCTCTTTTCCCTGCTGCTGATTGGCATGAAAGAGAGGCTTTTGACATGTTTGGTTTAAAGTTTACAGATCATCCTGATCTTAGGAGGATATTGTTGCCTGATGATTGGGAAGGCCATCCTCTAAACAAAGAGTATCCCCTTGGGGGATTTAAGGACATAAAGCCTATTTGGGCTTATGAAGAAGCAGAAGATTTACAGAATCTGCCTGAGAGAGATCTTTTAGATTCTGAAATAATAAAACCTGAAAATAAAAAATTAAAGATTATTAAAGAAAATGACCAAGGCTAAGGATTTTTTAACAACCAAAACAGGGACTCTTCTTGAGCAGGAGTCAGAAGATAGGTTTTGGTTAAACATGGGGCCACAGCATCCTTCAACTCATGGAGTTTTCAGGATCTTGTTGGAAACTGAAGGTGAGATGGTGAAAAATGTCAAGCCAATTATTGGATATTTGCATAGAGGAGTTGAGAAAATATCAGAAAACAGAGAGTGGATGGGAGCTTTACCTCTAACTGACAGAATGGATTATCTTGGTGCCATGTCTAACAATATGGCTTTAACTCTTCCTGTTGAAAAATTAATGGAAATAGATGTTCCAAGAAGAGCACAATGGTTGAGAGTTTTAGCACTTGAGACAAATAGGCTTGCTAGTCACTTGTTGTTTTATGGAACACTTGGATTGGATCTTGGGGCTCTTACTCCTTTCTTTTTTGCATTTCGGCAAAGGGAAATTGCTCAATATTTATTAGAACTTCTGTCCGGGCAAAGAATTACTTTTAATTACATAAGGTATGGTGGGGTCAGGGGAGATATCACACCACAGATAGAAAGAGAGTTTAGGAGCTTCCTTTCAGGTTTTAAGCCAGCTTTTAAAGAAATGTGGGATCTTATAGAAGGCAATGAAATATTCCGTTCAAGGGTCATTGGAGTTGGTCCATCTGATAGCAATTTACTTATAAAGTATGGAGTAACTGGACCAATTTTAAGAGCAACAGGTGTTAAGAGGGATTTGAGAAAAGATATTCCATATGCTGCTTACGATGAATTTGATTTTGATGTTATTACACATGATAAGGGAGATACCTATTCAAGATGGATTTGTAGATATTACGAAATGGCTGAATCAATAAAGATAATCGAACAATGTTTAGACGGCATGCCTGATGGCCCTTATATTAAAAAAATGCCTTTCTTCTTTAAACCTCCTCAAGGAGAGATATATTCTGCCATCGATACCCCACGTGGAGATTTAGGTGTTTATGTTGTTTCTGATGGAAGTAGATTTCCATACAGGATAAGATACAGAGCTCCTTCGTTTTGTAATTTGTCAGTTTTACCAGAACTTTTATATGGACAGCTTATTGGGGATGTCATAGCTATACTTGGTTCTTTTGATCCTGTCTTTGGAGAAGTTGATAGATGAATATTTTGAACTGGAGAATAAGGAGTGTTCCTGTTGGAAAGATACTTTTGCTTTTTTCCGGACTTGCTCTTTTCATTTTGGCAGCTTGTAAAATTTGGGCTTTGACAAATTACTGGTCGCTTGAACCTGTTTTCGATTCAATCAGAAGTATGTTTTTGGATTTGAGGAAAAATTTTGGTGGCCCTGGACAGATGCCCATGGGCTTATACAACACGATAATTCTAACTTTGAAACTTTTAGGGATTTTGGTTGTCTTGCTTTTGGTTGGAGCGTATTCAACTTATGTAGAAAGAAAAATATTAGCATTTATGCAAGACAGACTTGGACCAACACGAGTTGGTCCAAGAGGTATTCTTCAGCCAATTGCAGATGGTTTGAAGTTGCTTCAAAAAGAATGTATAGTTCCTTTAGGTGCTGATAGGAATTTTCATTACTTAGCACCAGTAATATGTTTTATACCTGCACTTATGGGTGCTGTAATTATTCCCTTTGGAAAGGGGATGATCCCAGTTGATTTAAATGTTGGAATCTTATATTTCTTTGCCTTGGGAGCTTTTGGTGAATTAGGTATATTTTTAGCTGCATGGGGTTCAAATAACAAATACTCAGCAATTGCTGGATTCAGAGCCGTTGCACAATTGGTGAGTTATGAAATCCCAATGGCTTTTGCAATAATGTCTATTGTTGTGCTTTCAGGTAGTTTGAAGATTAGTGACATCATTAATGCTCAAATTGATGGAATAACTGCACATGGAGGTTTGGGTTTTCCAATCTGGTTTATAGTTCCTCAGTTTTTGGGTTTCTTGATTTTCTTTTTGAGTGCTGTTGCTGAAACAAACCGTACTCCTTTCGATCTTGCTGAAGCGGAATCTGAATTGGTTAGTGGTTTCCATACAGAGTACACAGGCCTAAGGTGGGCTTTTTTCTTTCTTGCTGAATATGTAAATATATTTATTGGAGCTGCAATTATAGCCACAATGTATCTTGGAGGATATGCGGGACCAGAGCTTCCATTTTTAGGAATAACTCTTTCATCTGTTTTTTGGTTCTGTTTCAAGGTTTTTTTAATATTTTTTATCATCGTTTGGTTAAGAGGAACACTTCCACGTTTAAGAGTCGACCAACTGATGATGACATGTTGGAAGAGACTCATTCCTATTTCGATGGCAAATTTTTTGCTTACTGGAATTTTTGTTCTTGCAAATACCGTTAGATTAACTCCTCAACTATGGTCAGTTCATTTAGAGAATAGTGCTTATACATCGATTGCAGCTTTGGTTGGTATATTGATCCTGATGTTTGGCTTGGCTTGGTATTTTGCAAAAGATTTAACAAAACCATTAAAGGAAAGGGAAACATGAATATGCAATTAGAAACAGTTGGAAACATTTCGATGATAGTTGCTATTTTCATATTTGTTATTTTGATGGCTTTTGCTTTTGTCGTGATAAGGGCGAGTGCTACCGGAATCAAAGGTGGCTTGAAGTTGGTTTTAGAGAAATTCTTAAGAAACTTTGAGCAAAACGATACTCTTGAATACCCAGGCAATGATCGTGTAATGAGCCACAGATGGAGAGGAAGATTTGTTCAGATGATTGATGAGAAAGGCAGGATGCGTTGTGATGCTTGCCAGTTATGTGCTCAAGCTTGTCCAGACAACCTCATAGAGGTTCTTCCAGAAGGAAAAGGCAGAGACAAAAGGCCAAGAGTTTACACTTTGAATTATGCAGCTTGTCATAATTGTGGTTTTTGTGTTGATATTTGTCCAAGTGATGCGATAAGGTTTTCGAGAGATTTTGAAACTGCAACTTATGAAAGAACAGATGCTTTTAGCCATAATGACAATGAATCTTTAGTTTTTAATTTAGAGGACCTTGTTGCTTTTGAATCATCAGTCTATCCTGAACTTTTTGATGCGAGTGACCCTGGAGATGTTGCTGATAGTTTGGGTTATTTTAAGCAAAAAAATATTTTTCAAAAAGATGTTTACGAAGGTTATGAGCCAATGGATGAGGATGCATTAGAGATTGTTGAAGAGGATGTTGAAGAAAAAGAAGAAAAGGATTATGAGATACCAGAAATAGATGACTAATTTTGATTTAACTCCTTATGTGCCATGGATATGGTTTTCTTTCTTTGGCCTTTTTACACTAGTTATGGCTCTAGGCGTTGTTTTTCATAGGAAGATTGTTTATAACGCTGTGTTTTTGGCTATGAGCTTACTTGGCACTGCGGCTCTTTACATCACTTTAAATGCTGATTTTCTAGGGATAGTCCAGATATTGCTTTATCTGGGAGGAATTATTGTTTTGATCTTGTTCTCAATCTTATTGACAAGGGGAGAAGAAAGAGGTTCAGAATATGTAAATAGAAATAAGCAGAATTTTTGGGCTTTCTCGTCTATTTTAGGTTTATCTGTGTGGATAGGTACTCAATTCTGGAAAGTTCAATGGCCTGATGCGAATAGAAATCTGGCTGCAAATCATTGGGAAAGGTATTCTGAAATCGCAACAATAAAAACATTACCACAGATACTTAACAGAACCGTCCCTGTCGAAGCCATTGGAGACGGCTTAATGAAGCCTTATTTGTTGATTTTTGAATTAGCAAGCATTGTTCTTCTTATTGCTATGGTGGGAGTTGTTGTTTACATGAAACCAGAGAAGAAGGTTGATGGCGATGTTTAATCTTCTTTTCTTTTTGAACGAAGCTTTTTCTGGAGAAAAATGTACTGTTGAAAATTTGGGAAATTGTCATTTCTATGGTCCTGCAGTTCCTGTTAATGCATACCTTTTCTTAGCGATGCTTCTTTTTGGACTGGGTGCCTATGGTGTTGTTACAAGAAGACACCTTATAAGTATTTTGATGTGTATGGAAATCATGCTTAATGCTGTCAACTTAATGCTTGTTGCTTTTAGCAGACAGTGGGGACTTTCTTCCATGAGACCTCCATTTGTTTCTACAGGAGATGATCTTTGGGTTTATGTTCCTGTGGGTCAGATATTTGTCATATTTTCTCTAACGATTGCTGTTGCAGAAGCCGCAATTGGATTAGCTCTTGTATACCATATTTACAAATCTTTGGGGACAACCCAGGCGGATGATTTTAATTTATTGAAAGGATGAATTATTTAATTTTAATTCCACTGTTGCCTCTGTTGGCATTTGCTCTTATAGCACCTTTAACGAAGATATGGAAAAGAAAAGCTGCATTTATCGCAACTGCTGCAATTGTTGGGTCTTCGATTTTGTCTTTGTTGGTTTTTTTCCAATCTTTTAATTCTGGAGGTCCTTTAAAAAAAGAAGGTTTCTGGACTTACAACAAGCATCCTGTAGAACTTAATTGGACATTACCAGAATGGATTCCTCTAGGTGGAGGGACTTTTGTTGATTTAAGTTTTTCTGCTGATGGATTTACATTAATGATGCTTCTTGTTGTTACTCTTGTAAGTACTGCGGTCCATATATATTCCTTTGGTTATATGGATTATGGTGGCAAATATTATCAACATGAAGAAAAAAATCTACCCAGATATTATGGTTATCTGTCTATTTTTACTGCTGCCATGCTCATAATGGTTCTAGCAAATAATTTAATTTTGGCATTTATTGGATGGGAGTTGATGGGTTTGGCGAGTTATCTATTGATAGGTTTTTGGTTTGATAAGCAGAGTGCTGCGGTTGCTGCAAAGAAAGCTTTTCTTACAACAAAAGTTGGAGATCTTTCTTTATTCCTTGGAGTTTTAACTCTATATGGTTTGACTGGAACATTTAATATTCCAACAATTTTAGAGTTTGCCAAAACACATGACACAAATGGAATTTTATCTATAGCAGCATTGCTTATATTCGGTGGTGCAATGGGGAAAAGTGCACAGTTTTTTCTTCATGTTTGGTTACCTGATGCTATGGAAGGGCCAACTCCGGCATCTTCCCTTATACATGCAGCAACAATGGTTGCAGCCGGTGTCTATCTTGTCGCAAGATTACAACCTATTTATGCTGGAGAAGTTACATCTTCGATTGTTTCTCACATAGGTGCTTTTACTGCTCTCTTTGCTGCATCTATCGCTATTGCTAGATGGGATATAAAAAGAGTTTTGGCTTATTCGACTATAAGTCAGTTGGGTTTTATGATTGCTGGACTTGGTACTGGAAGTGTTGCAGCTGGTATATTTCATCTTTTTACTCACGCTTTTTTCAAAGCTCTGTTGTTTCAAGCAGCAGGTTCTGTGATTCATGGTGTTCATACAAATGACATGAGAGAGATGGGGAATTTGAAAAAATACATGCCAAAAACTTTTATGGTTTTTTTGATTGGAACTTTGGCACTTGCTGGAATTCCTCCTTTTTCAGGATTCTTTAGCAAAGATGAAATTCTTTTGTCTGCTTACAACTATGGCCAGCATGGTGACGGATGGATTCCATATATCATGCTTTCAATTGCTGCCTTTTTTACAGCCTTCTATATGTTTAGAGTTGTTTACTTGACTTTCTTTGGTAAATACAGAGGTCATGGTCATCCTCATGAATCTCCTTCAGTCATGACCTCCCCGATGATGTTTTTAGCAGCAATGTGTTTGATACCTTCTTTTGTAGGTGTTCCGGGTAAGCATGGTTCATGGGCAGCACTGTTTATAGATCCTCATCCACATCATGGTCTAAATTTACAGGTTGCAATAACTTCAACGGTTTTAGCTGTGTTTGCTATCTTCTTGGCAAAGAGTATATTTTTAAAGATATCGAACATGGACAAGATTGAGTTTGGTTTCTTTGAGAAAAAGAATCCAGTTTTATGGAAATCTTTATCAAGAAGACTATATGTAGACGAAGCTCTTCAATGGGCTTTTGTAAAGCCGGGATCTTATTTAGGAGATCAAATTGCTTGGTTTGACAAAAACATCATTGATGGAATTGTTAACAGGGTAGCGGGGTTAGGGGAAACTCTTTCTTCAGCTTCGGGGTTTATTGACAAATATATTGTTGATGGAATTGTTAATCTTTTTGGAAGTTTAACAAAAGCTGGACATAAATTAGTAAAAATGTATCAGACTGGATTTGTTTCTGGTTACCTTTTTATGATAATGATTATGTTGGCTTTAATTTTATTAACCCAAGGTTATTGGGTGTCTTAAAGGAGAAAGATTATGTCTTTATTAAATTTAACATTGTTTTCATTTTGGAGTCAACCTTTAAATATTTTGATTTTCCTGCCTTTGCTCGGTGCTCTTATTGCATCTTTCACAAAAGGGGAGAAAAAATTAAGAATGGTAATGATAGGAACAAGTGTTGTTACCTTTGTTTGTTCTCTCTGGGTTTGGCGCTTATTTTCTTTAGAGCCTGCTGAAAAATTTATTGCCCAATTGGGAGAATCTTTTCCTGACCCTTTTGGTTTTAAGTTGGGATATTTAGCACCTTGGTTTCCTGAAATTGGGATGGGTAATGGTCCAGGTGTTTCTTGGTATCTAGGGATTGACGGAATTTCCTTGGCTTTGATAGTGTTAACTACTTTTGTTTCTATATCTGCTGCTATATCAAGTAATTCAATCAAAGAAAGATTACAACTTTATGTAATCCTTTTCCTCCTTTTGGAAACTTCTCTTTTGGGGGTTTTGGTTTCCAGAGACTTTTTCATGTTCTTTGTATTTTGGGAATTGATGTTGTTGCCAATGTATTTTTTGATTGGTATATGGGGTGGAAAAAACAGAATTTATGCAGCTAT
>MDTE01126058.1_pt1 | contig 14685 bp, 6 predicted proteins | sample 811231 | NCBI WGS metagenome assembly MDTE01 (sample SAMN05326651, study PRJNA326480) | marine metagenome | isolation source: seawater | place: Indian Ocean: Red Sea | collected 2010 | reverse complement strand
GCCAGCGATTATGTCTTTATAGAGAAGATCAAATTGTTCTGATAATGCAGGATATTCTATTTTCCTCTCATTCTTATATGTTTGTTTTGTAAATTCTGCGTCAACTGCTGACTGATCTATAGATAATACATCTTGACCTTTAAAAACTGTAAGTGTCCCATCTTTATTAGATCTACATCCTGTAGCATCTGGGTATAATTGATAGACAATATCGTGTTTAGTTACTGCAGTTTCAATCATGCTGATACCTCCCATAAGTTAAGAGTACATACATCATAATTATTTGTTCCAACATGATAACCTGTACCACTACTTGAATAACCAACAATAAAAATTCTATATGTTAAAGCACTTGTTGAGTTTGGTGAGTGTAGATAAGACCATGCTCCAGGACCGCCATGAGTTGCAGACGCATAGAAAACATAATCATCGTCACCACCATCTGTTATAGCTAAATAATCAGCTTGACCATCTATTTTACATGCCATACTTACATAATCTGTACCATTACCTCTAACAACTCCTGTCCAATGAATTAAGACTTTATTACTTGTAGAGGACGGTGTTATTGTTGTTGCTAGTCCTGTATCTACTGCATTATTTATACCCCAACCAGTAGCGGAAGTTTGGTTATCAATTGATGTTGATTGTAATTGTAAAAGTTTACCACCTACACCTGATGCAAGTTTTCCTCCTGTTACATTTGCATCGAGTATCTTTGCAGTTGTTACCGCATTTGCTGCTAGAGCATCTGCGTCTATTGAGCCGTCAGGTACACCACCTACGGCTAATCCTCCGATAGTATTTGCACTACCATTTAAAACTAATGCCATTAGCTAATCACCCAACGTCCGTTTACAGTTACAGTGGCGTTTAAAGTTATAGGACCAACACTGTGCGCCCCTTTAGTAGATGCTATTGTATGATCATCACTAATAGTTAAGTTATTCTCCCACATTGCACCGTTTGCTGTAGCAGCTACTACATCAGCCCATTCAGGATCATTAGCACCTATCTTAAGATATTGACCTGCTGTTCCTTTAGCTAATCTTTGATCTCCAGATGCATCTCTAAAGAGTATGTCACCTCTAGTAGTTAAAGGTGTAGTATATTGAGCAGGTGAAGCCCATGTAAGACCACCTGTGTTACCTGATTGCTTCTGTAAATACTGACCATCAGATCCAGCATTACTAATTTGAATTCTAGCTTCATCTACAGCTTCATCAGCTATATGTTCTTGAGCTACGGCATCATCAGCAAGTTTAGTACCATCTATAGCATCTGCAGCAATCTTAGCAGTCGTAACTGCAAGGTTCTGTATCTTAGCTGTAGATACTGTGTTATCTCCTGGTGTAGGAATACTTACAGCAGAACCTATTTGTACTATAAATATACTAGAACCAACACCAGGTGCTGCACCAAATATAATAGTATTAGCATCTACAAGTGCAAAGCCTTCAGTAGGAGCACTTGTTCCAGTATTAGCTTTCTGTACAACACCATTTATACTAACTATAAGTTGTGCTGCATTAGTTACACTAGCTGCACTACCTGAATTACTACCTTCTCTTAAATCAAATGTTGTATTAGTAAGTGTAGGTGCTCCAGTTCCACCTGTAGGACATAAGAATAGATACTTAAATTGACCTGTAGATGTTACTTCTTTCCATGCTGATGTGGTGGTATCATACACCTTCATTTTATCAGCATTAGTATCATATACTAAATCACCTTCATGAAGACTAGAAGATGGTTCTCCTGCATGTACACGATATCTTTCATTAAAGTCATCAACTGCAGTTTTAGCAGAAGTAATATCAGCAGGTGCTAAAGTCTCTCTATGGAAAGTATATGTATGTAATGTAGAAGTTGTCTCAACTAATATACCTTTACCAGCTTCAATAGTATCGCTATTAGCCATACCATTAATAGTAACAGTATTACCTGTACCTGCGCCATTAGCTATTGTTGCTACACCACTACCATTAGAAGTAAGGTTACTAGCTAGTGCTTTTACACTGACAATAGTACCTGCATTATCTTCAGGATCTGGGTTAGTAGCAGGAAAACTTGTTTCATTAGCTATAGGTCTAAAACCACCTACATCTGTTACTAAGTCTACTATCCTTTCTTCGACAGCTTGAGCTGTAGGAAGCTGTACATCAGTAGGGTTGCTAATTGATGTGACGATGCTCTTCCCATCCAGCAAGTTAAGCTCAGAAAGAGTAGCGGTAAGAGCAGTACTGCCCGCCAAAATAGAAGCAGTACCTGCCTGCATACCAGCAAGCGTTGTGAGTTCAGCATCAGCTATATGTTCAGTTCCTATAGCATCATCAGCTATTTTAGCACTAGTAATTGCATCAGCTGCTATTTCAGAAGTACCAACAGTACCATTAGATGCTGCGGTTAATCTACCTTGAGCATCTACTGTAATATCAGCAGCAGTATAACTACCAGCAGTTACAGCTGTATTAGCTAGTTTATCTGCAGTTACTTGATCGTCAGCAATGTGAGCAGTGTCAATAGAACCGTCAACATAATGCTCAGAATTAATTGAATCATCAGCAATCTTAGTTCCATCTACAGCATCAGCTGCAAGTTTAGCTGTTGTAACTGATGTATTACCTAGAGCTGTAGTGTCTACAGACCCTGCTGCATAATGTTCAGTATCAATAGAATCGGCAACTAAGTGTTCTGAATCAATCGAATCGTCTGCTATCTTTGCTCCTGTTACAGCATCAGCATTAATCTTAGCTGTAGTTACTGCATTAGATGCTATATGAGCTGCATCTATAGATCCATCTACATAGTGTTCTGAGTTGATAGAATCATCTGCTATCTTAGCTCCTGTTACAGCATCTGCTGCTATATCAGCTGTAGCTATCGTACTATCAGCAATCATAGCTGAAGTTACAGTACCAGTGTCTCCAGTCGTTACTACTGTACCTGTTACGTTAGGTAAACTTATAGTTCTATCAGCTGTAGGATCAACTACAGTTAATCTAGTTTCATGATCATTAGCAGTAGCTCCTTCAAATATAATATCAGCATCCTCATCCATCGTGAGGTCTCCAACCATGGTACCACCAAGGTTACTTAAATATCTAGCACTAATCTCTTGTGTTGAATATAGGTTTTGTGTAAAGTTATCATTTAGATCTTCTGACTTAATAGCTGATCCTGCATAGAATGTAGCTGTAAGCGCATCATCACTCGTTTCTCTATATATTTTGATTTTGGTGCCATTAGCTGGCGCAGTATTAAATTGTAATGTCGTAGCAGTTGGAAGGGTGAAAGCTGTTGTTACCGTAGCATCAAGTTGAGCTTTTATGTCTGCCGACTTAAGATATGGAAATGTGAAGGAATAAGTGGTGGTAGACCCATTCCCAACGTATGAATTTTGTGTAACAGCCATAGTATGTTATTTAGCCATTTGTAGTAATTGTCTAGTTTCTAGTTCTTTCTTTTGTAATTCGGTGGCTCTTTGTACATTACCTTCTTTCATAGCTTCTTGAGCTAATTTCTGATGTAATATAATGTTAGCTATGTCAGGTCTATCATTAAGTAATCTTTGTTCTGCTGCCCATTGTGCATCTTTTACTATCTCATTGATCTTACTAATAACTGGTAACCAATCAGAATCTAACTTAATCTTGTCATTTTCTAAGTCAGAACCAGTAGCACGATGGAATCTTAATTGACCTATTTGTTTATTATAGGTTTTATTCTTCATTAAATTCTTAATCTTCTTAGACATATTCTGTTCTGCCATATACTGATGTATCAGTTTACGTTCAGCAGTACTATATTCATATGATCCAGAAGAATCTTTATTTAATTTATGAAGTCCATTCCATCCTGTTTGACGTAACCATATTCTCCAAGGTTCTTCTTTCTGGCTAACATTAATCTTAGTAACAGAATGAATTAGTTTAGCAAATGGATGGTGTATATCATCAATAGGATCACCTGTCCAAATATCAACTCTTTCATCTAATGCCATATTAGCTAAAGGAAGTTTATTTGCCATGTATTCCCAGATTTCACCTTGAATATCTTTCTGACTTGTAGATATTGCATCAGCTAATACTGCTAAAGCACTACTATTTGGTAAATAAGACCTAGCTGTATTAGCTATCAGTCTATTCCACTGTCCTAATTCTCCATTTATAGCAGCAATTAATGGTTCTATACTTTGTAAAGGAGTATCATTTAAGAAGTTAGCAGCTAGAGACCAAGTTAATTTATCAAACCAATTAGCTAACATAGGTTCTTCAATATCTGCAGCATAGTATGATAGATCTCCTATAGTAGATAGGACTTGTTCTACACCTGGTATACCATCATAAGGTAACCATTTACCAGCTATTTTTATTTCTTTAGGTGTATATCCCATCTGATCTCTTTCTTTCTTTCTACGATCTGGGTTGTAATGACCATTACCTCTGATATTACCATCCATAGCATACTGCCAAAGTGACTGGGCGAGTAAACCAGAGAATGCTATACGACCTATATACTCATTTCTTAGATTCTCAAATAAATGTCTTCCACCAACATCATTTAAACTTGCACCATGTTCAGCTAATGCAGCTGCTATTTCATCATCAGTTCTAGCCCAGATAGTTTTACCATATTTAGATTGCATTCCTGGTATTGAACTAAAACCAGTCCAAGATAAAGCATGTTTGAAATCATTTAGCTGTGTTCTTGGGAACATGAAAAGATGTCTACTAATGGGCACTGTTGTTGTAGCTTGATTAAGCCAAGAAGCTACCCTATCATCTAAGTTAAGTGTTATTTCACCAGAGATATTTTTTAATACTGAATCTTTAATTAAACCATTATCATCAAAGAAGTTTTTATAATGTTTCTTTTCAGCTACAAATATCTTTTTCCAATCAGCAAAACCAAATTCAGAGAAGATCTCATCATAAGCTCGTATTCTAGATAATTGATGTGCTATATGTGTCCATACAAATGCATCAGGTCCAGTAAGACCTGTCATTCCAAAGCGCATCCAAGGAGCTTTAGATAAATTCCTCAAAGCGATAACAAAATCAAGTAACATAAGTTTACCTTGATTACCTTCTGCTTCCCAAACTGATCTCATTTGCTCCATCAGATCCCACTTAGCAGTATCTGTTTTTTTAATTGCTAAGTCTTTTCTATATGCTTTAAGCATTAGTTCTGGATCTTTATGAGCTTTCTTCATAAGACTCCAGGCATCAGTAAGTGATCTTCTATTAGTTTCAAACATAGCACCATTATAATACATGGTTCTTCTGAATGAATCAAATCCATCTAATGGACCCCATAAAGCACTACCCATTATTTGAGTAATAGGTCTAAGAGTTAATTTAGAAGTTACATCTAATCCTGCTCTAAATGCAGATAAACCAGATAGTACATTATTAAATACTACAGAAAAAGCATTCCTAGCAAAGAGATTCATTTCTCTTGGATTAGGACTTACAAGCATTCCTCTAGGAGTTATCTGATCTCCAGCCCATCTCATTAATTTAGCAAAACTATCTACATCACCTTTAGTATAAGCAAAGGCATCCATTAAAGGACGCATAGCTAGTGGATTAGTTTTAGCTAATTGTTTAAGTTCTTTAGTTAATTTTAAATTAGCCCGATGTATTGTATTCTCTGCTTTTTTAAATTCACTAGTAAGTGTTTTAATAGTAGATTCAAAGTCTGCAGGAGGGATAGCATCTGCCCAATCTTTATTTTTTAACTGCCAACCAGAAATATATTTATTAAGAGCATACTCATCCATTAGAAATTGAAGCTTATCAATAACAAGATCCATACCTTTCTGATCATCCATGAAAGGTTTTAAATCTTGAACAGCTTCTGCTAATGTTGCAGCTTCTCTACCCATGGTATCCATTACCCTAGCAGAGTTCATTGCAATATCTCTACCTAAGAATCTATCAACTAGATCACGCATAGCAAATGCAGCACCTCTAGCTTGTTCTTCAGTAATATATTCTACTTTTAATTTACCACCAAGAAGTGTTTTAGTATCTTTATAATCTAAGAATATACCTCTTAGATCATCCATATTCTCTGCAGCTATGATACTTGTATAAACATCAAAAGCAAGTGCATCCATATTCTTTTTACTGAATCTGAATCCATTTACTAAAGCATCAAATCTACCTAAATCTCTTGCTTGTTCTGCTACACCCATAACAGCATCACGTGAAGTAGAGCCTACCATTAGACCCTTATTTCTCATAGATTCTGTTATAATAGGTGCTGGATCACCAGTTGCTTGACCTGCTTTAATAGCAGCAACATCTGCTTGGTTACGTGCTACATTACCTGGAGGTACAGCTGGTTTTGTATTATCTGCTACAGGGGTTACATCTGGATCATATTGATTTGGTTGTACATCTCCTCTAGCTATTTTACCTTTAGCAGCTTCATCTACTTCTCTAGCAGCAGAAACTTCTTGTTGTCTTAAAGCTTCTTCAAAACTATCTATACCACCCATTGAGTCTTTTAATGTTTCTAGCTCATCAATTAGTTGAGCTTCAACTTTTCTGGATAGTTTTTTAGTAGTTAAAGCATTATTAATTTCTTGTATACGGATAAGCTTATCTGGATCAGAAGCTCTTGATAGTTCTCTAGTTTTATATGCTGCAGCTGTATTATTTAAAGGTTGGAACCAAGATAAACCTTTAGCACCTTTACTGATTTCAATCCAAGCTCCTAATATTGTAGCAGCTCCAGAGAAAACAGTATTCTCTAGCATATTTTTATACTTCCTTACTTCAGGAGAATCACTATCTAAAGTTCTAGACCATTTAGGTAAAGGTAACCATCCCTTTGGACCAAAGACACCAGGGAATCCTTCTGCCATAGCTTGAGTGATAGTATTTTCATATCCTTCATCACTAAGACCTATAATAGCAGCATCTGTAACACCAAATGCACCAATAGCTGTAGCTACTTGTTGTACTCTAGGAGCATTAGCAAGACCCATTTTACCTAGCTGACCAGTAACAGCCCTTCCAGCCCATATAGAAGGTATTACAACTGACATTATATTCCTGAACTTCTGGATAGCAGGATCATCAAATTCTGTTTGTTTATCCCACCAGTTATCTATAGGTGCAGCACCAGGAAGATTACCAATAGCATCCATTCCAAAGTCTATTAGACCCATACCAGGAGCTGACATTGTTTGAAATACCTTACCCATATGCTGACCATATCCTCTTAATCCCCCTGCTGTTCCATACATTCCTCCAGATATTGCTTGTTCTTTTTCTTCTTCTATCTCACTTAATGGTTTATCATACCATTTTTGATAGTATCGTTCTTTCTTTAAGATACGATTAGGATCTTCATTAGGTAGATTCCACCACTCATTATACTCATTATCCATCTGTTCTTTTATATCCTTATTAGAAGGAGGTGGTGGAGGCTCAGAGTATTGAGTAGTTTGTTTTTCAGCTTGTTCTTGGGGTGTGATAGAAGGCAGCTGATCCTTCTCATCATGATAATGACTAGGCATAATATTTAAGAAGGATAAGGTACAAATTCATTGGTAGTATAGTCAAACCAATAATCAGTTAATAAAGTATTTAAAGCTTTTATAGCTTCACTAGGTTCACTAAATATAACATTACCATTTGGTAGTTCTTGATATTCGATACCAGTTTCAAGTTTAAAACCTTCTAATGCTGGATTAAACCCATGTACTGGAACTTCTCTTCTACCTCCCCACCATGTTCTTATATGTCTTTTCATAGGCATTTCACCTGTAGCATGGAAGTAGTCTGCATACTGACCTACTACAGCTTTTTCATAACTATTGAATTCTGTAGGTAATGTCCATCCTATATTCTCTGCTTTTCTAGCTGCTTCATCTGCTTGATTAGGTCTTACTATCTCCTGTATAAGACTGTTATCTAATTTCCAGTCTTTAGTTATGTCATCTTTCTTGTAATTAGGTAAATTAAAGAAAGCGTTCCAAACTTCTGCTTCTGATTTATTATATAGACGAGATAATAAAGTGATATTTGCATCACCAGGTACTGGGGTTCCATTGGCTAATGCTTTATAAGCTTGATCTATTTTATGTTCTGAAAGAATAGCACCATAACCATCTTCTGCTTTTTCTGCTTTCAAGGTTTCGGGATTATCTCTATTATTAGCTATTTCAGCATGAGTGGCTATGAATGTATCCCAATCATGACCGTTAGCAACAGCTTTCTCTCTTATATAATCTGGACTCATAATCGCTACACTATCTTCTGCATCTGTTGGTACTGATGGTAAAAAGTGTTCAAATATGATCATCCCTTTTTCATTTTCAGGCTGATTCCTTCTAAAAATACCTATACCTTGTGCTCCCAACTCTACTTGTTCATCAACTTTTGCAAGTGCTGCTTCATATCTAGAAGTTGGATCTTCTATTTTTGATAATTCTTCTGAATAATAATTATTCCAAACAGACTTTGCATAAGCAAATGCAGCTGAAGAAGATGATTCATGTATAGCAACACCTTCCATTTTAGATTTATTCAGTCTTGCAATAACTTCTTTCCCTTTTTTTATAGTAGAAGCAGCAATATCTGTACCATACCCTCTTATTTGTTGTGTAGTTTCTACTTTACCTAAAAGACCTTCCATGTCTATCTGTTGTTTTCTAGGTAATTGATTATAATATTCACTAAATGTTACCATATCACCTTCTTCTACTGCCTTTTCCATCCACATCTGTGTCATCCAAGGTGTTTCAGATTTAGGATTATAGACAGCATATTTCCATAGACCAAGTTTTTTATAGTGTTCGTTATGAGGATCACCTTGTATTATTCGGATTAGTTCTTTTCTATGTGACCAGTCATCTTTTTCACTAGCTACATCAAGATAGTCTTCTGCCTCTGGATTAGTTATCCTTACTAATAAAGCACTAGCAGCTTCAAATTGTTTACTATCAGCAGCTTCTATAGATCTCTCTTTTTGTTTCTTATATTTCTGTTCCCATACTTGATCATACTCTACTTCTTGATTCTTTCCATGTCTTTCTCGCCAAGTCTGTGTAATCTTTTTACCTGGGTCTGTTACCTCCATATCTGTAGTCCATTCTACATCATAATCTAAGGTTGCCAGGTCTATTGACATAGCGTCAAGTTGCTGTTTACTTGTCCAGTCTCGTGAAGCAGAAAGTACTTTATAAGTTAACAAATTAGCTGCTGCTAGATTAGAACCACCACGATCATTCATTCGCTGTGGTAATCCTCCATTCTCACCTCTACGTGTTTGAGAATCTATTGCTTCTACTAACGCATTATAACTAGCAGCTTTTACTTCTGGAAGAACGTCAGCACCTAGATTTGCTAAATGTTCCTGTATTTTCTTCTTAACTATATCTGCATCTCGTATAACTTCCCAATCAAGCTTCATTGTTATTCCTTGAGCATTACCTAGACTCGTAGCAAGCTGCATAGCGTCTTTGTAACCTTTTGTCCTATTACTTACACCAGCATCTGCAAGGATTCCTTTAACAAAATCTTTGTATCTTTGCTGGACATTAGTATGATCTAGATCAGGATGAAGTTCTTTTATTTTACCTTCTATAAATTTACTCTGATCTTTTAATCTCTGAGCAATAACTTTAGAATACTTAGTATGGAATAAAGAACCTGTCTTTCGAATTTCTGCAGCTACATCATGGTTATCTCTATTTTGATGACTATCACGTGTTCCTGTATTAGTTCTTTCTGCTTCAAATTTTTCTGATGCATCTATAAGTCCTGCAAGACCACCACTTTCATCTAATTCTGCTAATGCTTGATCACTAATTATATCATCAGCTAGATCTAAAGATGCTTGGGCTAAAGCACCAAAGTTCTTAGCCATTTTAGGTGTTAACCCTGCCCAATAATCAGCTTTTTTTCCATAGATCTTAGCTTGTTCTTTATAGCGGTTTACTTCAGTTTCTTTACGTTTTTTAACGTTTTGAACTTTAAGGTTATGTTTCTTATTTTCTAGGTCTTGTATTATGTTTCTATTCTTTTCTTCTGCTCTAAATGTATCACCAAGACTATCTTCATAGTCTCTATTATACTCTCTTTGGCGTGCCGAATTGAGTTTCAGAGCATCTGTAATAGTTTTAGATTGTTGTGCTATTGCACCAAGACCTAAGTCACCGAAATCTTTTGTATCAAAACGTCCCCCCTTAGAGTGACGTAATGATACTTTTCTTTGTCTTCCCATAGTTATCTATCACTTGCTAGATATGTATTTATTCCGCTAGCTACTGAACCAGCGATACCTGTTATAGTTGTACCCCATACCTGATTAGCAGCTGCTGAAGGAGAATGGTATACACCTTTAACAGGTCTAGGTCCGAAATCAAATTCACCAATTTCTCTAGGATATAAGAAGTCAGATACAGGTGTAGCTAATGGTTGTATTGGATCTGGTAATATACCAGGGTCTAACATTTTAGCTCCGTAAGCAGCTAAATCTGCTGATGTTTTATCATTTGCAATTTCTCTAAGTACTGAACGCATTTCAGATTGAGCACCAGTAAGAGATTTATTAAACAAATGGACTTGCGTACCGTAGTCTGCAAGTGTTGATTGTTTTCCTTTTGCTGCACTACGACCAGATGATCCTATTGAAGCCATCTGTCCTTTTGCTTGAAGCATCTCTATATAAGCAGTATTCTGATCATACTTATTTTCTGCAGATACTTCTTCATATTTTCTATATTCATCTTCCCTAGCACTTTGAGCTGCCATCTCATTAACTGAGATCTGCATATCATAGATTTCATTCGACTTACCATATTGTTGATCTAGAGATTGTTGTTCTCTATCTCGAATCATTAAGTCATAATTATATCTATTTAGATTACTAGCATCTTTCCATTCAGCTAATCTTTGTTCATTACCTGCTTGTATCTCTACAGACTTAGTTGCTTGTGCATGATCGGCATAGATCTTATCAATGCCCATATCATATAGCTCATTATCATATCTGAATTGAGCATCAGTAGCAGCATTTTGTGCATTAGCTTGCTGTCTTGCAGCAGAGGCTTGTTTATTACCACCGATGATACCAGAAACAATACTAACTGCAGGTGCAATGAGCCATTCTAATCCAAAGTTATTTTCTAAACCACTAGTAGCTAGTTCTTTATCTATAAATCTATTTCCTACACCTTTAGGACGCATTGCTTCTTCAGCTTCGGTAAATGGTGTACCGAATTCATTCATCATTTGATACATATTATAACCTCTTATAGAATCGTGGAGAGTAGTTACCTTCCCACATCATTGAATTTAACGAGGCAGGGAATGGTGAGTCATTGAATAATCTCACTTGAAAGTTTTCTGTTTTTTGATGGATAGGTAAGACAAATACTGATTGTTCTGATATAGCAATATCATTAGCTAAATAAGTATCTGCTATTTGTGTAGGTGATAAGTTATACCATTCATCTAGGTAGATAAGTATATCATCAGCACTATATATTATAACTCTAGCACCTGTTGTAACTGCAGCAGGAGCTCCAGTACCATCAATGAAAATAACATTTTTACCAGTTATTCTGAAATGAGTACCTTCTGTTTGAGTTTGATATAAGTTAGTACCGTTACCTGTTTCTTTTAATACTTTTATTTTAGTAACATCTGTTCTATCAAATGTCCATGCAAATGTAGTATCACCAGCACTAGCTGTAAAAGTTTGAGATGGTATAGAATTAAGTCTTATAGTTGTATCATTAACAAAAGTAAAAGCAGTAGATTCTATATTATTTATCTTTACTTTTACTTGATCTCTATCCACATAACTTAGATCATCATTAATAAATGGGAAATCAGTTGTAGTATAATCACCAGTATAAGTCTTCTTTCCTTGTCTTACACCAGTAGATTTAACTTTAAAACCCATAACTCCTGAAAGACCAACAGCAAATTTCATTCTAGATATTGTTAACCTGGCTGTAAAATCAGTCATGGTTTTTGCATCATCTAGTCTAAAGTAAGTCTTAGGTAAGGTTACATCTAAATCATATTTCCATCCTACAATAACATCATCCTCAACACCTGTTAAATCTTTACCTACAACTTTAAAATAAGGATCACCATCATTAGTTATTACAGTTGGTGTAGTAGTGAAACCAGATTCAATAAACTGACCTGTAGCTGTAGTACCTTTAATTACTATAACAGGTGTTAATGTAGAGATATTATCCCATGGTATGAAACATTTAGAGAAGTCATTAGTAGAATCATAATCTACTTTATTATTTCCTGCAACATTACTAGCTTCAGTATATAAATCCATACAAGGATTAATCTTTTGTCCTTGGTTATTAACAATGATAGCATCATCTGGACTTTGACTTAGACTTGCTTTACTTAATGTTACTTGTGTACCTTGTTTAGTTACTGCAAATAAATCGTCTTGATCAACAAATATTGTTTGTACGTTTCCTGGGAGTTGCCAATTAAACCACGCTTGTACTAGGCTCTTTTCTCCGTCACTATATGTACGATAGAAATATACCTTGTCAGAAGATTGACTTGACAGTGCGAGGAATTGATTCTGAGGGCTAGCAATGAACGTATCCACTGTAGCGGGTACCCACTCATTTACAATTCTTCCAACGTCTAATACTTCAGGGTTCTCATCTTGACCACGTGTGGCCATACCAAATATACGAGTGTAGCTAGGCGTTTTACTTATGAAATTTATATGTGTTCCTATATCTACAGGATTAATTTCTGTGTCTACTTCATAGTTAGAGAGTGCTCTGATCGTAGTCTTTGTTGGAGTCAAAACCATATCATCAGCTGACATGAGGAATTGCTGATTCTTACTAAAGAGTACTAGACCCTGTGTAGTAGGTATCACCGCATGTAGAGCTGCAGGTCGGATTGTTGAACAACTTAAATCGACTGGATCTGCATCTGTAATTGTTTGAGCAGATTCAAAATAGAAATTAAAACGTTTACCAGCTCTTCCCATGATTACATTATCTTCTGATAAGAATCCTAATCTATTATTATGGAAGAAGCTTTGCTGTATTTTATTACCTAGAAAACTAGGATGTTCGTTTGTTACATCATCTCCTACTAATCTATCAGCCCATGTAACTGCTTTAAATGTGAAAGCATTTGCACCAGTATTGACTAATTGATGAGGCATAGTAGAAGCTGTTAAGCCTGGAGACTTACTAGGATCTATAGTTTCAGGCCAAGATCCAGGTCCAGACGTACCATCAATAGCTGAAAATTTAACCCAATATGAATCTTCAGCTAATTTAGCAGTATTTGTAATTTTTATAGTATGACCATCAAAGGATTCAAGAGGTAAATCTTCTATACCATTTACTTCATCTTGAAAGACTCTTATAGAATCTCCTTGAGGACCACCTGTTGCACTGATAGCAATGGCTGTTGACTTAGATACCTGCAATGTAGATTTATATTTTGTTACAGTTATACCTGTTATACTTGCAGCATCTATTGAAGCTTTTATTTTTGTTAAAGCATCATCATAGGTATCATCACTATCTGTAGTAGTGTTAGTCGTAGTACCATCTATTATAACAGTATAAGTATTACTTATAGATGATCCGTTCAATACAAGTGTAGCTTGTTTCTTTGCTACAAATGTAGGATCAGCTTGTTTAGTTACTGTTATTAAATTGTTTGTAATTATAGATGTATCTTGTAAATTGAGTACATGATAATTCTCACGTGCTCCTGTTAAGTAATCATAATCTGAACTATTTTCAGTTACAGAACAAGCTGCACCTGTAGTAGCATTCCATATAGCTATAGTACCATGCGGACCACTGTTAGGTTTAGGTGTAATACATCCTATATATTTATTTGTAGCATCTCTATTGATATAAAACCAATAGGAGGAATCATATGTAGTACCAGAACCTAAGTTAGAAATCCATTTAAAGCCTGGTCTTTTAGTTAAACCAAACGTTGGGTCTGGATAACCATTAAGACACTCTCGGACTTGACCTGGAAGCTTCTTATCATCAGATTGTCTAGATACTCCACCTAAGTAATTGTCAATTCGTTGAGTTACAGCTGGCATTATCTTTGAAGTGCTTGGAAAGGTTGATAACTTTGATAGTAATTCTGTTGTCCTTGTGGGTGTCCAAAGAAAGTATACTGTCCTTGTTGTGTTTCATATTCTAAAGCTGTTGCTCTTGCATAAGCTTCTTGTTGTTGTAGCATTTGGTATTGATCTGCATTTCCTATAATCCGTTGGGATACAAGGGAAGCAGTTCTAGATACAATGAAATTCTGTATAGGTTCAGGTAGATCTACCCAGTCAAATTCCCATACAATATCACACTCTACTTCATCTCCTGATATTTCACTTAGATCATATGTGTGATGCTGTCTATCATATAGCTTACCATTACGTCTTACACAATCGAATTCTGCATTAGCAGAGTTCTCAGTAAGTTTAATTTGAAGCATATTAGCTGGTATTACTATTTCATTATCAGAATTTCTAGCTACTTTATAATGGTATTCTTTATTAAATGTCCAGCCTTCTGCCTGTATCTCTTTTGATACCTGTAATAACGTATCGTATGCAATCGCAACGTCAGGGTTGGTTGTGTCCAACGTGGTTACAGGTGCCTGACCACATGATGACAGTATCTGGTTT
>MDTE01126732.1_pt1 | contig 14689 bp, 11 predicted proteins | sample 811231 | NCBI WGS metagenome assembly MDTE01 (sample SAMN05326651, study PRJNA326480) | marine metagenome | isolation source: seawater | place: Indian Ocean: Red Sea | collected 2010 | reverse complement strand
GCTTGGGCCAGCAAGGTTTTATCTCTTAGGCTTTCCATCACAGCAGGTGCAATGTGAGGCGAAATTCCAAGATCGGCGATCGCTGGTGCAAGTGCTTCGTCGGCAGGATCCAGCACGAAACCGTCGATCAATCCGCCATAGTGCTCCGCGATGGCAAGGGCGCTAACTCGTATTCCCAATTCGCACATCATCTTTGCGGTCGGACCCTTCAGCGCGTTGCCGCCGACGATAGGTGAAACCGCGATTACTGGTACGCTGCAATTTATCAGCGCTTGGCGGAGTGCTGGAATGGCAAGAATTGGATCAATGGAGATATAGGGATTGGATGGGCAGATGACCACCGCGCGGAGAGTTTGCGCCGAGAGGATGGAAAGAACATCTGGATTGGCCTGTGCGTTGTCTGCACCCATATAGTGAAAGCCGGTTACTTCGGGGGCGCATTTTTTTTGCACAAAATATTGCTGTAAGGGAAGGTCTCCTAGTGTCGTTTCGACAATGGTGCGCACATGGTCGTCGCTCGCTGGGAGGACGAGTGCCTTGATGCCAAGATGAGTGGAGATGTCGGCAGTGATGTTACTTAAGGGTTCATTTGAGCGCAGGCGCTGTGTTCGCGTGACATGCATAGCCAGGTCCCCATCACCGAGATGGAACCAGCTTTCGGCGCCGAGGCATTTCAATGTCTCCATGAATTGTGTGCCGTCGCCGACCCGGCCCCAGCCTGTTTCTGGGTTGGCGAGGCCTGAAAGAGTATAGATCAGCGTATCAATATCCGGGCAGATGGTCAGGCCGAAATGCTCGAAATCGTCACCAATATTGACGCAAATAGCTAATTCATCCGCGGGTAGGATCTGACTTAAGCCCAGGGCAAGCTTGGCTCCGCCTACGCCGCCGGAAAGAGCCAGACAGGTCGCAGTACTCATCGGAACAGGTCCTCTGCCGCATCGCGTACTAGTTTTGCACCGCTCTCTCCTTCAGAGGAGCGGTCTAGCCCGCGGATAAGAACTATTGGCAGACCTTCGTCGCCCTCGCCCTGGATGATGGTAGCAGCGGCTGCGAGCTCGTCACCGAGGCCAACTATGGATACTGCGAGCGGACGTCCGTAAAGATCTGATTGACCGCGCAGGTCAACCACCGTTTCGAGGCCCGCTGCGCCAAGAGCGATTCCTACGGTTCCGACACGCCAAGCACGTCCTACGCTGTCATTTATCACTACTGCGACATCCTTGCCAAACCTCGTGGCAATTCCCTCACGCAACTGGGTACAAGTTTTATCCGGGTCGAGCGGTAGTAGAAGAACGCGACGGCCATCATTATTGAGAGCCACATTAGACTGGTCGATGCCGGCATTGGCGAGCACGAAACCAAGTCGGTGTTCAACGATTATTACATTTGCTCGGTAACGAAGTACTGCGCGGGACTCTGAAAGAATTAGCTCCACCAGACGTGGATCTTTCTCGGTTTTGCCGGCCAAAGTTAAGGCTTCGGCGGAGGGTTCCACTGTATCAAGATCGGCAAAGCGCCCCTCAGACTTGGAAACAATCTTTTGAGCAATCACCAATACATCGCCATCGTGTAGCTCTTCGCCCGCCCGTATTATGGCATCGCCGATAAGACCGCAAAGGTCGTCACCAGGCTCGACGAGCGGAATACCGGGAAGTGCGAGCAGCGTGAGACGATTGGGCATGATAGGCAAGCGGTCCGGAGAAAATAAGGTTTACTTTTTAAGCGAGAGGTCTCCCCAACTCGCGATCTTTTCTATTTGAATAGCGATCACTGGCAGAGATGCCAACTCCATATTTCGCAATTGACTGTGTTTAGCGCTGAGGCATTCTTGTGCCTTAGCGTGTTCACTCCCTTCCGTTAAAATGCTGGCGCTGCCACGTACCATAACCCAGCCTAGATACGACCAATCGGCATCATCATAACGGTCTGCAGTGAGTGCCACCATGGGGTTTTCACGAATGTTCCGCAGGCGCTTGAGATCGCTTCCCTGCTTTGGTTTTTCATCTATCGTAATATAAATTTTCTTGCCAGTGCGGATGAAGCAGACTGGTACGAGATGGGGCAGGCCTCTGGCATCGGCGGTTGCCAAATGTGCAATCCGGGCACTGTCCAAAAAAATAGCTTGTTCCGGAGTCAAGTCAGGTTACCGAGACGGACTCGTGGAAGCGTCTGACGGCGTCGATATGTTCGTCGAGGGATTTGAATCCTGCATTCATGGTGTTGCAGGAGAAATGTGTTGCGCCCTCTGCCCTCCACGCTGCTGCGTTCTTCGCCCAATCGTCGGGGGTGTTGCCTGCGAGGGTATTGAAGCTTTCAATACCTACTTCGGAGGAGTTGCGTCCGGCTTCTGAGATATAACCGCGGAGCTTGTCGAGCTGCTTTCGGCCGTCATCATCTAGCTCGAAGATTGGAAACCAGCCATCGCCGATGTTGGCAACCCGTCGCATCACTGCTTCAGCATGACCGCCGAACCATATAGGAATAGGTTGTTGCAATGGCAGAGGATTAAGTCCCGCGTCTGTAATTTTGTGCCACTTTCCTTCATAAGTGATGAGTTCGTTGCACCAAAGTTTACGCATCACATCGATCTGTTCCTCAGAACGCTTGCCACGATCCGTAAAATTCATACCAAGAGCTTCGTACTCTACATCGTTCCATCCAATGCCGACGCCTAGGCGGAGGCGTCCATTTGAGAGGATGTCGATTGCTGCTGCTTGCTTGGCAACGAGCGCTGTTTGACGCTGGCCCAAAATTATTATGCCGCTAGCAAGTTCAATTTTTTGTGTCACGGCGGCAAGGTAGCCATAGAGTACAAACAACTCATGAAAACTGTCGGTGTGCTTATAAGGCCCCTTGAGATTATGGGTCGCGGCATTACCGCCGAGGATATGATCGAAAGTCAAAATATGATCGAAACCGATTTCTTCCACGGCCTGAGCATAATCTTTCACTTTGGCTGGATCTGAACCAATTTCTGTCTGTGGGAATACAGCGCCGATACGCATGAAGGTCTCTCCAAATTGTTAGTCGGTTAATTATTTATTAACGTTGAGCAATATCATAGATTTTACCTGCCCGTCACGGTGGGGTCGCGTGTGTAACCATTGGCTCTGTTTACAATATGCCGTCGCACAGGCAATTTGATGAAATTAATTATATGCAATGTAATGGAGACGAATATGAGCGAGAGCGAAGCTTGGCGAGGTAAAGTTGGTGCCATGAGCAAAGAGGAGGTGGCGGAATTTTTGTCTGGTAATCTGCTTTGCCGGCTTGGCTGTCTTGATGACGACGGATGGCCGTATGTCGTACCAGTCTGGTTCGAGTATAGTAACGACGGGTTCTATATCATCCCGCGCGAGCGTTCACTATGGGCCAAGTATATTCAAAAGGACCCCCGGGTCTTCATTTGCATCGACCAAGCGGACGGTCTGCGTAAGGTTATGGTTAGAGGTAAAGGCGAAATCATTGAAGAGGCGAATGTCGGTGGTAAATGGGTTGAGATTGCGACCCGTATGTCGGTGCGCTACCTTGGCGAAAATGGTCCGAACTATCTGGCGCCGACTCTACCAGAGCCGAGATGGTTGATACTCGTGCATCCGGAAAATTGGACAACCTGGCAGGGCATTGATTGGGCAAAACGATACAAAACAACGGATTGGCGATGAGACACCTGCGTTACGGTGGGGAATGATACTGGGTAGCTCCGAGACTAGACTGATTTTGCGTGTCAGGGGCACGTGCCAGACTACTAGCTGCTCCGTTTCTTAGATTTTCGTTTTGCCTTATTGAGGCACTCAAATCCGTTTCGTAAGTCAGAAATTAAGTCTTCGGGGTTTTCGACGCCGGCATGGATACGGAGGCAAGGATAATCTGGGTCCCAATTGCGCGTCTCGCGAATTTTATGTGGATAGGTTGGTATCGCAAGGCTTTCATAGCCACCCCACGAGTAACCCATGCCGAATAATTCTAAGCCGTCGAGCATGGCGGCAACTGCTTTTTCTGGTACTGGATTAAGTACGACGCCGAACAAACCAGAAGTGCCAGTAAAATCGCGGCGCCAGATCTTGTAACCAGGGTCCTCCTTGAGTGCCGGATGGAGGACCCGCGAAACTTCACGGCGGCCGGCGAGCCATTCTGCCAGTTGAAGACCAGTTCTACCTTGTCGTTCAAGACGAAGCGCTAGTGTTCGCATTCCACGAAGTGCGAGATAACAATCGTCGGGGCTGGCCGAGGCACCGAGATCATCGAACACTTGTTCTATTGCAGAAAAGCACTCTTTGTTGGTGGTGACCATGCCTAGCATGGCGTCGGAATGGCCAACGATATATTTCGTGCCCGCTTGAACTGATACGTCGACGCCAAGCGCGAACGGATTGCAAAGAAACGGAGAGGCCCAGGTATTGTCCATAATTACCTTGGCCCCGGTAAGGTGTGCTGCTTTGCTAATGGCCGGAATATCCTGCATCTCGAACGTCAGGGAGCCAGGGGCCTCTGTAAAGATAACCTTGGTATTTGACTGGATGAGTTTCTTAATGCCCGCGCCGATGAGCGGGTCGTAAAAAGTGTGTTTAACGCCAAGGCGGCTGAATAGTCCTTTAGCTAATTGGCGGCTTGGGCCATAGGCACTATCGACCATCAGCAGATGATCGCCATTTTCTAGAAATGCGAGTAGTGAAGCCAGGATAGCGGCCTTTCCCGAACCAAAGGCAAAACTACGCCATCCGCCCTCGATTTCGGCGACTGTGTCTTGGAGGGCAAACGTAGTGGGTGTGCCATGGCGACCGTAAAACACTTTGCCATACTCACGTTGTCCCGCTTTTTTTAAGTCAGCAAAGCTGGGGTATAGAATCGTTGAAGCGTGATATACCGGTACATTGACGGCACCGTGATAGGCTTCAGGATCGCGCCCGAGTACAGATAGAAGTGTTTCATTTTTCAAGGTCTTGCCACTTGTCTTCGCCATGCCTGTAACCACTCCGCCTTAGATGTTTCCCTTAAAGGTTCTTAGCAGAGCCCTTCCACATCCGCTAGAGTATGTAGGCAGTCACATATGTCTTCGAAGTTCAGCATGAGTTTAGGAAACCTTAGAAGCGGAATTGCCACTGCCATATTGGCGTTGTTTATATCTACTTTCGTGGTTCAGGCTGCTGATAATGGCGTTACTATCGACGAATATCATCATGGCATTTACCTTAAGGTATTGCCCGTTGATCCAGCAGTGAAACCCGACATTTCCTTGCTTGAATCTAGCGAGGCAATGGACAAGATCAAGAAAGCTATTGATCTTATCTATGAAAAATCTTCGTTTAATGCGGATGCGCTCAATTTATTGAAATCTAGGGGTGATGTGGTTGTGGTCTACGACCCTGGTTTTCCCGAATGGTCACGTGGCGATATTATTCTGGCGGCCTTTCTACCTAACTTTTACGAGCCTGCCGCGGATGCTCCATGGAATAATGTATTTGTCGCCATGCTCGGCCGTTACATAATTAAACATTCCCTAGCAGAGATCGCTGCCGAGGGTATTGTTCATGAACTCGTTGGCCATGGCATCCAGCATATGTATGGACGTTTGACACATATGAATAGTCTCAATATGGAATGCGAGGCTTCACTTTACGAAATGCAAGCCTTTCAGGATCTTGGGGTCGACTTGTATAGCGACTATATGGTGAATTTCCGCCGGGAATTTGAAGATTTTCACTGCGATGACTTCAAGCGCTTCATGCAGAAGCATAAGGGATCGTTGATGTCACTCTGGGACGAATCGCCACTCGACGTGAAAGTGATTCTCACGATCTTTGACGAGTATTTGGGTCAATTACCGAATTAAATAAGTTCCCTTAATTGTAGGCCTTCAGAAGTGCACGAGTTGAATATGAAGGAACAGGTACTCAATCAACCGATCAAATTGGCATTCGTTTTGCTTCCAAATTTTTCGATGATCGCCTTTTCTTCTCTAATCGAGCCGATCCGCCTCGCCAACCGCGAATCCGGCGAAACCTATTTTGAATGGTCTTGTTACTCGCTTGATGGTGCGCCTGTTAAGGCTAGCAATCACGTCATGACCCAGGTTGATGGCAGCGTACAAGATCTTACCGATGCTTTCTTGACTTTGGTCTGTTCTGGCATTGATGTCGAACAGGTGGACCCCGGTAGGGAACTCGGTAAGCGACTACGCTATCTTCTTGCCCATGGTCAGAAAATTGGCGCCGCCTGCACCGGAGCGCATGTTCTTGCACGCTACGGTTTGTTGAACGGCTATCGCTGCACTATTCACTGGGAAAATATTGAAACCCTCAACGAGGAATTTCCAGAGACCGAGGTGAGTCCCGACATTTTCGAAATTGATCGCAACCGCTGGACATGTGGTGGCGGCACTGCAGGGCTCGATATGATGCTGCACTTTATCTCAGAGAAGGTTGGATTCGCATTAGCTCGTCGCGTCTCTGAGGTTCTGCTGCATCAGGAAATCCGCGATGGAGAGGACGCCCAGCGCCAAGATTTGCGTTACCGATTGGGGACTACCAACGCCAAGGTCATAAGCGCCGTAAGAGCGATGGAGAACCATTTAGAAGACCCGTTGAGTTGTAGGCAATTGGCGGAGACAGTTGATCTCTCCACTCGCCAATTGGAGCGCCTCTTCCGGCAGCATTTTGATCAGACACCAAGGCAATATTACCTTCGCATTCGACTCGACAAAGGACGCGACCTACTGCGACGCACAGGTAGGCAGATACTCGATATAGCGGTAGCAAGTGGATTTACCTCGACCTCACACTTCACCAAATGCTACAGAAAATGCTATGGCCACACGCCAACACAGGAGAGAAATAGCTAAGTTGACCTATTTCTCTCAGACTGCCGTTAGAACAAATTTCGTGTCGCTCCATTGCCTAAACCTGTCGCATTGGGCATATTTTGGGATGTGTTGAGTGCGATACTGAGTCTTCGTGGACCTGTATCTACCAACCTCGGAAACGCCCTTGATGACCGAAAATGACGACATAGACTTGACTTCGCTTTCCGATGAAGACCTTGTCGCGCAGATGCATGACGACCTCTATGACGGTCTTAAAGAGGAGATCGAGGAGGGGGTGCAAATCCTGCTTGATCGCGGTTGGGAGCCCTATAAAGTCCTAACGGATGCCCTGGTAGAAGGCATGCGTATCGTCGGCATAGACTTCCGCGACGGCATATTGTTTGTCCCGGAGGTGCTACTCTCTGCCGGCGCAATGAAGGGGGGTATGGCGATCCTCCGCCCGCTCCTCGCGGAGACCGGTGCGCCGCCGGTGGGAAAGATGGTGATAGGTACGGTGAAGGGCGATATCCACGATATAGGAAAAAATCTTGTCTCTATGATGATGGAGGGCGCGGGCTTTGAGGTGATTGATCTTGGTATCAACAATCCAGTGGAAAATTATATTGAAGCGCTCGAGGAACATAAGCCGGATATCCTTGGCATGTCGGCGCTATTGACGACGACTATGCCGTATATGAAAACCGTGATTAATGCGCTGGAAGAAAAGGGTATTCGAGACGATTATCTGGTGCTGGTCGGTGGTGCGCCCTTAAGCCAGGAATTTGGCGAAGCCATCAATGCTGATGCCTATTGCCGCGATGCCGCAGTGACAGTCGACATTGCCAAAGAGTTGATGCAGCGCAAGCATAATCAAGCGGTGTCGAGCAGTTCCTGACATGATTCCCTCGAGTGCTGAGACGCGTGAATCAGTATTGATTATTGCCTGTGGCGCGCTGTCACGAGAAATTCTCACCCTCAAGAATGCCAATAAACTAAACCATGTAACACTTCGCTGCTTGCCGGCAGATTTACACAACCAACCCGATCAGATCGCCGGAGAGGTCGGGCGGGCAATTGCTAAGGCACGGTCAGAGTTTGATCGAATCGTCGTAGCTTATGCCGAGTGCGGCACTGGTGGCACACTCGACAGGCTACTTGAGACAGAGGGCGTCGAGCGCCTCGAAGGCCCTCATTGTTATGCTTTTTATTCCGGCCTTGATACATTTTTTGCTGAATCGGAGAGAGATATTGACGCTTTTTACCTCACCGATTTTCTCGCGCGCCATTTTGATCGTCTTGTGTATCAGGCCCTTGGTCTTGACAGGCATCCTGAGTTACGCGACGAGTATTTTCGCCATTATTCCCGCCTGGTCTATTTGGCGCAGTGTGAGGATGAGGGATTGATGACAAGGGCACGGAACGCGGCGCAACGCTTGCAATTGAAATTCGAAACGCGGCAAACCGGTTACGGTGAACTTGGGCGATTCGTCTCTGCCCTGTAGAAACATTATGACCCGTACTGTTCTTAGCTCCGCTAGCAAAGAAATCGCAATCGGCCTCGATGAACCATTCTGCATCATTGGCGAGCGTATTAATCCTACAGGGCGCAAGAAGCTTTCGGCAGAAATGAAGGCGGGGGATTATTCTACTGTCATTGCGGACGCTCTGGCCCAAGTAGAAGCAGGAGCGCATATGCTTGACGTTAATGCTGGCATTCCGCTCGCTGATGAGCCGCGAATTCTTGCTGAATGTATAGAATTGGTGCAAAGCCTAGTGGACGTACCGTTAAGCATTGATAGCTCGATCATTGACGCACTTGAAGCGGGCCTCGCGGTTTATCAGGGCAAGCCGCTAGTCAATTCTGTAACCGGAGAGGAGGAGTCTTTAGAGCGTGTCCTGCCTCTGGTGAAAAAATACGACGCATCCGTGGTTGCGATCTCGAACGACGAGACGGGTATCTCTACTGATCCAGATGTGCGATTTGATGTTGCCAAAAAGATTGTGGAGCGTGCAGCGGATTATGCCATCTCCCATGAAGATATCATTGTGGACCCGCTAGTCATGCCGATCGGCGCGATGAATGACGCGGGCACTCAGGTGTTTCGTCTCCTGCGCCGACTTAAGGAGGAACTTAAAGTCAATTCAACTTGTGGTGCATCGAATATCTCTTTTGGTCTGCCGAACCGCCACGCTTTAAACGGCCATTTTCTTGCCATGGCATCTCTTGCAGGTATGAGCTCAGCAATTATGAACCCATTACATAAGGAAGAACTCGACGGCATCCGCGCTGCCAATATGTTGAACGGCCGCGATCCCGACTGCGCAGGATGGCTGGCGGCAAACCGGATCGGCGGTGAAGATTTGGTAGTACCGAGTGGGCGGCGACGCGGCGGTAGGCGTGGCAGGGTTCGTGAATAAAAAGGGTGACGCGCTGGTCATCTTTCAGCCATCAGGTCGAAGAGGGCGTTTTCCCAAGGGAATCCCAGTATTGCAGGCAGCGCGTCAACTTGGCGTCTATCTCGAATCAGTGTGCGGTGGGCGCGGCCTATGTGGTCGCTGTCAGATTAAGATAGCGTCGGGTAATTTTGCCAAGTATGGCGTAATCAGTTCACCTGACAATCTAACCCCCATCGCTGAGCAAGAGACGCGGTACCGCGAACGCAAGCCGCTTGACGATGATCGTCGCCTCGGATGCTCATCGCGAATTCAGGGGGATCTAGTGGTTGAAATTCCTGATGATGCCGCTGCTAATCGCCAAATTGTACGCAAAGATGCTGAGCAGCGCATAATTCCTCGCGACCTCTCCACTCATCTTTGTTATGTCGAAGTTGCGAAGCCGGATATTTCAGCGCCGACGGGAGATGCAGACAGGTTGCTTGCCACCATCGGAGCGGATTGGGGATACAATAAGTCCCTTAGGCTTGACGCAGCGATTTTTCCCGGGTTGCAAAAGACTTTGCGTCGAGGCGATTGGGGGGTAACTGCAGCAGTGTTTCAGGAAACGGGCAGTACACCCATCGTTACCGGCCTATGGCCTGGTCTGAAAGAAGCAATCTATGGTCTTACTATCGATATTGGCTCGACCACCATTGCCGCTCATCTCTGTGATCTGATGACGGGTGAGGTGATCGGATCTGGTGGCGCGCTAAATCCACAGATCCGTTTCGGTGAAGACCTGATGTCGCGAGTTTCTTATATACAGCTTAATCCTGGAAGTCAGACTGAGTTGACGGCAACCGTACGCCAGGCAGTTGACCAGCTCATCCGGGATACAGCTTCAGAGGCTGGCGTGGATACTGATGATATACTCGAAGCTGTGGTGGTCGGTAATCCGATCATGCATCACCTTTTTCTGGATATTGACCCGACCGAACTCGGTGGTTCGCCCTTTGCATTGGCACTTTCATCTGCAACGACGCGGCGAGCGGAAAACACGTTGGCCGCCCTACAGCCAGCAGCGCGCATCCACACGTTACCCTGTGTTGCTGGACATGTTGGCGCTGATGCTGCCGCGGTGGCTCTTTCTGAACGACCCTATAAGGCGAAAAAAATTACTCTTCTTGTTGATATTGGTACAAACGCAGAAATCATTCTCGGTAATCGTGAACAGATCTTGGCAGCAAGTTCACCCACTGGGCCAGCTTTTGAAGGCGCAGAAATTTCCTGCGGTCAGCGTGCCGCTCCTGGTGCCATTGAGCGCGTACGCATTGATCGCAAGACCTTCGCGCCACGTTATAAAATCATTGGCGTTGAGGCCTGGTCAGACCAGGCGGACTTTGACAAGATGACAAAAAAGACTCCCGTAACCGGGATTTGCGGTTCGGGTATTGTCGAGGCCGTCGCAGAGCTTTACCTCTCTGGCTTACTGACGGAGGATGGCGTCATGCAGCCGCCGCCAGCGGGCGCAGAGCGCCACTTTGTTCAGGCAGGACGCACCTGGAGCTATGTGCTGCACCGCGGACCGGTTGAAATTTCCGTTTCTCAAAAAGACGTGCGCGCTATCCAACTTGCTAAGGCAGCACTCTACGCTGGCGTACGGCTGTTGATGGATTATCTCGGTACCGATGAGGTTCACCACGTCCGCATGGCCGGCGCTTTTGGCAGCTATATAGATCCGAAATACGCCATGGTGCTCGGTCTTATACCCGACTGCGACCTTGAAAATGTCCTCTCTGTCGGAAACGCTGCCAGCACCGGTGCTCGCATGGCGCTGCTAAATCGTAAATACCGTCGTGAAATCCAGACCCAGGTTGAGAAACTCACCAAGGTGGAAACTGCAATGGAGCCACGTTTTCAAGAACATTTTGTTGAGGCCATGGCTCTGCCGCATAAGACGGCGAAGTTTTTACGACTTAGGGCACAGGTAGAACTGCCTGCGAACATTCAAAAAAAGCGAAGCCGCAGGCGTTAGGCCTTTAAACGCTCGTTATTGGTATCGAAGGGTGTATCTTGAATGATCGTCGCACGGTGCGGTTGGCCAAGAATGAATATTTCGAGGACAGTGCCAACCTCTCCGAAATCTGGTCGCACCATTGCCATCGCCAAACTTTTTCGTAGGCGCCAGCCATAGCCGCCGGATGTAGCACGGCCAATGAGCTTGCCGTTGCAGCGGATGGGTTCTGAGCCACGGGCATCGGCATCGGTGACATCGTGAACTTCCAGGGTGACAAAGCGCCAATTGGGAGAGTCTTGTCGCTCGGCAAGGGCAGTGCGGCCGATGAAATTTTCCTTTTGCATTTGAACGAAACGGTTGAGACCAGATTCATGTGCCGAATATTCGATCGAAAGCTCGCGTGGAATAAGTCGGTAGGATTTTTCTAGGCGTAACGAATCCATGGCTCGGATGCCAAAGGGCTTGATATTCAATTCCTGGCCAGCATCCATTAGGAGGTCGAAAATATAGTTTTGCATTTCGATCGGATGATGCAATTCCCAACCAAGTTCGCCAACAAAATTGACACGAAGTGCATGGGCCTGGGCATAGCCGAGATTGATGAATTGTCCAGAAAGCCAGGGAAAATCTGCGTTGGTCAGACTAGCATCAGTGAGCTTCTGCAGAAGAGCACGGGAATTAGGTCCAGCCAGAACCAGCACACCAAATTGCGTCGTTACTTTTTGCAGATAGACACTTCCATCCTTTGGCTGCATTTTTTGTAAGTAGTCAAAATCATGTCGTTCAAAGGCGCCGGCAGAAACAAGGTAGTAGCTTTCCGGCGCCATCTTATAGATGGTGAACTCAGAGCGTACACCCCCTTGGGGCGTCAACATGTGGCAGAGATTAAGTCGGCCAGTTGTTTTTGGAATACGGTTTGCCATTAAATTGTCCAGCCAATTTTCTGCACCTGGACCGGAGACCTCGAATTTAGCGAAGGCGGACATGTCCAAGAGGCCGAGCTTCTCGTGCACATGAAGGCATTCTTTTCCAACATGCTCGAAATAGTTCGAGCGGCGGAAACTCCAACGCTCCTGGCTGTTCCCATGTGCGTTTGGTAGCGGGCCCGTCTCGTTCAATAAAGTGTCGGGTCTGCGCATCTCTTCTTCGCTCAAGCCATAGCCTTCAGGCGCGAACCAGTTGGGCCGTTCCCAGCCATAGACCGAGCCGAACACGGCACCAAGTGCTGCCATGCGCTCGTAACAGGGTGCGCGTTTCAAGGGTCGAGCTGCGGCGCGTTCTTCGTCCGGGAAATGCACCGTGAAGACGTTAGAATAGGCTTCCTCATTTTTTGCTCGGAGATAACCGCGCGAGGCATAGGAGCCAAAGCGGCGTGGGTCGACGCCCATCATATCAATCGTGGGTTCACCATTGGTGATCCATTCGGCGAGCTGCCAGCCGGCCCCTCCTGCAGCTGTAATGCCGAAACTGTGGCCCTCGTTGAGCCAAAAATTATCGAGTCCCCACGCTGGACCGACCATCGGTGATCCGTCTGGCGTATAGGCTATCGCACCATTATAAATCTCTTTTACGCCAACTTCGCCGAAGGCAGGCACACGTGCGATGGCAGTTTCGATATGGGGCATAAGTCGCTCCATATCTCCCTGAAAGAGCTCGTATTCTGATTCAGGCGATGGGCCGTCGACATAGCAGCAAGGTGCGCCGGCTTCATAGGGACCGAGCAACAGGCCGCCAGCTTCTTCACGCATGTACCATGAAGAATCGGATTCGCGGAGCACGCCCATCTCCGGAAGACCAGCTTCATGACGCATGAGAATCTCTGGATGGGGCTCAGTGACGATGAATTGATGTTCGACTGGAATGACCGGTACATCCAGGCCAACCATAGCACCGGTTTGACGGGCAAAATTGCCGCTCGCTGAGACGATATGCTCGCAAATAATTTCACCCTTGTCAGTAACCACGCGCCACTCGTTGCTTGCCGTGTGCTCGATAGCTGTAACCGTGACTCCACGATTGATTTCACCACCGCCCTGTCGTGCACCTGTTGCCAATGCCTGGGTCAGATCTGCGGGTTGGATGTAGCCATCGCGCGGATGTTGAATGCCGCCGATTAAATCTTCAATCTCGCATAGCGGCCAGATCTTCTTAATTTCAGCCGGCGTGAGAAAATTCACTTCGACACCGATGGTATCAGCCACACCAGCATAGAATCGGTATTCATCCATCCGATCCTGCGTTCGTGCGAGACGAATATTGGAAACCTGTTTTAGGCCGATTGATTTGCCTGTCTCAGCTTCAAGGTTTTCATAAAGATTGACGGAATATTTATGAATTTGGCCCACTGAATAGCTCATATTGAAGAGTGGTAGCAGTCCAGCGGCGTGCCAAGTGGAACCCGAGGTAAGCTCCTTGCGCTCCAATAAGACTACATCAGACCAGCCTTTTTTTGTTAGGTGATAAAGAGTTGAGACACCGACGGCCCCCCCCCCGATAACGACCACGCGCGCATGTGATTTCATATCTATCCAACTTTCACCAATTAGTTTTGTGTCACAATAGCCCTATCCTTATTGCGAATGAACCATGTGTAGGTACGATATCCCATTGAAATCAAAAAATGGCGCTTTAGTGGCGAGATTGGGCGCAAATTGCCTTAAGGGATAGCGTCGTCAAACTAAGGTAGAGGAAGAGCAACTGGAATGGAGTGAAGGGGCGATGACAGATAAACAAGAACGTCGTGGGCGGCGTGGCAGATCAGCGCGCCGAGAAGCTCGTACTCAGAACGTGCCCAGCAGCACTGCTCCATACATAAAGCGACAAATACCGCTCACCGAATTGCTGAGCGAAGAAGGGCTCGCTACGATCGAAGCCAATGCCGATTCTTTGTTGCAGGAGATTGGTATAGAATTTCGCGAGGACGATGAGGCAATTGAACTTTGGAAAGAATCCGGCGCGGATATTGATGGCGAGCGGGTACGCTTTCCAAAGGGCTTGTTACAGAGCCTAATTGCAACCGCGCCTCGTAGTTTCACTCAGCATGCGCGCAACCCGGAGCGAAATGTGGAGATTGGTGGTGACGCCATAGTTTTTGCGCCGGTCTATGGTCCGCCCTTTGTCAGCGATCTCGATGAGGGACGGCGTTATGGTACGATCAAAGATTTCCAAAATTTTGCCAAGCTTACTTATATGTCACCATATCTTCACCATGCTGGCGGGACGTTGTGTGAGCCAGTTGATCTGCCTGTCAATAAGCGCCATTACGATATGGTTTATAGCCACATCAAATATTCCGACAAACCTTTTATGGGCTCGGTTACTGCTCCTCAACGTGCCAAAGATTCGGTTCGAATGGCAGAGATCGTGTTTGGCGCTGATTTTGTAGACCAAAACACGGTAATGCTTAACCTTATAAACGTAAATTCGCCGATGGTTTATGACGCTACCATGCTAGGGGCTCTAAAAGTCTATGCTCGACATAATCAAGCCTG
>MDTE01103967.1_pt1 | contig 14689 bp, 11 predicted proteins | sample 811231 | NCBI WGS metagenome assembly MDTE01 (sample SAMN05326651, study PRJNA326480) | marine metagenome | isolation source: seawater | place: Indian Ocean: Red Sea | collected 2010 | reverse complement strand
CGGATACTTCATCGGATCTTTCGCCGGATACTTCATCGGATCTTTCGCCGGATACTTCATCGGATCTTTCGTCGGAGTCGTTGGCTGCACCATTGCAAGCTGCCGATCCGATGTCCCTCGACTTTCAACCCGTCAGTTTTAGTTCGGTGCTGGACAAGATTCTCGAGGAAACCACTGAAACTTCTGAATCTATGCTAGCAGCGGAAGAGTCCTCCCTTGGAGCAGAAGCACAGGCCCCGCCTCAGGAAGGGGAGTTGGCGGAAAAACTGCCCGCTGCCGATGTCGTTTTTCCTACCGACGACCCCCTTGCCGGTCAGTATGAGGCCCCGGCAGCCGAGTCCGAGGGGACCGCTATTTCCGATGGCCTCACCGTCACTATTAAAGAGGACTATCAGGCACTGGTTGAGGCTGCCGAAAGGATTTTCGAAGCTGCAGAAAAGGGGACGGAGCCAGATAGTGCCTCTATTATCGACGCCATCTGGAGGGCACTCGAACAACTCCGCAAGTCGGACGAGCTTCTGGAAGAGAGCATCCGGCAGCGCCGGGATTACCATTCTTGGTCAAAGCGGGGTGCCAATGTGGCGGTCCTTTCCATTCGCCTGGGAATAGAGATAGATTGCGACGAGCGTCGTTGTCTGGCACTGGGATTGTGTGGGCTGATGCACGATGTCGGCATGCTGACGATTCCACAGGAGGTACTCGACAGTCCCAAGTTCACTGCTGCACAACTTCAGCTTTTGCGCCAGCATCCGCTTGAATCACAGAAGATAATCGAGACTTTTGGCGACTCCTTCTCCTGGGTGGGGAAGATTGTGGCACAGGCCCACGAACGACAGGACGGCAGTGGCTATCCGCGTCACCTGCAGGGCGACCAGATTCACGAAGTGGCGCGAATTTTGGGGCTGGCCGATACCTACGAAGCCATGTCCCATCCGCGTCCGGACCGCAAGGCACGGGCCACCTACAACTCCCTTAAGGAAATTGTCGACCAGCGCAACAAGCAATTCGATCGGCGCGTCATCAAGGCGCTGATCAGCATTGTCTCGATTTTTCCGCTGGGCAGTCTGGTCCAGCTCAACAATGGTGAGGTCGGCCGGGTAGTCAAGATTAGCAGGAATTTTCCGACCCGTCCCTCGCTCGAGATCATGCTGGACCCCCAGGGCAATCCGGTGAATCCCCCCCGCTTCATTGACCTGGAGAACGAGTCCCTGCTTTCCATCGTCGATCCCGCCATTCCGGAAGATATTTTAAAAGGCTAAACCCATTCGCAAAACATCGGAGAAAACCGTTTCTCCAGAGGGACTGGGGTGCTCGATAAGTGCTTGAAAGTTCCAGAAAAGAGACAAAAATGCCTCGAATGCAAATTTTATTTTCTGGTGCAAGAGGAATAATTAGATGGAGATAAGGTGTATTAACATGGTAATTGCGGAACAGATACAGGTTTCGAGTTTAGGGAATTATAGAATCGGTGTCGCCGGTGGAGCGACGCGGCCGTTTTCTCTTAACTTGTTGCTCCTGAATGGGCTTTTAGTTTTAAGTCCCGCATCATAAAAGTAGGTTGGGAGGAAAAAACGTGAAAATCACGGGGCGAGCAGAGTTGTAAACTGGGTCCTGCAACTGTTTAACTCCACAGTTGAAAATGGTGAAAAGGCAAAGGTTGTGTGAGCAAAAGAAGAGATAAAATAAACTTAGTATGTATCTTTTTCTCTAGAAAATAAATGACTGCTCGCCAAGAGCATTTAAGCGGATTATAAGGCAGGGAGCGAAAGGGGGGAGGGGGGAGAATTCGCCCCCTTAGCGGGTGGGTTTTATATCCAGGTCGGCCAGACGGCGGTAAAATGTCGCCCGGCTCACGCCCAGCAGTCGTGCGGCAGTCGTGCGGTTGCCGCCGGCCTCCTCGAGGGCGGCTAATACCTGCTGCCTTTTATCGAGGGGATTTTGTGGCAGGGTTTCGGGGTGTATTTCGGGCAGTATTTCGGACGCTTTATCCGGCCGTGCCCCTTCGTTAACTTCGGGCGGCAGATGTGCCAGTTGGATCACCCGCTGGGCTGAGCGCATTGCGGCAAACTCTATCGCGCTCTTCAACTCGCGGACATTCCCGGGCCAGTGGTAGGCTACTAGTGCTGCCATTGCCTCCCGGCTGATTTCCTGTACCTCCCTGCCCCTAGTCGCCCGGAATTCGCGCAAAAAAGAAGCTGCCAGCAGGGGAATATCCTCGCGGCGCTGGACCAGAGATGGCAAATTGATGCGGGCCATGCGCAATTGGTAGAGCAAATCTTTGTGGAAGCGCCCTGCCTCTACCTCCTGGTGCAAATCCCGGTGCGTCGCTGCCAGGATGCGCACATCGATCTTGCGCGGCTGGGTTTCCCCCAATCGGGTCACCTCCTTTTCCTGTAGTGCCCGCAACAAACTCGCCTGGATGGCGAGCGGCACATCGCCGATTTCGTCCAGCAACAGAGTGCCCCCCGAGGCTGCTTCCAGCAGGCCCTGATGGTCTTCGATAGCTCCGGTGAAAGCGCCCCGGCGATGCCCGAACAACTGGCTGCCGATCAGCGATTCGGTCAGGTTCGCACAGTTGGCCACCACAAAGGGCTGGTCGTTGCGATGGCTTGAAAAGTGGATTGCTCGGGCCGCCAGCTCCTTGCCCGAGCCGGTTTCTCCTTCGATCAATGTGGTCAGATCGACCCTGGATAGTTCGCGGATCTGTTCGTACACCTGCCGCATGACTTTGCTCTGGCCCACCAGATTGTGAAATTTGCTCTTTTTGTCGAGCAGCTGTCGCAGGCCATAGATTTCGGAGACATCATAGTAGAAGAAAATTTTGCACTGCGGATCGCGCGGATCGTCCTTGATATCGATGTCCACCCAGTGAGTTCGTCCCCCTGCTCCGCTAACCTGGGACGAGATGCGCTGGCGTTGCTCGGGATCGCACCCAAACATCTCCTGAATCTGCTCCTGGTCCGCTTTCTCAAAGGGAAATACCTCGTTCCAGGGCCGTCCCAGCAGTCCGGCCTGTTCTGTCCCGGTAAAGAGGGATTGCGCCGTCTCGTTCATAAAGGTAATGCAGCCCTCCCCATCGGTAAGTGCCGCGCCGACGCGCAACTGATCGAGTATGGAGCACAAGTCGTTGTGGCTTTTTTCCAGTTCGGTGGTTACCTGCCCTTCGGCCCGCTTGCGCTCGTGCAGCTCGTGCACCCGCTGCTCGGCAATTTTGAGGCGGATCTGGAATAGGCCCCAGTCCACTGGTTTAGGCAGGTAATCGTCAGCGCCGGCTTCCAGCACAGTCTGGAGGTGGTCTTCGCCAATCCGCGAGGTAGCTACCAGGATCGTGCTGTGGGCTCCCTGCGGCAGGGCGCGGATCCGGCGGCACAACTCCAGACCATCCATGCCAGGCAGGATCCAGTCCACAATAAGCAGCGGATAGGTCTCGATCTGATAGGCCTGCCAGGCGCTTTCGGCATCCGCGCAGGAAGTGATCTCGTGCCCTACTGCCTGCAAGCGTTGCTCAAATAGTCGGCGGGTCAGTTTTTCGCTTTCTACAATCAGTACTCTCATGGAAAGATCAGCTTAAATCTCTGATAGTTTTGTGTCAAATTCTCTCCTGCTGGAAAGGGGGGCAGAGAGTGTTTCAGGTTCTCTTCGGCAAGCGCCGTTGCAGGCGTTCGATAAGTTTTTCCACGGCCTGGAGGCCTTTGTTTCTGGCTCCGACGTCCTGGTAGATGATGCGCGCCTGTTCCAGCACTTCCAGGGCCTCCTGATTTTTGTCCTCGCGCGATAGCACGCTGCCGATATTGGTCAGTACATTGGCCTGTCCCAGAGGATTGCCGATGTCTTTGTGCATTTGCAGGGCCCGGTCGTAGGTGGTTAGTGCTTTCTTAAGTTGACCCTCTTTAAAATAAACATTGCCGATATTGCCCTGGACCGTAGCTTCGCCCAGGGGATCGGCCAGTTCTCGATGCAGTTCCAGGGTGGCTTCGTACGAGCGCCGCGCTTCATCCAGGCGTTCCTCTCTGAAATGCATGTTGCCGATATTAGTCAGCACATTGGCTCGCCCGATCGAGTTGTCAATTCGTTCGTGGATTTTGAGGGCGATAAGATAATGTTTGACCGCTTCATCCAAGAGATCCTGGTGGGCGTACATATTGCCCAGGCTTCCTATTACATTGGCCCGTCCCAAAGAGCTGCCTAAATGCCGGTAGATCTTGAGTGCGCTTTCGTATCCTTGTCGTCCCTCGACCCAGTTGCCCCGGTGGGCGTGGATGTGTCCGATGTTGACTAGAAGGTCGGCGCAGCCGCGTTTGTCGCCGAGTCGGCGAAAAATGGGCAGGGCTTCTTTGTAGGCCTGTAAGGCCGTCTCCAGGCGCGCCTGGCAGGCGTAGAGCACCCCGATATTAGCCTGGAAGGCAGCTTCAAATTCCACATCCTGTTGCTTGTGTGCCAATTGCAAACCCAGCTTCAGTACTTCATCGGCCACGGCAAAATCGGAAATGTTCAACAGGGCGTTTCCCAGATTCAAATAGGCCGGCAGAGCAGGCCGGGCGCGAATGGATTTTGGATATTGGTCTGCGGCCTGCTGGTAGTGGTTTGCGCCGTAGTGCTGTTCGGCGCGGATGAAACAAAGCTCGGCTTCGTCGCCTTCCTCGAAGGCCTCGCTTTGCCTGAAACTATACAGGGTTGCCTTCTGTGAGAGTTTGCCGCCTGGGCCCTGAGTGGAAATAATGCGGCGTCTGGACTGCCGGTGCAAATCGAAACTTCTAAGTGCGTGCCAGGTTACCCACAAAAGGGCCATGATCACTAAGGTCGGTAAGTTGAACTGTCCCATCGACTCGTAATCGGGCATGGCGCTCAGGGCGAAAAAAATTGCGCATACAACCGTGCTGGCGAGCGCCAGGTTTCTAAAGATAGTTTGTGGGGGCAGGCCATTTTTTTTCATGATGGCGATTTGCCTGTACTGTGTATGGTCCGGCTTTCTAGTCTGGCCTTGAATTGTATTGTATTGCACAAAAGTATATGCAGTAGTCCCGATTGACCAGTGGTATCGCTGGGGCGGCAAAAAAAGGGGGGTGCAGAGCTGCTATCTTTTGGCCCTTCCGAAAGGTGGATCTCGCTGAGAAAAGAGACTTATCAAGGGGAGGAAAAAAAGGGGGGCATTGTTTGTAATATTGCGCAAGGAAGAGATATGGGCGCTGTTGAAAAAGAGGGATTATTGGGTTTGCAGTGGGAAATGCGGTTCTCTTTCAGGCCTCTGTGAAACTGGCAGTAAGTTCGATTTTTCTTTGCTTGACATATTCCAGTCCAGTGTGTAACTTGCTCGCTCGAAGCAGCTATATTTTATTGAGCTGCTGCCATTTATTGTCCGGATGCGGCGCTCAGAAAGCGGATCATAGCACGGGAAAAATGCCCGGGCCGCCCGGGGCGGGAAGGCCCTTTTTTGTTATGTGGGATAAATGGGATATGTGTTTTCTGACCACACCCTCAGCGCAATACAAGGAGAGCTTTCTCGAGGCCGCCGCTGAATTCCATGCCGAGAAGCGTCTCGACTCTACCTATGCTGTATGCCTGGGGTACAATATCAAATCCCTGGAGCGACAGTTCCCCGACTTCATTCGTGGTCTGACAGACCTGGCCGATGATTTCAGGGCCGTGGGGCACTGGTACGTGGACAGAGTTTTGTGGCTCATCGATAAAAACGAATACATTGGCCAGGTTTCGATACGGCCTGAGTTATGTACTAATTACCTGATAACCTACGGTGGCCATATCGGCTACAGTATCAGACCCTCGTGCAGAAAGCAGGGATATGGCAAAAAGATTCTCGGTCTGAGCATGGAAGAATCCAAGGCCATGGGCTTGCACAGAATCCTGGTTACCTGCAATTCGGACAATATCGGTTCAAAAAAAATCATTGAATACAACGGGGGACGTTTCGAGAAGGCCTTGAAAATGGATTCCATAGCCTTCAGGGCCGAAGGCAACCCGAAGGACGGCCAGGTTCAGAAACTCAGGTACTGGATCGACTTGCCCGATTAGACCAGCGTCAATTTAATAAGATTTTTCACTACCTGTATCTCGCCCAGAAAAAAAATCCCACCCTCTTTCAAAATCTTTATAGCAACCGTTTTGCGATAGGCCAGATACCCCTTGAGGTAGCTGCCATTGGCGCCGCTGATTTTTTCGCGGTGGGTTTTTTTGGGCGGGGTGGTCAAGCGGACGTTCGAAGTTTTCACCGCCCGCGATGATGTTTTGCAGATTCAGGCCGTCAATGCCGCCCTAACTCTGGACTTCCATCGGGCCGTGCAAGGTACCTTGTCTCAATGATGGCAGCGCATCGATCCCGGCGTTGATCTACTCCATGTGAGCGGTTTTCAGGGCAGCGCGCAGGATGGTATAACCGTGCAGATCAAAGAAAAATTCCTCCATGGGATCGATCGTATTCAGATTCCCTGCCCTTTTTCCGGAATCAGGCGTATCTGTGGGGATTTTCTTTTAATTCGCGCAGGAAATCGTCTACCATATCCTCCAGCTGGTAGGATGGCCGCCAGCCCCACTCCCGGCGGGCATAGCTATCGTCCAGTGGTTTCAACATCCGGTCGAGTATTTGCTGCACGTCCTGGTCTACCTCGAAGTCGATGCGCGCACCCGGAATTTTCTGTTCGACGATATGTGCCAGTTCGGCGGCGCTCGGAGTTGGGTCGGTGCCGGCCAGCAGATAGTTAACCATCTCCAGACTTTCGGCGGGGGCCGCGGCCAGGTGCGACAGGGCCAGGGCCGCGTCTTTGAAATAGAGCATCGGTGCCTTGGTATCCGGCCGCGCCCAGATGGTGAATGGATGCCCTTTGGAGCATTCCTCGACGACCCACGATGCATACTGTGTCACCCCCGGCGAACGCACCCCGGGGCCAACGATGGGAGGATAGCGAAGGCCGCGGTAGTCTATTCCGTACTTGCGCCGATAAAAAAGACCCAGATGCTCGCCAAATAGTTTGCAGGCGCCGTATAGAAGCTGGGGTCTTTGCAGCGTCAAATCGTCAATATTTTCCTCGGGTAGACCGAGTGAATAAGTTCCGATACTGCTGGCAAAAATCACCTTCTGGACTTCGAACAGGCGCGCTGCCTCGAGTACGTGGAAGGTCCCCATGGCATTGGCCCGGATGCCCGCCGGCGGATCGTTTTCCGAGGGGAGGGAGAGCATGCCCCCGAGGTGGTACACCACTTCCGCGGAGCTTTCCCTTACCGCATTGAGGACGTGACTGAAATCCCCCAGGTCCCCGCGCATCAATTTGACGCGGTCGGCGACTTCGTCCAGGCGCTGGGTCGAATCACTGATATCAAAAATAGTGATTTCTCCTTCGCCGCGGTCGAGCAGGAGGCGCGCCAGTTCGGCGCCGATGAAACCCGTGCCACCAGTTATCAATGTTGCCATTTATACCTCGCGATAGAGCGTGATTGGGTAGGGCGCAAAGCTGACTTTTTTGGCAGGCCGACGCCATTGCGGAAACACTCAGCGGCAATTTTTTCAGCTGTCCTCATGGCGATGCGAATTGTAGCGTCTGGCCTTTGGGGAAAGCTTAGTGCAGAGACGTCTACCACAGTTCTGAAAGCCGCCTCAAAATTTGCTCTGTAGCAGCGCGAAGTCCAGATTGGAGTTTTGCTGCGGCTTCCCGAAGATCTTTCAAAATGGAAGTGAAAGGCGCGGGAAATAAGCTGCAGGTCGTTTCCTTTAGATGTCGTATAATGGGGCGAATTTATTTTTTAAATAGCGGACGATGGGCGCGATGCTCAAGGGTTCGCCCGCAACTCTTTCGATCAATTCGGGAGCCGTGTAGCAGGAGCCGTGCTGGTAGATATTTTCGCGCAGCCAGTCGGCCAGAGTAGCGAGTTTGCCGGCGCGGATTTCGGCGGGAATTTCAGGGTGGTCTCGCAGCGCCGCTTCGTAGAACTGGGCTCCCAGAATATTGCCCAGGGTATAACCTTGAAAAGCACCGCCGATAATTCCGCTGTACCAGTGTACGTCTTGCAGGACGCCATCGGTGTCGTCTGTCGCTGCCAGGCCCAGATCCTGCTGGTAGCGCTGGTGCCACGCTGCGGGGAGATCGCGCACTGCCAGGCTGCCTTCGAGCAGTTCCAATTCCAGCTCGAAGCGGATCATTACGTGCAGGTTGTAGGTGACTTCGTCCGCGTCGGTGCGAATCAGAGAGCGTTCGACTTTGTTGATGGCGCGATAGAATTCATCCAGTGTTACCGTTCCCAGTTGAGCCGGAAAAACGGTTTGGATCCTGGGATAAAAAAACTGCCAGAAATCGCGACTGCGGCCCACCATGTTTTCCCACAGCCGCGACTGACTCTCGTGCACTCCCATCGAGGCTCCGGTTCCCAGGAGCGTGGCCTCCAAAGCGGCAGTGATACCCTGCTCGTAGAGAGCGTGGCCAGTTTCGTGCATGGTGCTGAACAGCGCTTCGTCCAGGGCGTCCTCCTTGACCCGGGTGGTGATGCGCACGTCCCCGAGCGAAAATTTGGTCATGAAGGGGTGGTGAGTTTTGTCCTGTCGCCCGCGCTCGAAATCGTAGCCGAAGAGGCGGGCGACTTCCTCGCCGAATTCCAACTGCTGGCCTTCTGGATAACTCTGGTGCAAACACGTATCATCCGCCACCGGCTGGGCCGCTATCGCCTCTACCAGGGGCACCAGTTCCCGGCGCAACTCCCCGAAGAGGCTGCGCACGCTGGCCGTTTTCATGCCGTAGTCGGCAAAGTCGATCAGGGGATCGGCAATGTGTTCGTAGCCGGGGAAGAAGGCAGCTAGCTGGCGGCTCAGGTCGAGCGTTTTTTCGAGCAGGGGTTGCACCGCGCTAAAGTCATTGGCCGGTCGCGCCTTGGTCCAGACCTCGTAGGCAGTGGAGCTGTGGCTGGAGATTTCGGCGGCAAAAGCCGGCGGTACCCGCACCGCTTTTTCGTAATCGCGGCGGGCGACGCGGATGAAACTGGCCGCATAACTATCGTAGGGCTGGCTTTCCCCGTAGGTTTGGAGGTCTTCGAGGAGCCTACCAACGGCCTCGTCGGTAAACTTTTCGTGCGCCAGGCGACTCAAGGTCGCTATCTGACGCGCGCGCGCGGGTCCACCCCCAGGAGGCATATAGGTGGCCTGGTCCCAGTCCAGCAGGGCGCTGGCCGAGTTCAGGTCGTCGACTTCGCGGAGGCGGTCTTCGAGTTCTTTGAATTTTTCTTCCACACTTTTTCCTTTTGCTGGATTTTTCGCCACACAACATCGGTTCAAAAATATAATCTATTTTTCGCTCTATCACGAGACAATTCTCAGGGATTCTTAAAGCTCTATACCTGCTGCTGGCCGGATCTGTCTGCTTTGCGTCCGGACGCGCCGCCAAGATCTTGACGCCTATTCGCAAATGACCTATGATGTGCATCTGTACCGGCACCCGACGAAAAAAGGAGAACGCCATGACTCAGACCGAAACCTTGAGCATCGATCAGATTCGTCAGCAGGACCGCGATCACGCCTGGCATCCCCTGATGCAACACAGCACCCTGGATAACCGCGACTTGATGGTGATCCAGGAAGCCAGGGGGACCACCATAGTAGACGGGGAAGGCAAGTCCTACCTGGATGCCGCCTCCGGTCTATGGAATGTCAATGTGGGCTACGGCCGCGAGGAGATCGCCGAGGCGGTCTACCGGCAGATCAAAGAATTGCCCTTCTACCCGCACTCTCAGATCAATGTGCCGGCGACCCAGCTGGCCACTCGTCTGGCCCAGATCCTGCCCGGTGATCTGCAGCATATTTTTTACTGCAACAGCGGCTCTGAGGCCAACGAGACCGCCTTCAAAATCGCCCGTCAGTACGGGCGTCAGAAGTACCCGGGCCAGAACCGTTACAAGATTATCGCTCGCTACCAGGGATATCACGGTTTTACCTTTGGCGCGATGTCGGCCACCGGTCAGGTGGGACGCCGCGTCAAATTCGAGCCGCTAGTGCCCGGCTTTTTGCATGTGGATCCGCCCTATTGCTATCGCTGTCCGCTCAAATTGGAATACCCCGGCTGCGGCATTGCCTGCGTCGAAGAAATCGAACAGGTCATCCAGAAGGAGGGGCCTGAGACCGTGGCCGCGGTGGTCGTCGAACCCATCATCGGCGGCGGTGGCGTCATCATACCGCCGGACGAGTACTTACCCCGGCTGCGGGAGATCTGCGACCACTATGGCCTGCTGCTCATTCTGGACGAGGTCATCACCGGGTTCGGGCGCACCGGCAAGATCTTTGCCTCAGAGCACTGGGGCGTGGAGCCGGATATGATCACCCTGGCCAAAGGGGTCAGCAGTGGCTACTTGCCCCTGGGAGCCTGCGCCGTCACGCCGGAAATTTTCCAGACCTTTCTCGGCGATCCGCAAGAGGACCGCGAGTTCTCCCAGGTCTCTACTTATGGTGGGCATCCGGTCTGCTGTGCGGCCGCCCTGGCCAATCTCGATATTCTCATCGGGGAACGGCTGTGGGAAAACTCGGCCAGAGTGGGCGCCTATCTGCTGGAACAGCTCCAGGCTCTGGATTCCCCCTTCATCGGCGAGGTGCGGGGCAAGGGATTGATGATCGCCATGGAACTGGTGGATGGGGACGGAGCCCTGCTGGATGCGGAGCGCACTGCCCAGGTCCAGGCCCGGATTCGCGACGAAGGCGTCCTGGTTGGGCGCATGAGTCACGCCATGCCCGGCCCGGAGAGCATGTTTTTTCTGTCGCCGCCGCTGATTCTGAGTAGCGACGAGGCCGATCAGATCGTGGCGGCTTTTGCCGCTGGTCTGGCGAGTATACCTGCCTGAAAATACCCAGGAGAGATTATTTTGAAAGCTCTGATTCTATCCGGACCCAACCACGGCTTTGAAAATAGCGCCCCGATCATCTATGAATTTCTCGCCGACCGGGATGGGATTTTCCTGACCCTCACCGACGACAAGGACCTCCTGGCAACGCCCCGGCTGGGCGAATTTGATGCCTGTGTCTTCGGCACCGGCTTCACCCGCACCAGCGCGCAGCCAGATGGCACCCTGGTGCGGCAGCCGGATCTGAGTCCGGAGCAGGAAGAAGGACTCTTTCGGTTCGTTGCAGGCGGCAAGGGGCTGGTCGGCATTCACGGCACTGCCTGGTGGATCGGGGGGCGTGCAGTGGATCTGATCGGCGGGCATGCCAACTGGCACCCGCCCGGGCTCTCCTTCACGGTCCAAATCGACGACTGTGAGCATCCGGTTACCCGGGGGCTGAGCGATTTCGAGGTAGAAGACGAGATCTACATGAGTGCCTACGACCCGGCTATTCACATCCTGGCTTCGGCGCAGTGGCACGATCAAGACCACCCCATGGCGTGGGTAAAAAATTACGGTGCTGGAAGGGTGTTCTACACCACGCTGGGACATGGTCCAGACACCTTTGAACAACCCGGTATGCAGAAACTCCTGGAACAGGGGCTGCGCTGGGCTGCGGCTAGTGGATCTGGATGACCTGTCCGTCGTAGGCCAGTTGCACGTTCGCGGGCAGATCGATGCCCTGGGCGATGCACTGGTCGGGGAAGAAGCGGTGGTCCAGCCGGTGCATGATGTGGGTCAGATACGTCGCGCGCGGCTTCAATAATGCTGCGATCTCGAGAGCCTGGCCCACCGATTGGTGGGTGGGGTGCTGGGGATTGAAACTCAGGCCATCGATGAGCAGAACTTCCACGCCCTGGAGCCCTTCCAGGGCTTCAGCGGTCATTTCTTTGACATCGGGTACGTAACCCAGGCCCTCAATTCGGTAGCCGTGGGTGGGGACCACTCCGTGTTTTACCGGCAGGGGTCGCACCTCGATTCCGCCCACCTCGAATGCCGTTTCGACCACGTGTGGGATCAGGTGGGCGATGCCGCCGCCCCGATAGGTTTCCCTGCTAAACATGTATTCGAAGTTCTTCTGTAATACTGCCATAGTTGCGGCGCAGGCGTAGATCGGCATGTCGATCTGCTGCTTGCGGCAGGGCATCACCAGGTCGTTGGTGCCGCTGATGTGATCCGCGTGGCAGTGGGTGTAGATTACCGCATCTATTTGTTCCACCTGGTAGCGATTGATCTGATCCAGGAAGTTCGGCCCGGTGTCGAATTGCATAAACGTCCCGTTTATTTCTACGTGGATCGAGGGTCGGGTGCGCCGGTTCCGCGAACCCGGCCGGCGAGCATCCCGGCAGGTGCCACAATTGCAAAGATATTCGGGGATGCCGGTAGAGGTACCGGATCCGAGTATGGTTATCCGCATTATTTCTCCAGTACCAGAAGTTCGAAGGAGCCATTATGCACATACCCCAGGCGTTCCGCCAGGCGCACGGAGATGGGATTGGTGGCATTCCAGTGCGCTTCGATACCCCGTTCCAGACAATGGGTTAGCAGCGCTGCTCCCGTGGCTATTGCAAGACCTTTTCCCTGGTGCTCGGGGTCGGTGATGATCGATATCTCAATGGTTTTGTTGCCGTCGATGTAGGAGCGGATCCTGCTGACGGGTTCGCCCTGCCACAAAGCGCAATAACCAATGCCTTTGTCGATGAATTCCGCGGCTGATGCGTAGGCCAGATGTCCCATGGCTCTGGGAGCCATTTCCAGGTCGATGCGGCAGATCTGGTAGCCCTCCGGAATCCGCTGGGCGAGCTGGCGCAGGCGAATCAGTTCTAGCTTTTCAGGACTTAATTCGACCCGCGGCTGTATGCTGATTTTGGCACCGTGAACCTGCAGGACGAGTCGGCGCCATGCGGCCGATGCAGGGACGATCAGACCGGGGGATAGCGCCTCGACCAAAGCGCGCGCCAGGGGGTGGTCGGGATTGCCCGCGGGGATGGCAAAATCGGCCAGGGTTAAAAGGGCGACCTGAGGGGCGGAGAGGGAATCGGCAATGGCCTGGCCGTGCCCTTTTTCCAGCACCGCGTCGATGATTACCCGCTGTCGCGTGTGGGCGGCAAACAAATCGACCAGGACGGCGCGCGTATCGGGAGTTATCGACAGCATCCTTCCTCCAGAATGAAAAGGGCTATAAGTCAAAGAGAGTTTGTGGCTCGCCTTCCGGATACTGTTCCAGATAGCGCCGGATATATTTTGTGGCGATCGCTGGCATCTGTTCCAGGTAGCCTAGTTGTAGTATAGCTTCGCGCTGTCCATATTCGTGTTTCATGACCGGATAGGCCACACTCCAGAATGCCGCGTGCATGGTCCAGCGGTTTACGCCCGCGGGGTTCCAGCCGCGGTGCCACAGATTGGCGTTGTAATAAACGGCGTCACCCGGCTCCAGCTCCACGCTTATGGCATCTGGCATTGCAGCCTGCTCGCCCACCTCTGCCGCCTGGATTTCCGCTGCGGTAGAAGCGCGCAGATGACTGGCGGGCACGATGTGCAAAAAGCGATCTCCGGGCAAAAGCGGGACATTGAATTGGACGAAGTGACCGTGGTGGCGACGCAGGTACGCGGCTTCGCCGGATGATCCGGGTATACACAGATCGCGGTGCCAGTTTTGCCGGTAGGCCTGGCCGCCACCCCCCGCCAGCATGCCGAAAAGGCTGTGGCGCACCTGGCCGCCGGCGATCAGGGTTTCGAGATGCGGCGCCAGTTCCCCGCCTAGCCAATCCCCGTACACCGGATCGTATTTGTCGGGACTTATCAGGCTGCCGGTGCGCTGCAAGAGGCGCGCATCTCGATCGATCCAGCCAATTTCGCACTCGCCGGCCAGGGCTCGATCCATTAATCGCTCAACCGCATCGATCAACGATTGAATGCGGGCCTGGCCGAAGGCACTGCGGATAATCAGATAGCCCTGCTGGTTGTAGAAAGAGAGGTCGCTTTGGGTTATCGGCACCATGATTCTTTCCCATTTACTTGCTTAGAGCCGTCCCCAAAGCCCGCTTGAGATCATGCTCTGACCCCAGCGAAAACTTTAAAACGGCCATTGATGGTTTTCCTCCGCCCACAGGGCGCGGGAGTACCGCGAAGCATTTCCAACTGGTAGTCGGCAATGCTCCCTTCAACGCTGACTGGGTGGGTGTAAACCAGGGGGAGGCGGGATACCTTTAGAAAGGCGGTAAATATTTTGCTCCTGTGCGCTTTCTTAAAAGCTAGCATTTTTTTTCCGTCCGGGCAAATATGCCAGTGGTGACAGCCGTTTTGATGCGGCGACGACTTGCGTAGCATATTCTCCGCTCGTGGGTACGAGAGGAAGCAAACCAAAAGAGGATTAAAAATGGACCAGGATGCTGTCCGCATCCATCTAAAGGAATCGGGATGCGGCCTAGGGCTTTTTCTCAATCCCAGAAGGGTTGCAGCCATGTTTCCTCTATACCCAGATCGAATCCGGGGCCCGCAGCTTGGAATTCTAGGAAGCTGGCGCGTGGAATCAGGGCTTCGGATCCGGCGACTTCGGCCAGCGGTATGCCCGGGTCCGAACCGATGTAGTACTCCCCCCAGGAGGTATTGGGCATGGCCCAGGTCAGGTGCTGGCCGTAGGGATTCAGGGCGCCGCCGTGGAGGATTACCTGCAGACCAGCCGCATCGGCCATGTGGCAGATTTTGATACACTCGCTCAGCCCCCCGACCCAGTGGATATCCGGCTGCAGGATGTCGAGACAGCGGTGTTTGATCATCTGCTGGAAGGGGAAGCGGGTATAGAGATGTTCGCCGCTGGCCAGGG
>MDTE01180671.1_pt1 | contig 14690 bp, 10 predicted proteins | sample 811231 | NCBI WGS metagenome assembly MDTE01 (sample SAMN05326651, study PRJNA326480) | marine metagenome | isolation source: seawater | place: Indian Ocean: Red Sea | collected 2010 | reverse complement strand
CTAGATGTTGATCCACTTCGTAGTGAAGAGGTAGTCGTTACTGGTGCAGCTTCCAGAACAACTAAAGCGACATCTGAGATTGCTGTACAAAGAATATCTGCTGCAGAATTAACTGAGAAAAATAATTATTCAAGCGTAGACAATATCCTAGCAGGTAGAGTCGCTGGTGTCTCCCTTACCAAGGCCTCTGGTAATGCAGGGTCACAGTTCAGAATGCAAATGAGATCAGGAGGTGGTCTAAATGGTGATGGCCAGCCTGTATTTTTTATTGATGGGGTTAAGATTGAGAATTCAAACTGGCGAGGCGGAATAGCAAGTGATGCTCCTGATATCGGTATAACAGCACTCGCGAGTTTAAATCCTGAAGATATTGAAAATATAGAGGTTATAAAGGGTCCCGCAGGAGCCTCATCCTATGGAACGGGTGGCTCAAATGGTGTGGTAATTATTACAACTAAGAGAGGTAAGGGTGCTTCAAGTGGTAATAATTGGAAGTTGAATTACAAAGGTACATTTGGATACAATGACCAGGATAGAGAATACACTGAACAAGAGTTTAGGTCATACAAATGGGTAAATGATTATTTTCAGCCTGGACAGATATCCAAGCACTCTGTAAGTGTTTCTGGTGGTACTGAAACTACAAACCTTTATTTCTCATTAGATAGACCCTATGAAGAGATGCACACTCCTAAGAATTGGATAGACCAGCAAAATATGAGGGCTAATCTAGATTTTAGACCAAATGATAAAATAAGCATTATGGCAAGTACAGCGTATAATAATGCCGAAATGCAGTTGCCAGGAAGGTATCGCGCTGATGGTGTGTTTGGAATTGTTACATATGCTGCAAATCCATGGGTAATGATGGATCCTACTAACGAAAGATTTTTTGACTATCAAACCGAGTTTAGTTATATAAATAGTTTTGTTGGTTCGGTTACCTCAGAGCTTACACCATTTTCATCTGGTCCTTTGGCTGGATTAAGTGCACGATTAACCTATGGTTTGAATGATAGAGACAATAGAAATATTTATACTGCACAGGTCACAAATGAAGATCTAACAGGTGAGGCTGCTGAAGGAGAGAAGATATTGGCTCAGAGAAATAGTCAGGTCACAACCATGAATTGGGATGTTAAGTATGACTATAGTTTGGGTGGTATATCTGCCTCCTCTGTTGTTGGGTCCCAGACCTTTGATGAAAGAAGTAGAGGTTTTGGTGCGCAGCGCAGCCAGTTTGTAACAGATCAAATAACGACTATAAGCGCTGGTGCGGTGGATGGAGAAACTTATGATTTTATGAGCCATTTTCGATCTGCTGGTTTATTCACTGAGCATAGTGTGTCATTGAATGAGACCTTTTTTGGCTCATTTATGCTCCGGAAGGATTACGCTAGCGTACTTGGAACTGGAGAAACTGATATTACTTATCCAAGGTTTAGTGCAGCTGCTAGACTGGATAGGCTTGGCATTGTTCCGGCTCCTATTTCATTTTTGAAATTAAGGGCAGCCTATGGAGAGACTGGAATATTACCAGGAAGGACCGATGCTATTCCAACATTATGGAGCGCTGTTAATTCACAGTATGGAGTTGGAGCCCGCCTTACTGATATTGGGAACCCAGACATTAAACCCGAAAGAATATCTGAGTTTGAGATTGGTTTCGAGACTGAGGTTGCAAACTTTGCTTGGGATTTCACATATTACACTCAAAATGCTGAAGAATCTATTGTAGATCGTATGAGTGTTGGATCGTCAGGTATGACCCAGAGTCCTGGGAAATTCAATGTAGGAAAAATTGAAGGCTCTGGATGGGAATCTCAATTATTTGCTTACTTTGGAGGTAAAGAATTTGGTGGATGGAAATTAGATTTAACACTTACCAATAGCTATACAGAGAATAGTGTTGTTAGTATGGGTGGTGCCGATCCTATCTATGGTGGCCCAGGTGGTGGTAAGCAAGCCTTCGCTGAAGGATATGCAAAACATTCCTTTATTAATGACATCAATGTAGGTGCCAAATTCTCTGATGGAACTAATGTGATGGAGAATGATTTGCACCCAATGTACGGTGAAGTCATGCCAGCTGGAGCTTATTATGGAGATCAAACATCTGATGGAAAGGTTTTCCTTGGAATAGGTACTCCTGATAAAACAGGTAGCTTTGGATTCAATTTGAATATGCTTGGTTTTGACCTTTCCGGATTGTTTAACTGGAAAAGTGGGCATGTGCTTTATAATGAAGCACGTGTCGATATGATCTGGTGGGCCTTAGATATGCAAGATGGTGATGGATCCGATCCTAACGATGTATGTGGAACAAATGTAATTCGTTATGATGAATTGGCTGAGATGCTTGGTTTTGGTAATCATTGCGCAGGAAAACAAGAAATAACTGATTATAGTTCCCAAGCGTATATTGATGCTGCTAATGAATACTCAAGAACAAATCCATTTTTTGATGCAAATTCTATTCAACCTGGAGATTTCATAAAACTTCGAGAGCTTAGTCTAAGCTATGATGTAAGCAGATTTACAAAATCACTTCCTGTACTTAGTGATTTAGATGGCCTAACTGTGGGTGTCAGTGGTACAAATCTTTGGGCGAAATATCACAAAGATTTCACTGGTGTTGATCCTGAAATCAATTCAATGGGGTACCATGGTGGACCGCAAAATATGATGCAGGCAGGTACATTGCCTACACCTAAATCAGTCAACATGTTTTTCAAGTTTAGCATTTAAGAGGAGATTACTATGAGAAATATTACAACTGTATTTTCAACAAGTATTTTTATCACAGCAATTCTCTTATTTACATCTTGTGAGGATTGGGTCTCTGATGTTGATCCTTTGAGTGATCAGGTTGAAGATGGAGATTTGACTAGTGAAGAATATCTTGATTTTCTTTTAAAAGGTGTACTCGGTAATATGGGTACTGGTTCAGAGTTTACTGGTCTACCCCATATAATTTGGAGAGTAGCAGGTTTTAGCGATGAATTTATTCATGGAGAGGTTGATTTCGCTCCAGACCATTCCAACTTTGTTCAGGATATACCAATGGATCTGAATTTTGTAGCTAATGATTGGGACAATTATCATCAGATTCGTTTTCATGCTGATGATCTTCTAAACAGGGCTAGCGGAATGACTATAAGTAATGATGCACTTAAACAAAGAGTTCACTGGTGGGGTAATGTAGTTGGAGGTTTAATGAGGATGTATCTTGCAGACCATTGGGGCTTAACCCAAGATGGTCAAAATCCTGGCGCTGTAATTACTACCATTGAGCAAATTGATAATGGACAAACCGGTAGTTTCCAGACATCGGCTGAAATCAGAGCAGCAGCCAGAGAAATGTTTACAACTGCCTTAAGTTATGACCCAGGTGATACATATGCTGGTGTTAATGGAAACCCTACAAAAATAGTATGGTCTTTGATTGCAAGAACATATTTATTTGACGGTAACTATAGTCAAGCAAAGAGCGCAGCTGAAAAAGGTCTCCAGCAGGGTGATGAACCATTTCAATTAGCCCACACAGCAGCATACAAAAATTATATGTGGTATGATGCTGGACGTAATAATGTTTTATTTAGTGCAAATACTCGGTTTGTTGATTATGTCGTGGCTGATCGTTTAGAGGGTGAGATTATCTCAAATTTGACTGAAGAAAATGCAGACTCTAAATCCTTACGAGGTCCTGAAGGTGATGGTTTAGGCCATAAAAGCCAAGAAGATGTAAGAGATGGGCTGGATAATCCTAATGAAAGGCTCCCGCTTTGGGAACTAGAAGGGGATGCAAACCTTGCGTATTGTCAGGATATTTATGATGGTAGAGCTGATGATTTAGATCTTATTGATTGGAGAGAGATGGAACTAATATTGGCAGAAGTTGCAATAAGAGATGGAAATAATGCTACAGGTCTTACACATATCAATAATGTAAGAACCAGTCATGGACTTAATGCATTAACGGTTGATCAACTTACTGGATTTACGCCATCTGCAACATCAGGCGCAGGTACTACCACTGGAGCTTTAGGTCTTTTAATTGAAGAAAGAGATAAAACTTTATGGATGAAAGGTGTCAGATTAGTTGATCAAAAAAGATTTGACCTATGGCACCTTGGTGCAAATACCTGGCCTTACATACCTATACCTGATAGTGAGATACTTAATAATCCTAATGTAAGTAGACCATAGATATAGGTATTTCGTATTAAATAATTAAACTTTAAAACAAAACCCCTAATGTTTTTAATTAGGGGTTTTGTTTTATATTTGTAGCCTCTAAATCTTTTATTGATAATATATGGTATTGTCACCTTGCTAGATTCGTCTAAAATACAATTTACTATTCTTGTTTTTACAGGACTTGTTATAGTCTTTGGATCATGTTACACAGGTACTGGTTCTAATCAACAGCGTAGACATAGGTATCATTTAACTCAAGATGAAATTAAATCTGTTCCACAAGCTGATACTGCCTGGGAAGTGCTAGAGTTTTTACGCCCGAACCTTTTAAATCGTGATAAACGAAGACATGTAGGTTTTACTGATGGTATGGATGCATTAGTCTATATCAATGGTGCGAGGGCTGGATATAAAAGCAGGTTGCACACTATTCCTGCAATGGATATTTTAGAAATAAAATATCTAGACTCGATCGAGGCAGGAGGTAAATACGGGTTTTCATCTGGCGGTGGAGTTTTTTTAATAACAATGGATTAATTTAAATTTTTTAAGCATAAGTTCTTTATTGTTTTATTTTTCTAAATATCGATTATTTTTATTCTTTTTGGTTACTATGGGTGTTAATGGTCAAAATAAAATAGATCACCAATTAGTAGAAGCTATTAAAGAAGAAAGCTATAAGAATTCCCAAGCCTACGATATGCTTGATGAGGTTACTAACACATTTGGTCCTAGACTATCTGGGTCTGAATCATATATGGAAGCAGCAATATGGGCAAAGAATAAGTTACGATCATGGGGATTGAAAAATGTACATTTTGAACCTTATGCGAAAAACTTTAGGAAATGGGAATTAAACTATTATTCAGTTGAATTGATATATCCAAGGTATATGAGACTCCATGCTTTGCCGTATGCTTGGGTTAGTGGGACAAAAAGTGAAATAACGGGAACACCTCTTATAATTGATCATCAGAACTTTGATGAGCTTTCCAAATATGAAGGCAAGTTAAAGGGGAGGATAATTTTAAATCCTAATACTGGAAGTCGAGATGATGTGAGGACAGGTCCATTTTCTGACGAAATATTAAATAAGGCGTCAAACCATGATATACCAAATAATCCAGAAGGTTTGGATAATTCTGGTCTTGAACCATATACAGAAACTGTAGACAGAAAAATTAGAGATAAGGAAGCGTCTGATAGGATTCAAAGATTTTTAATTAATGAAAAAGTTGCTGCTGTTATTACTGGTAGTCCATCTCAACCAGGAATCATTTATGCAAAACAATTGCCCTACCATCAAAAAGGGGATATTAAGCCAATACCCCACTTTGTAATAACTAAAAATCATCATCGTTTATTAATAAAAATGATTAAAGACAATATAAAACCAAAACTGAAGTTAGAGTTAAATGTTGATTTTAAAGAGAACAGTAAAAATCATGTTAATCTTTTTGGTGAAATACCAGGAGTAGATCCTAAACTAAAAGACGAGTTTGTTTTAATAGGTGGACATTATGATTCATATCATAGTGGAACAGGTGCTGCTGATAATGGTCAGGGTAGTATAACACTAATGGAAGTTATGCGGATTTTTAAAAAATTGAATCTTCAACCTCGTCGAACTATTCGAATTGCCCTTTGGGGTGGAGAGGAGCAGGGTTGGAATGGTTCTCTAGCGTATTTAAATAAATACCTAGGAGATCCTATTAAAGGTAAAACAAAAAAGCAACATTCAAAAATCTCTGCATATTTTAACCATGATAATAATGGACATAATATTAGAGGAATATTTTTACAAGGTAATCCACAATTAAGACCAATATTTGATGAATATCTATTACCGTTTAATGATGTTGGAGCAAAAACAATATCTGTTGAAAATGCGTGTTGTACTGACCATGTACCATTTGATGCATTAAATATACCAGCATTTGAATGGATACAGGACCCTATGCATTATTTCTCTCATCAAATACATACAAACCTAGACATCATAGATCTAGTTGGTCAAAATAGTCTAAGTCATAATGCAGCAATTATAGCGGCATTTGTTTATTATACGTCCATGAGGGAAGAACTCCTTCCACGAAGAAAATAGTATTTTAAATGAGCGCAATTCAACTGGCTGTAATTATCTTTATTTCTATTACTCTAGTAATTGGATTCTTGTCCTATTTAAAAATCAAAGGCAGTGCTGTAAACTATTATAAAGCTGGAGCTACTATGCCAGCCTGGATTATTGGTATTACTCTTTGTGCACAAGCATTTGATGCAAATGGATCTATGGGTAGTGCATCAATGGGATACGAGATGGGTTTTTGGGCTGGTGCTAGTATACCTATAGGTTTGTCTATATGTCTATTAATTACAGGTTTATTTTTTGCTCGTCCTATTCATAAAATGAATCTAATGACATTACCCGATTTTTATGGTAGGCGCTATAATAAAAAAACTGAAACAGTAGCATCTTTGAGTATGCTCCTGAGCAATATTATATTGATCGCCGGGAACTTAGCTGGACTAGGTTTATTACTTAGTTTGATTTTTAATATCCAATACATCATATCGTTAACAATAATATCATTATTAATATTGTTATACGCTATTTCTGGAGGATTTGTTGCCTCCATCAATACAAGTGTTTTTCAAGTATTTATTTTTATTTTTGGGATACTACTTTCGTTTTTTTGGTTAACAACTAAATATGGATGGTATGATTCTATGGCTTCTGTACCGGAATCTTACAAAAACATGGATGGTTTATTTAAAATTGAGAGTGGGGCATTGAATAATTGGGCTGCAATTATATCTATGGCGCTTGGGGATATAGTGGCAATTGATTTTATTCAACGTGTTATTTCTTCAAAATCACCAAAAGCGGCACAAAGAGGTTGCTACATTGGCTCGTTTTTAACTTTAGCAATTGGTATACCTGCCGTGCTTATTGGTCTATATAGTTTTAAATTAGGAAAGATTGTAAAATCTGATCTTTTAGTTGATATTGCATTAAATAATGTACCTGAAATGGTAGGTATATTTCTTATTTTAGGAATAATTGGTGCAAGTATGTCTACAGCTGCGGGTGTGGTGCTTGATCTCTCAAATGTTTTGACTCGTAATCTTCTCCAAAGGTATTTAAAAGGTATAGATAATAATAAAAAGCTTTTAGGGCTGGCTAGATTAATTGCTTTACCAACTATGTTTTTTGCAACCCTTGTTGCTTATTATCATCCTAAGCCGGGAATTCTGCTAATTTTAGCGTTTGATATGGTATTAGCAGGATGTTTTGTTCCGCTTGTTTTAGGCATATATTGGAAAAAAGCGAACTCAAGAGCAGCTTTTATTTCTATTATTTCAGGAGCGTTATTACGGGTTGCATTATACTATATCATACCTGAAAACTATAGTGGTCTAGATACTATTTTAACACCAATAATTATTGGGTTATTATTTATATTTATTTCTATTCAAACTCAGGATATATCTAAACCAAAATTTGATATGATAGATTATGTGCCTGATGAAAAAGATTTAATTAAAGGAGCTTATTAGTGTTGTTTAGGTTATTTGTATTAACAAGGTTACGAGTATTTATAATTTTATTCTTATTTGTTGGTTGCTCATCAACTGAAAAAGGTAAAATTTTGATAAAAGTTTCTCATAACGGTAGTCATGAGCATCCACATCAGGTAGGTTTTGAAAAATTATCTTCAATTCTTGAAGAAGAAACATCTGGTTCTGTTAAATTAGAGATATTTCCTGCTAGCCAAATTGCAAGTGAAGAAGAGGCAATTGAGATGGTGAAACTTGGAGTTATTGGCTCTACTCCTGCGAGCAGTGGAGCATTAAGTAGTTTTGTCCCAGAAGTAGATTTATTTAATATGCCATTTATTTTTGATAGTCTTGGGCATTTTTATGATATTGTTGATGGGCCAATAGGTAAAGAGATAAGCAAAAAAATTGAGAATCAATTAGACTGTATAGTTTTAGGTTGGTGGTTCTCAGGAATCAGAAATACATGGAATTCTGAAAAGGCTGTTTATACTCCAGATGACCTTACTGGTATGAAAATTCGGGTTATAGGTAGTTCAATTGTTTTAGATACTTTTAATGCTTTTGGTGCTCAGGCAACAAATATGTCTTTTGGCGAACTATATTCTGCAATACAACAAGGAGTTTTAGATGGAGCAGAATGTGATCATATTGATCTCCTAGTTGAAAAATTCTATGAAGTAACAAAATATGTGTCACTTACAGAGCATCTATATTTATCAGTAGCCTTGATTTTTAGTAAAAAGGAATTTGAAAAGCTACCTCCTGGTGCCCAAGATGCATTAATTCGAGCTGGAAGAGAAGCAACATTAGCACAAAGATCTGCTATGGAGAAGAAAACTAGAGAGGCATTAATAGAATTAAAAAATAAGGGATTAATATTTAATGATGTTGAAAAAGACTTATTTAAAGAAAAAGCAGAGATTGTATATACAAAAAATGCAAAAAATGTTGGTGGGATGGATATGATTAATAAAATATTACTATCGAACCCTAATTAATAATTATGTCTCTATCCATAAAGAAAAGATTAGAACCAATTGAGATTGCTTTATGTGCTTTATTAGCTGCAATTGTTTTAATTACATTCACGCAAGTACTGTTTAGATATGTTTTTCAATTATCTTTAGCATGGACAGAAGAATTAGCAAGATTTGTTTTCTTGTGGTTATCATCCCTGTCAATCGCTTACGCATTTAAGATGCGTTCACATTTCAGATTAACATTTTTAATTGAGAGATTAAGAGATAATCAAAAAAGAATATTATTAGTAATAGTTAATGTTTTTATACTAATCTTTTTAACAGTATTTGTTTGGAAGGCAGTTGAGTATAGCATAAGTGTAATTGACCAGATTGGTCCAAGCACAGGACTATCCATGTTTATTCCATATTCTTCTTCAATAGTCGGTGGTTTATTAATGATTTATTATGTGATAAAAGATTTTTCAAATCCTATTATAGAAGAGAATAATTAATTATGGGATTACTCGTTTCAATCGTCTTGTTTCTATCCATGTTAATATCAGTACCTGTTGGTATTGCGCTTGGATTATCTGCATTAATAGGAATGCTGTATGTATCTCCTGATATTTTGATTATGATGCCTCAAAAATTTCTTTATGGTTTAGATTCATTTCCATTACTTGCAATCCCACTTTTTGTTTTAGCTGGTCAATTAATGTCCATGGGAGGTTTAGCAAAACGAATAATTGCAATGGCTCTTTTATTTGTTGGGCAAATTCGTGGTGGTCTAGCGCTTGTTGTCATTTCATCAGCAATGCTTATGTCCGGGATATCTGGTTCACCCAGTGCAAATACAGCAGCAATTGGATCGGTAGCAATTCCTGCAATGAAAAAATTAAAATATCCTCCTGAATTTGCTACAGCAGTGCTTGCAGCAGCAGGAGGGGTTTCCACTTTAGTACCTCCAGCTATAGATTTAATTATTATTGGTGTAATCGCTAATATCTCAATTGGAGGACTTTTTGCAGCTGGTATTTTACCAGCATTTGTAAATGGGATCGCGATTATGTTGATTGCATATTATTATTCTCGAAAAATGAATTTGCCATTAGCCGATAAAACCACATCATCACAAAAACTTAATATACTAAGAGAGGGTATTTTACCGATACTAATGATCCTAATTATTCTTGGTGGTATTTATGGAGGTGTTTTTACGCCGACTGAGGCTGCATCAGTTGCAGTAGTTTATGGTTTTGTGGTGTCATTTTTTATTTATAAAGAACTTACAATACAAGATGTCCCAAAAGTTTTACTTAATACGGCCTCTTTGTCAGGTGTTGTTCTTTTAGTTTTAGCTACTGCATCAGTTTTCTCTTTTATCCTAACTTTTGAAAGGATACCTCATGCCCTTGCCCAAACCATCATTACATATGCTGATAATTGGATTGTATTTATTATTTTAGTCCATATTGTGTTTCTCTTACTGGGCATGGTGATGGATGCATTACCTGCAATTATTGTGTTAATGCCTATATTTTTACCTGTGGCAGTATCTTTGGGTATAGATCCAATTCATTTTGGAATTTTGATAGCAGCAAATGTTGGTCTTGGTATGATTACACCACCTGTTGGAATATGTTTATTTGTAGCTTGTGGTATTAGTGAAGTTCAAATTGGTAAGGTAGTTAAGCCTCTGATACCTTTTCTTATACTATTATTTATTTCGTTAGTAATAATTACAGCTTTCCCTCAAGTTACCTTATTGTTACCACAATTATTTGGATTTATTTAACTAACTAAGAATTAAATGAAAAAAATAAAATTATATTTAGGAGAAAATTATGGAGTATAGGACACTAGGTAGAACGGGTATACAGGTATCAAGTCTTGCATTAGGTACTGATAATTTTATGGACCCAACTCCTGCAGAAGAATGCGAAAAAATATTAAAGAAAGCAATAAGTGCAGGTATAAATCTCATAGATACAGGAGATGTTTATGCAGATGGCGAAGGTGAGCGTATTATTGGTAAGATTCTTAAAGACAATGGACAACGGCAAAATGTTTTAATTGCTACCAAAGTCGACCATGGTCAGCGTAGGCCAGGATTCACTTTAGAAGAATATGATCCTTCATTAGGTCCAAATCAACATGGTCATACCAGACTGAATATTATTAGAGCATGTGAAAATTCCTTAAAGAGACTCCAGACTGATTATATTGATCTTTACCAACTTCATCGTCAATCTCCTAATATCCCAATGGATGAAACACTTAGGGCTCTTGATGATTTAGTCTCCCAAGGTAAAGTTCGATATATTGGATGCTCTACTCATCCTGCGTGGGCGGTTATGGAATCAATATTAATTAGTGAAAATAAAGGATATGTTCGTTTTGTTTCAGAACAACCTCCATATAACTTACTTGATAGAAGAATTGAAAATGAATTAATTCCAGTATGTGAAAAATACGGTGTTGGTATTATAACATGGGCACCAATGGCTATGGGTGTTCTTGCAGGAAGATATGATGATCCTAATAAATTTCCAGAGGGATCAAGAGCAGCATTGAGGGGAGGATTCTATGCAGATAGGGTAACTGAAAAAGGCATCGAAGTTGGAAGAAAATTTACTAAAATAGCTAAGGATCTTAACCTTACTCCTGCCCAATTAGCTATTCTCTGGTGTAAAGATCAAAACGGGATAACTGCTCCCTTAATTGGTCCTAGAACTGTAGAACAACTTGAACCTTTATTACCTGTATTAGAAATGAAATTAAGTGAGGATACTAGATCAGAGTGTGATGTTCTTGTACCTCCTGGAAGTGTAGTTGCCAATTTTCACAATACAGCAGATTGGATGAAAACTGTAATACATGGAGTCGGTCCATCATGAAAATAGTAAAATTAGAATCGATACCTTATGGTATACCTGTAAAAGGTTTTGCAGATGCTTATACATCTTTTTCTCACTCAAACGCTGTATTAATTAAAATTCATACTGATGATGGTATTGTTGGTTTAGGTGAGGCATGTGCCTGGGAGCCGGAATTCTATGGAGAATCATTTGAGTCTATTCACGCAATGATTATTAAATATGTAGCACCAAAGATTATTGGCCAAGATCCCTTTAACATTAATAAGATAATGTTAATGTTAGATCAAGAATTAGCGAGGATAACATGTGTAAAAGAAGGCATAGATCTCGCTCTCCATGATCTAGTAGGTAAGGCACTTAATATTCCTGTATATCAGCTACTTGGGGGAAAATTTCGTGATCGCATTCCAGTAGCTAGTGAAATTGGAATAGATAATCCTACTGAAATGGGTAAAAATGCACGTAGGGTTTTAGAAATGGGCATTGGCGTAATTAAAATAAAAGGATCAAGCGAAAGAGAACTAGATATTGATAGGATACACTCTGTACGTGAGTCTGTTGGTCCAGATATTCCACTCCGATTGGATCCTAACGCAGCGTGGGATACAATGAGCACTATTAAGATTATGCGAGAAGTAGAGAATTGTAAGTTACAATTACTAGAGCAGCCGGTACCGAATTGGGATTATAAGGGTATGGCGCATATAAGAAAAAATATTGATATTCCTTTGATGGCTGATGAGAGTATATGGACTCCTCAAGATGCTATTAAACTACATGACTATGAGGCATGTGATCTTCTTAATTTAAAAATTGCTAAAACATGTGGGTTACATCTAGGGAAAAAAGTAGAGACTGTTGCAGAAGCGATTGGTATGCCCTGTATAGCGGGCACCGAACTTGAGCCTGGAGTATCAGCAGTTGCAAAAATTCATTTAGCAGCATCTATGCGAATTCATCCTATTGCTAGTGAATTTACTGAACTAACCCAAGTCGATGGCTCAATATTAACAAAACCAATAAAGGCTGATAGTGGATTCTTAAATGTTCCTCAAGGTCCAGGATTTGGTGTTGATATTGATGAGGATGCTTTAGAAAAATATAAAATTGATATTAATTAACGATTTAAATAAACCTGGAGGTTTTCCGATGAATGAAAATAAAGTTATTGTTATTACTGGTGGGGCAACAGGTCTCGGTTCTGAACTTGCTAAATATTTTGTAAGTAAAGATTTTAGATTAGTTATTAACTATTTTGTAGAACAAGATATTCAAGAATTGATAAATAATAATCCAGAACTAGATAATAAAGATAAGGTAATGACCTTTCAGGCAAATGTCTCTGATCGTAATCAGGTTAGATCAATGTTTGATCAAACAATAAAAAAATTTGGCAGAGTAGATATTTTGTTGAATTTTGCTGGAATAAATAGAGATGCACCATTTACTGAAATTACAGATGATATGTGGGATGGAGTTATTGCAGCTCATTTAAAAGGACATTTTATTTGTGGTCAAGAATATGTTTTACACAATACAGATAACGAAGGTTTGATTTTAAATATTGGTGCTGCTTGTGGACAGATTGGGAGAAAAAATGGAGCAAATTTTTGTAGTGCAAAGGGCGCAATATTTGCCTTAACGAAATGTATGGCGTTGGAGCTAGCTCCAAGAATAAGAGTTAATTGTCTTGTACCTGGCTCTGTACGAACTCGTGAGGTACTAGATAGGTATGATTTAGAGACAGATAAAGGATTAGAAAAAGAATTAGCTACTCTACCAATGGGTAGATTAGGAGAATTTGAGGATATAGTTCATATGGTAGAAAGTATAATTAACTCTAAATTCACAACAGGATCAAATTTTTATGCTAATGGTGGGCAATACATGCATTAAAAGTTTTTTTAATCTATTGATTTCTAGAAAAAGGAGCGGTTCTAAAATGTCATATCCTTCTCATTATTTATCTTTACTTATAGTTTATTTTTTTCTGCTTTCTGATATCAGTGGTAGTAATAACATTGTTTTAACTAATTGTAACATTATAAGCTGCGCTGATAAAAAACTAGATAAAAACATGACTATCATTATCAATGGTAATAAAATCTCTAAAATTCAAAAAGGAAAGTATAAAAGAAAAACTGATAATTATAAAATCATAGATCTCAATGGTGGTTATGTACTGCCCGGTTTATGGAATGTACATATGCATCTTACGGCTCTTCTTCCAGATCCAAACCGGGTTCAAGATGATGAGTCAGTTGCTTCTGCGACTATACGAGCAGGCTTGAATGCAATGGATGGTATTCGACATGGTTTTACAAGTATTCGGTCAGTTGGAGAAAGAGATTATATTGATGTAGCATGGAGAGATATTTTTTCTCAAAATTATTTCCTGGGACCACGAATTTTTGCAAGTGGTGAATCAGTAACAGTAACTGGAGGGCATCGTGGCGATGTTGAATATGGATCTGATGGTATCTTTGAAATTAGAAAGGCAATTAGAGAAAGAATTCAGAATGGTGTTGATTGGATAAAAATAGTAGATGTTGAAATGTTACCTGATGAGCTTAATTCTGCTATTGAGACAACTCATAGTCTAGGAAGGAAAATAACTAGCCACTCAAGAGAGCCGGCCACCTATCGGTCAGTTCTAGCTGGTGTTGATTGCATAGAACATGGATATGGGTTAACCGAAAAGACTATTAAACTGATGGCCAAGAAAGGGACTTATTATTGCCCAACTATTATTTGTAATCTTAGTGAACAATATATAAAAGAGCGTGAAAGTAGATTAGCCGATCTAGGATTTTCGCAAGATGAACAAGTAGTAAATGGGAGAGTAATGGTTGCATATGCAGATGAACGTTCAGAGAAGCATGCCCTACACCAGAGAAATGCCTTAAAAAAAGCTGTTGATGCAGGAGTCAAGGTAGTTATTGGATCAGACTCTACGCCTATAGGTGAAATTGGTATTCTTGAGATTGAACAATTTGTTTTATCAGGTGTTAGTGAGATAGATGCGCTTATAGCAGCAACACGAAACCCTGCTGAAATGTGTGGTGTATTAGACAAATTAGGTACAGTT
>MDTE01166563.1_pt1 | contig 14690 bp, 15 predicted proteins | sample 811231 | NCBI WGS metagenome assembly MDTE01 (sample SAMN05326651, study PRJNA326480) | marine metagenome | isolation source: seawater | place: Indian Ocean: Red Sea | collected 2010 | reverse complement strand
CATCAGTTATTGAAATAACGTTGGTAGGAATATAAGCAGAGACGTCCCCACCTTGTGCTTCAATTATTGGCAGAGCTGTTAAAGAACCGCCTCCATGTTCATCACTCAATTTAGCAGCTCTCTCAAGCAATCTGCTATGAAGATAAAAAACATCACCAGGATAAGCTTCTCTTCCAGGAGGCCTTCTTAAAAGTAATGACATTTGTCTGTAGGCGCTGGCTTGTTTTGTTAAATCATCATAAACAATTAAAGCATGTTTTCCATTATCTCTAAAATATTCTCCCATTGATGCGCCAGAATATGGTGCAATATATTGCATAGGAGCTGGATCAGATGCATTGGCTGCAACAACAATTGTATATTCCATCGCTCCAGCTTTTTCTAGTTCGTTAACAACACGTGCAACAGTTGATGCTTTTTGACCAATAGCAACATATATACAATAAACAGGATTCCCTGCTTTAAAATTTTCTTTTTGATTAATAATAGCATCTATAGCAATAGCAGTTTTACCAGTTTGTCTATCACCGATAATTAATTCTCTTTGACCTCTTCCAATTGGAATCATGCTATCGATACTTTTTAGCCCAGTTTGAAGGGGCTCTACTACTGGTTGCCTTTGCATCACACCCAATGCTTTTCTTTCAATAGGATAAGTTTTATTAGAACTAATTGCAGCGCCTCCATCCATAGGTTGCCCCAGAGGGTTAACTACACGCCCTAATAATTCTTCTCCAATAGGAACCTCAACAATTTTACCTGTTCTTTTTGCAATATCTCCTTCTTTAACCAAGCTAGAATCACCAAATAATACAATTCCAACATTATCGGTTTCTAAGTTTAGCGCCATCCCAAATACATCATTTGGTAATTCCACAAGCTCTGAGCTCATAACATTTTCTAGCCCACTTACTCGTGCGACACCATCACCAACATATGTTATTTCACCAACCTCAGAAACATCAATATCTGCATTATAATTTTGTAGTTGTTCTTTTAATAACGATACTATTTCATCTGTTTTAAAATCCATTATCACTCCTATTACATATTATGTAAAGTTTTTTTCAATTGTTTTATTTGATAGCTTACAGAGTTATCAAAAATTTTATTACCTACACGTAATTTAATTCCACCAATTATACTGGGATCGGTTTTAACATCTAGCTTCGGCTTTATTTTAATTTTATCTGATATAGATTTAGAAATATACTCAATTTCCTCATTGTTTAATTTTTCAGATGTAGTAATTTCAACATTACTAATGTTTGAATCAGCGCTAGCCATATTATCAAATCTAGTTGTTATATCTAATAAATTATTAGTCTGATTGTTTTTAATAAGGATTGAAATAAATTCAATAATTAAAGGATTAAAGTTTTTTAATGTATTCTTAATTATTTCAATTTTCTTTTTAGTATCAATACGTTTTGTGACAAATACCAATCTGAAAGCTGGAACTTTATTGTATAAATAAGAAACAGATTTCAATTGATTTTGTATCAATGAAATTGCATCTGATTTATTACTTAAATCTAATAATGTTTTAGCATATTGATAATTACTATACATTATTAATTTGCTTGTTTGAATTCATCAACTGTTTTCTCAACTAATTTTTTATTATCTTCATTATTTAAATTACGTTTTATTACTCGCTCTGAAGCTTTCAGGGCAATATCTACAACAGTTGTTTTGATTTCATTAAGTGCTTTTTGTTTTTCAGCATCAATTTGTTCTTTTGCTTTTTCAAGCATGCCATTGTATTGATTTTTCCCATCTTCTTCTAGCTTATTTTTTAGTTTGTCTCCAGCTTCTCTAGCTTTAGAAACAATATCTTGAGCCTCTTTTCTTGCAGTATTTAGAATCTCTTCATTTTTTGCAGCTTGTTGTTCAGCCTCAGCTGTTACTTTTTCTGCTTTTGATAAAGATTCTTCAATTTGCTTTGCTCTTGCATTCATTGCATCCATAAGTGGACCCCATGCTTTCCATCGAAGAATGACAAGCAATACTAGAAAAGTTGTAATTGTCCAATACAAAAGACCCGTTTCAACTGTTAACCATTTTTCTAACCACCCCCCAGAGTGTTCGGCACCATGAGACTCTGGGGCAGCAAAAGACATACTTATTAATAATAAATAAAATATTTTAGTTATTTTATTCATTTACTTAACCAACTACTGCAAGGATACATACAACTAATGCAATAATTGCAACTCCCTCAAGCAAGAAAAGAGGAAGATTAACTGCTCCCGTAATATCTTTAGCTGCTTCTGGTTGTCTTGAAATTGAATTTGCTGCAGCAGAGGCAAACATACCTATGCCAATTCCAGCGCCTATTACTACCATTCCTGCACCAATTGGCGCAAATCCAGCAGCATCAGCAGCAAGCATAAAAGACGTGCCAATTAACCCTAGTGTTATCTTTTTTATTGATGACATTTTATTATTCTCCTTTTTATTTTTATTTAGTGATCAGCATGAATAGCCATGCCAATAAACACACACGATAATAGTGTGAAAACATAAGCTTGGACTAAAGAAACAATTAGCTCTAATCCATAAATTCCAGTATTTAAAAGAACAGCTACAAAACCAGCAAAAATTCCTGTCATAGCAGATAATGGCTCTGGTGATATTAAATTAGTGTAACTTGCTCCATCTTGAATTCCATTACCTAAAATAATTGGTAATGCAAAAATTGCCACCATGCCTATATGTCCAGCGGTCATATTTGCTCCAAGTCGCATGGTTAATGCAAAAGGTTTAACAAACATTCCAATTATTTCAATTGGGATTAGAATTATCAAAACTGGAGCAGGGACACCACTTGGAACCATATTTTTCCAATGGCCTATAAATCCGTGTTTTTTAATACCAGCTATTATAATAGCAAAAAATGTTATGATAGCTAGCGCTACAGTAACGCTAAAATTGCCAGTTGGCGTAGAGCCCCCACCATTCCCCCATTTAATCCACTCAAAAAAGGGAATTAATCCAAGAAGGTTGCATGTTAAAATAAATACAAAAAAAGTCATCGCAACAGGTGTCCATGTTCTTGAATATTTTTCACCAATGTTTGGGATAACAATATCTTTATTAATGAAATCTATTAAGATTTCAAATATTTGAGATAAGCCTTTAGGTTTTGCATTTATATTTTTTCTGTATTTTTTTGTTGCTAAAATTGAAATTAAAAGAGTAACTATAGCAGATATTAAAAGCATTATTATATGTTTTGTAATTAAAAAGCTTTCTTTTTCCCCATCATTATCTACATCTAACAAAGCTACAGGCTCAGAATCTGCTACATGATGCAAAATTGTATTGCCCCAACCACTAAACTCGCCAGACGCACAAAATAGAGTGCTAAATAAAATGAATATAAGTATTAGGAAGTTATTTTGTTTTTTCATTTTTTAATAAAATCTTTTGATTTATAAAACCCTCTATAATATGGAAAAATGTAAAATTTATGTACCCTGATATAATAAATATTTTATAATTCGAGATACTTAAATTAAAAATAAAAAAGTAAATAAACATTGAAATAAATAATAATTTTGTAATAAAAATAATTATATGATTTTTAAAATGATTTTTATAAACAATTGATGGATAAAATTTTATAATACATATAGGGATAATGCATAATATTGCAACTATACTATTAAAAATTATTAACATTAATCTTTAATTCTTTTATATAATTCATAGAGACCAATAACAGTACCTAATAATAAAAATGAGACCAGCCACATTTGATTATTATATTTATAAGATAGAATATAGCCTACTATGCCTAGTCCTAAAATAGACCCTAAAAGTATGTAAGCTGTTGAAATATTTTTTTGGAAATTTTTAGGCAGTTTCATTTTTAGCACTAAAATTTGCATCATGAATACTTTGTATTTTTTTCTTTTCTTTATTTTCCTGTATCATATGACACATCCCATCAAATTTTGCGCCTTCTTCAATAGTTATAATTGCAGCCTGAAGATTCCCCTCTAAATGAGAGCCTGAGCCTAAAAGAACTTTGTTTTTGATATCCAAATTTCCCTTTACCATGCCATGAATAGAGGCATTATCTGCAGTAATATTCCCCTCTACTATTGATCCCTTAGCTGAATTAATAGTACCCTTTGAGTTAACGTTGCCTGTAACTTGACCATAAATTAGCAAATCACCTTTAACATCAATATCGCCATCAATTTTTAATTCAGGGCCTAAAATTGAACTCATTGAACTATTTGTTTTATTCGATTGAAACATCGTTTTCTTTATATTCTTTAATTAGTGAACGTGGGTCAATTATATTACTATTTTGCCAAATTTCAAAATGTAAATGTGGCCCATTGCTGTTTCCTGATTCTCCAATTGTGCCAATTACTTGTTTTGATTTAACATAATCTCTCATATGCACTTTTATTTTGTTTAGATGTGAATATAGTGTTATAAAATTATTTGGATGTGCTATAATAATTGTATTTCCTAAATCAATTAAAGAATCTGCAAATACAACCAACCCCTCTTGGGCGGCATAAATAGGACTATTCAACTTAGCAGCAATATCTAATCCATTATGTGCATGAGCTGTTTCACCAATCAGTGATCTTGTTACAATACCATCCACAGGTGCATTATTAGGTATTAATTGTTTGTTGTAAGAAAAAATATCAGATATCTTATGAGAATTAAGTAGAACAGTTGAATCATTTGCACTAATATTTTGAATATTATTAATATAAGTAATTAGGTTATTTTGATTATTTTTTAAGTTTATATAATCTTGTTGTGCAACATGGGGTTTTATAAATCTAAAAATACCAAAAGATGCAGCAAAAAAAAATATAGCTAATAGTAGGCAATTAAATATTAACCCGGTTTTAGTAAAAGAAAAAGATTTATTAAATTGAGTTTTATCATTTAACAATATTATTCTATAAAATTTTTTTATCATCTACTAATTTTTTTTATTATACTATCTAATTCTTTCTTATTTTTAAATTTAATTTTTATTTCACCTTTTGTTTTGCTACTACCTTTAATAACCACTGAGGCATTTAAAACATTTTGTAAAATTTGCTCAAATTTCAAAAAATTATAAGTTTTTTTGTTTTTCTTTTGAGCAACAATATTTTGACATTCTTTAACTAAGATTTCAGTTTGCCGTGCATTCAATTTATTATTAATTATTTGTTTATAAATATCAAGCATTATCGCTTGATTATCAATTGCTATTAATGATCTTGCATGTGCATAAAAAATTTTATTTTGCACCAATCCCTCTATTATCTTTTTAGGTAACTTTAGTAATCGCAATTTATTAGATATTTCTGATCTGCTTTTTGAAACACTTTTTGCAATTTCATTTTGAGTGAAATTATATTTTTCTTGTAAAACTAAATATCCTTCAGCTTCCTCAATAGGATTTAAATCTACTCTTTGAATATTTTCTATTAATGCAAGTTCCATCATTTCAGCTAGATTGTCAACAGTAATAATAAAAACAGGGACTGTTTTTAGTCCTGCTGCTTTAGCAGCACGTAAACGTCGTTCTCCAGCAATTAATTCAAATTGATTTTTATCATTTTTCCTAACAGTTAATGGTTGAATTATTCCTTTTTTTTTGATAGAATTAATGAGCATATTCATTTTTTCATCATCAAAATGTGTTCTTGGTTGGTGTTGATTAGTTATTATGTCAGAAATTGCTATTTTAGTTTGCGTATTCTGATTATCATCAGAATAATTTTTAATTAAAGCCTCCAGTCCTTTACCTAAAACTTTAGCCATGATTATTTAATATTTCAGTTACTAGATTCATATAATTTTGTGACCCTGTTGAAGTTGGATCATAAAGTAAAATTGGTTTTCCATGACTTGGTGCTTCACCTAATTTGACATTACGACTTATAATTGTATTATAAACTTTATCTCCAAAATATTCCTTTACTTCACTGACAACTTGGTGTGACATGTTTAGGCGGGTATCAAACATTGTTATTAAAATTCCTTCGATATTAAGTTGAGGATTTAAATTTTTTTGTATAAGTCGGATTGTATTTAATAATTGAGACAATCCCTCTAAAGCATAATATTCACATTGAATAGGTATAATTAATGATTTACTGGCAGTTAATACATTCACTGTTAACAGCCCTAATGATGGAGGGGTATCAATAATGATATATTTGTATTTACCCCTAACTGCTGAAACTGCTTCTTTTAAAATAGACTCCCGTGTAAACATACCAACAAGTTCAATTTCAGCACCAGATAATTTGGTATGTGATGGGACTATATCTAAATAATCGATTTCTGTTTTAGAAATACATTTTTTGATATTAATATTATTAATCATAACATCATATATTGTTTTACTTTTATTTATATCAACACCCAAACCAGTACTTGCATTAGCTTGAGGATCCATATCAATTAATAAAACAGGCGTTTCTGTTACTGCTAGGAATGCAGCAATATTTATTGCAGATGTTGTTTTACCAACACCACCTTTTTGATTAGACACAGCTATTATTTTTGTATTAAATGATTTCATGCTACTGCATTAAGATACATAAAATTATTGAAAATTTCTTATTGAATAAATATTAAGAAAATGATTTATCAATAATTATATTCAGCTTAAATTAAGTGTCTAATAAATAAAATTTTATTTCTTTTCATGCTTGAAAACCTAAATACCAGAATCTCAATTATATTATTAGTAATAGCAGCATCTTGGTATTTTTTAATTCCTACAATAAGATTATACAATAACCCCGATTTATCATCTGAAGCTAAACAATTATTAGAAAAAGATTCAATTAATTTGGGTTTAGATTTAAAAGGTGGCTTAAGAATTGTGTTAGAACTAGATGATTTTGTTTTTCTTAATAATAAAGTTAGCTCAGGATTACGTCAATCATCTAAAAATGAAGCAGAAGTTTTTCTTACTGAATGTATGACACATGCTAAAGAAGAAAATATAGATATATTTAATGCAATATCAAATATTTCTGACATTAATCAAATCAAATTAAATAAATATTTTTCTAATATTTCTAAGTCTTCGAACAATGATGATATAATCTCTTTAATGAAAGAATCTCGATTATTAACCATGGAAAGTATAGAAGATAAAATGAGAAAAAGAATTTCTCAACATGATCAATATGGTTTGGGTGAGCCAACAATACAAAGAGTGGGTGAAAAGCGGTTAATTGTTGAATTAGCAGGTATAACAGATTTACAGAATGCTAAAGATTATATTCAGCAAACAGCTGAATTTGAAATTAGTTTAGTTAAAAAACTTAATGCCCTTGCATTTATAAATGGGTTAGAAAGTGTTGATGAATATTTCATAGATCAAGGAATTACATTTACAGATTTTTTAATAAGAGAAAAAATTTCAAGCTATGAAGAATTAGAAAAGTTATTTAAAAATGAGCTTGATATAATTAATGCACAATTAGAGTCCCAAAACAAAAACATTCAAGAATCACCATTTGCCAATAAAGAACAATTTCATGATTTAATAACAATTCAAGACTATTTGGAAAATTTAGAATTTAATGATTTTTTTATTGATAATTTTGAATCAGACCAATTACAGAGTGTGATTTTTTTTAATAATAAATATATTGAAATTTTATCACAATTTTTAAATCATAAAATAATTAAAAATAAGTTTTCTTCATCCTCAAAATTTTTATTTTCAAATAAAATTATTTTTAAAAAAGGATCAATTGAATATAAGCAATTATATGAAGTTAATGCCAAGCCAGCCATTAAAAATAATATGATTGAAAACACTAAAGCTGTAATAGGTGAAATCGGAAGTGAGTATGCTGGAAGGTGGTTAGTCAATTTAGGAATGAAAGATATTGGAGAAAGAGCCTGGTATAAGTTTACAGCAGCAAATGTTGAAAATCAGGCAGCTATTATTTTAGATAATGAGGTTTATTTTGCTCCATATATTAAACAAGCAATTAAAGGTGGTAATACACAAATAAGTGGTTTTGATGATATGCAAGAAGCAAAAAACATTGCATCCGTATTGAGGGCTGGAGAACTAGATGCTCCCATCCATGCTGTACAAACAAGTTTTATAGGACCTTCACTAGGGCAAGAATCGATTGCATCTGGTTCCAAGGCGATGTTAGTTGGCTTATTATTAGTTTTCATTTTTATGCTATTTTATTATAAAGGAGCTGGCTTAATTGCAAATATTGCACTTTTATTAAACTTAATTTTTGTATTATCAGTTTTAGTCACTTTAAATGCCATCTTAACTTTACCAGGGATTGCTGGTCTTTTATTAACAGTAGGCATGACAGTAGATGCTAATGTGATTATTTTTGAAAGAATTAAAGAGGAGCTATCTCGTGGATTAAAGGGGTACAAGGCATTGCATGCTGGCTATGATAAGGCATTTTTAACTATTTTAGATGCTAATGTTACAACGCTGCTTACAGCTTTTGTTTTATCTTTTATAGGCTCTGGTCCAATTAAAGGTTTTGCAACAACTCTAAGCGTAGGAATTATATGTTCTATGTTTACAGCTGTATTTGTAACAAAAACAATATTTTTAATCTTCCCTAAACTATCAGATAAACTTGGTAATTAATTATGCAACACTTTAAACACGATATCAATTTCATTAAGTATTCTACATATGCATATATCCTATCAATCTTAATTATAATTATTGGAATAACTTGTTACTTCACATTAGGTGTTAAAACTTCTATTGATTTTTCAGGAGGTAGTATGATTACTGCAGAAATTCAATCAGAAAATTTTGATATTGATAACCTAAGAAAACATTTAGAAAGTAATTTTGATAAAGATATTAAAATTGCTCAAGAGGGATTTGAAAATAATATTTATACAATCTTATTAAAGATGAAATTTCTTGAAGATGAACAAAAATTAAATTTTGAGTTAAATGCTTTATATCCAGCTTCAATACAAATTTCTCAAATTGAATCAATAGGGCCAGTAGTAGGAGATGAGTTAAAAAAGAATGCTAGGAATGCAATTCTATTTGCTGTTTTCTTAATCGGGGTCTATATAGCATTTAGATTTGATAGTTATTATGCAATAGGTAGTATTATAGCATTGATTCATGATGTTGCGATTACATTTACAGGCTTAATGCTTTTTCAATATGAAATTAGCATATCAATTATTGCAGCCCTTTTAACTATTGTAGGTTATTCATTAAATGACACAATTGTTATATATGATCGTATTAGAGAAAATTTAAAAATAAACACTAACGTCGAAAGAAATACAATTGTTAATAAGTCTCTTAATATTACACTTAATAGAACAATTATTACTTCGTTAACAACATTAATTGTGGCTGGAGTTTTATTTATAATGGGAGGGTCAATTTTGCGTCCATTTTCATTTGCATTAATTATAGGTGTTCTAACAGGAACCTACTCATCCATGTTTATTGCTAGCCCTATAATGTTAATATTAGAGGATAAATTTAAATTAGAAGATTTAGAGGAGGATTAATTTATGTCAACTGATGCTGTAGTTGGTGCTCAATGGGGAGATGAAGGAAAAGGTAAAATTGTTGATTTGTTAAGTGAAAGCATGGATTATGTTGCACGCTATCAAGGGGGTGCAAATGCAGGCCATACAGTTTATTATCAAAATCAAAAATTAGTTTTACATCAAATTCCTGCTGGAATATTAAGACAAAAATGTAAATGTATTTTAGGTAAGGGAATGGTAATAGATCCTGTTGGAATCAATGATGAAATAGAATTATTAAAACAACACAATATTAACTTTGATGGTAGAATTTTAATTGATTATTATGCACATGTAGTTACACCAATTCATAAAACTATTGACAAAAATAATGAGTTGAAAACTAAAAATTTTATTGGAACTACATGCAAAGGAATAGGACCAACATATGCTGATAAATACAATAGAATTGGTATTAGGATTATTGACTTGCTGAACATTGGAAATTTAAAAATTAAAATTCAAAAACGAATTGCAACAGCAATAGATAAACAAGAAATAAAACAAGAAGATTTAAAACAAATAGATAAAGATTTAGAAATTTTTTATAAATCTTGCAAAATTATATCTCAATTTATTAAAGATACTCATCCTTTAGTTCATTACAACATTAAAAATTCAATCCCTATGCTTTTTGAAGGAGCTCAAGGTACTTTGTTAGATATCGATCATGGTACATTTCCATTTGTAACTTCATCTAATTGTTCATCAGCTGGGATAGCAACTGGATTAGGAATACCTAGTCATTATTTAAATAAAACAATTGGTATTTTTAAAGCTTATGTAACAAGAGTTGGTGGAGGACCATTCCCAACTGAATTATTTGATAATAATGGGGAAAAATTACAAACTATAGGTAATGAAGTTGGTGCTACAACTGGTAGGCCAAGAAGATGCGGATGGTTTGATTTGGTTGCAGCAAAATATAGCGTTGAAGTAAATGGGTTGTCACATATTGCATTGACAAAATTAGATATTTTGGATCATTTTGAATCAATTAAAATTTGTACTCATTATGAATATAAAAATAAAAAAATTATTAATTTTTCAAATGTAATTAATGATTTAGGAAACGTTAAACCAATATACAAAGTTTTTCAAGGCTGGGGAAAATCTACTGAACAAGTGAAAGTATATGAAGACTTTCCCTCTAAAGTTAAGGAATATGTAGAATTTATTTCTTCAGAACTTGGAATTCCAATTTCAATAATTTCTATAGGGCCTAAAAGAAATCAAATTATCAGTATTGAAAATTAGCATTATTTCGTTAAATATATTAATTTAGATATATGAATTATAAAATTATTCTTCAGCTAATTATTTTATTAAATTTTTCATTCTCTAATCCATATAAACAGCTTGATATTGATTTTTTAAAAGATGTATCAAAAACTAAAGCATTAAAAAAGAACTATAACAAGCATAATAAAAAAAATAATGAATTACCTAAGTATTCTGATTTAATAGATACATATATGAAAATAGAGGGATTGTTTACATTTTTTTGGGACCCAAACAACAACAAGGTTTATATATCAATTTTACCAGAACAATTTAATTATACTTATCTTGCTAATATGACTCGTCAATCTGGTGATGGTTTTTATTATGATAGTGGTTCTATGTTAAATGAATTTCCCTTTCAGTTTAATAAGGTTGCAGAAAATGTTCAATTTCTTCATATCAACACAATGTTTAGAGCAGAAAAAAATGATATTACAGCTCAAACTATTGAAAAAAATCTTTCTAATTCCATTATATCTAAGGGAAAAATTTTATCTCAACCTGAAATAAATACTGGTGCAATTTTAGTAGATGCAAATGAGCTTTTTTTAAGAGATGTTGGTTATGTTTCTCAACATGGGAAGGGAAGATATAGTTTTGATTTAAAAAATAGTTATTTTACTGATTTAAAATCATTTGAAAATAATTCTGAAATAGAATTATCTGCACATTATAAAAGTAATAAATGGACAAGTTCATATACATTACCTAACTCTAGAAGTATGGAAATTAAATATCACATTAGTTTATCTAGATTGCCAGATAATAATTTTATTCCTCGTATTGCAGATGATAGAATAGGATATTTTTCTACAATTTATCAGGACTATTCTGATATGCTTCAAGATACACCATATATTAGATATATTAATAAATGGGATTTAAAGAAAAAAGATCCTAGCGCTTATTTATCTGAACCAGTTCAGCCTATAGTATATTGGATTGAAAATACAGTTCCAGAAGAATATAGATCAGCAATTAGAGAGGGTGTTTTAGCATGGAACATTGCCTTTGAAAAAATAGGATTTAAAAATGCTATTGTAGTTAAACAAATGCCCTCAGATGCTACCTGGGACCCAGCAGATGTTAGATATAGTACTATTAGATGGATTATACAGCCAGGTTCTGGTTATGCAGTAGGTCCCAGTCGAGCTAATCCTTATACTGGAGAATTATATGATGCTGATATACGAATTTCAGCAGATTTTGTAAGAGGTTTTTATAGAGAATTTGATGAATTTGTTTCACCAGTTACACAAAATGAATTGCTTGAATTATGGTCAGATGATTTTCATTCTCACCAGCATCATGATTGTTCTTATTCACATCATTTAAAAGATCAAATGCAATTGGGTTGGCAGCATATGATTGTTAATAATTATGTTTCTGGCACAAAGCAAGAATTAGCTAATTATGTTTATGAAGGTTTAGTGGATTTAGTATTGCATGAGGTAGGACACACCTTAGGGTTAAGACACAATTTTAAGGCAAGTTCAATTTTTACTATTGCACAATTAAGTGATAAAGAATTTACAAAAGCTAATGGGATTAGTGGTTCTGTTATGGATTACCATCCAGTTAATTTGTTTGATAAAGGCAATACAACGTTTCAAATTCAACCTGGACCATATGATATGTGGGCTATTGAGTATGGTTATTCAGAATTAGGAAATTATAATCAAGAAGAACAACTTAATAATATTGCTTCTAAATCAAATCACCCTCTTTTGGTTTATGGTACTGATGAGGATACTTTTGGCAGATCTTCAAGAGGGATTGATCCATTTTGTAGCTTGTGGGACTTAAGTAGCGATCCGATTGCTTATTATACAAATCAATTACATTTAGTAAATGATTTATGGGACAGTTTAATATATAAATTTAAAGTTGATGGACAGAGGTATCAAAAAATTAGAAGCGTTTTTTCTCAAGGTATATCTGAGTATATTCATGCAGGAATATCTAGTTCAAAATTTATTGGAGGAATTAATTTTAAAAGAAACCATATTGGAGATCCAGGCGATACAACACCGTTCAATATTATTCCTTCTTCTCAACAAAGAGATGCTTTAAATTTCATGAAAAATTATATTTTTAATAAAGATGTATTTAATTTTAACCCTGAACTTTTAAATATGTTAGCACCTGAACGTCATGAAGACTTTAAAGACTATGCATGGAATTTAGATAGAATTGACTATCCTATTCATGCAGTTGTTAATCGAATACAAAGTTATAGCTTATATTCCTTATTCCACCCAAGAAGATTAGCTAGAATTCAAGATAATGAGCTCAAAACAACAGAGTTGACCCCTTTTACCTTAAATGAACTTTTTTCGGAAATTAGCCATTGTATTTGGATAGAACTAGATATCAATGAAAATATAAACAGTTATAAACGTCAATTACAGCAAAATTATATCATGTTATTATCAGATATTTTATATAATAATTATGATTTTACTAATGATGCCATTTCTCTTTCTCGCCACAATTTAGATTTAATTCTAAAAAAAATCTATAAATCGATGGGAAATCAAAAATTAGATGAATATACGTTAGCACATTTATCAAATTCTGCAGAAACTATTGAAGCAATTCTTAACGCTGAAATTCAAATTTATTAATTCATATATGAAAAATCCATTAGTTGTTATTTTAGGGCCAACTGCATCAGGTAAAACATCATTTGCAGTTAAATTAGCTGATAAAACTAATAGTGAAATTATATCTGCAGATTCAAGACAGATATATAGAGAAATGGATGTTGGTACAGGTAAAGACTTATCTGAATATCAGATTGGAAATAAATTTATCCCTTATCATCTAATTGATATATTAGACCCCAATGAAGATTATAGCGTTTATCAATTTAAACAAGATTTTTTTCAATGTTTTGATAGTCTTAAAGAACAAAATAAAAATGTTATTTTATGTGGAGGTACGGGATTATATATTGAATCAATATTATTAAACTATGATATCCCTCATATTGCCCCCAATGTTAAGCTTAGAAAAACATTAAGCAAACTTACAAAAGAAGAATTGATTGAACAGTTAAAGAAAATTGATAATAGTAAATTTAAACCAGAATTTCATACTACTGTTCGACGTATTATTCGCACAATAGAAATTATCAAAAATATTAAAAAAAAAGGTGAAAAATTAGATAAAATTGTTTCTATTCCTAACTATAAAGTGTTTGGTTTAAAAATTCAAAGAGAATGTTTACTATCTAAAATAGAAAGTAGGTTGAATAGCCGTTTTAATGCTGGGATGATAGAAGAAGTTGAAAAATTAGTTAAACATGGAATGACGTTAAATAGATTAAAGTATTTTGGTCTGGAATATAAAATTGTAGGAGAATATTTATTTAATCAAATTGATTTTCATGATATGAAACTGAAATTAAAATTTGCTATTAATAGATTTTCAAAACGGCAAATGACGTTTTTTAGAAGGATGGAAAAAAGAGGAATAAACATTGAATGGATTGATATTAATGATTATCAAAATATAAATCAATTTATCAATAAATATTCATTATGAGTTTTAGCAATCAAATCAATAAATATTTTAAAAAAAACTCAGACCTTTTATCATATTTTAATGATTATACAGTTCAAAGAAAGCATTATAATTATTTTATAATTATACCTGTATTTAATGAATACGATTATATATTAGATACATTAGAAAGTATCAATAAAAACTCTACAACTGATTTTAAAAATTTATTAGTAATTTTAGTTATTAATAATAGTGTTACTGATAGCAAAAAAATTGTAAATAATAATTTTAAAACGCATCAATTAATTAATCAACAAGAATATAAATATGAAAAACTGGTT
>MDTE01002874.1_pt1 | contig 14693 bp, 15 predicted proteins | sample 811231 | NCBI WGS metagenome assembly MDTE01 (sample SAMN05326651, study PRJNA326480) | marine metagenome | isolation source: seawater | place: Indian Ocean: Red Sea | collected 2010 | reverse complement strand
TTATCGCAAGGTGTGCAAATTTTTAGAGTGCATGATGTTAAAGAAGTAAAACAAGGCATTTTGGTATTTAAAAAAATATTATTAAATTAATGAAAAATAAATATTTTGGCACGGATGGAATTCGAGGAACCGTAAACCAAGGCAATATTACAGGTGAAAAATTTTTTAAGTTTGGTTTAGCGTCTGGTACATATTTTAAGAATCAAAAAAAATCTAAACAGATTGCAATTATTGCAAAAGACACAAGGTTATCAGGGTATACTTTAGAACCCGCCTTAGTATCTGGACTTGTATCAGGTGGAATGCATGTTTTTACTTTAGGTCCCTTGCCAACAAATGGGCTTGCTATGTTAACTAAATCGATGAAAGCTAATATGGGTATTATGATTACAGCTTCTCACAATCCTTATTATGATAACGGCTTGAAACTATTTGGTCCCGATGGGATGAAACTGTCTGATAAAATTGAAAATAAAATCGAAAAATTAATAGATGCTAAAAATAAAAAGCAATTAACAAATCCCAAACTATTAGGACGAGTTAAACGATTAGAAGACGGGAATGAGAAATATATAAAAATACTAAAAAATAATTTCCCAAGTAATTTTCACCTCAAAGGAACAAAAATAGTTTTAGATTGTGCTAACGGTGCTTGCTACAAAGCTGCACCCAAATTACTTAAAGAACTAGGAGCGAAGGTTATTTCTATGGGTATTAAACCAAATGGATTAAACATAAACGAAAAATGCGGATCAACATTTCCATCAAAAATTAAGATCGCAGTCAAAAAGTATAAAGCGAATGTTGGAATTGCATTTGATGGAGATGCTGACAGAGTAATTATGTGCGATGAAAAAGGCAAAATAATAGATGGCGATCAAATTATTGCAATGTTAGCCCGTCGTTGGAAATCAAAAAGAATTTTAAAGGGCGGTGTGATTGGAACACTTATGTCTAATTACGGTTTAGAAAAATTCTTAAACAATGAAAAAATAAGATTTTCTAGATCCAAAGTCGGAGACAGGTATGTTAAAGAAAAAATGAAAAAACTAAATTATAATTTGGGTGGTGAACAATCTGGACATATTATTTTAGGCAAATTTGCAACAACTGGCGATGGTTTGTTAGTAGCTTTAGAAGTTTTATTTTCTTTGAGAAAAGGCAAAAAGGCTAGTCAACTATTAAAAGTTTTCAAACCTTTACCTCAAATTTTAGAAAATGTATTAGTTAAAGATAAAAATGTTATTGGCAAACCAAAATGTAGAAATGCAATAAAACAAGCTAATAAGTTAATGGGTCAAAAAGGAAGAATATTAGTAAGAAAATCTGGAACGGAACCTAAAATTAGGATAATGGCAGAATCATATGATAAAAATTTGATTTTAAAATGTATTAAAATAGTAAAAAGATCAATTAAATAAAAAATTATAATAAATTGAAACCTAAATCAAAAATTCTAATAATTGCAGGATCAGACTCCTCTGGTGGAGCAGGAATACAAGCTGACATTAAAACAGTAACAGCATTAGGCGGATACGCAATGACCGCTATCACTGCAATTACTGCTCAAAATACAACAGGGGTGAGTTCTGTAATTCCTTTACAACCAAAAGAAATTGAAAAGCAAATTTTGTTTACATCTAAAGACATTAAACCAGACGCAATTAAAATTGGAATGTTGCACTCCTCAGAAGTAATTTTTGCAGTTATGAGGGCTTTAAAAAAAATTAAAACAAAAAAAATAATTTTAGACCCAGTTATGGTTGCCAAAGGAGGATTTAAATTAATTAATGATAATGCAATTAAAAATCTTAAAAATAAGCTAATCAAAAAAGCGTTTTTAATTACACCTAATATTCCAGAGGCTGAAGTTTTAACAAAAATAAAAATTAGAACTCTAGAAGATATGATCCATGCAGCAAACATTTTGCTCAAAAGTGGAGTTAAAAATATTTTAGTTAAAGGTGGTCATAGAAATACAAGAACCATGCATGATGTATTTTTAAATAGCAAAGAATTAAAAATTTTCAAAAATAAGAAAATTATAACTAAAAATACCCATGGCACTGGATGCACTTTATCAAGTGCTATCACAACTTTTTTTGCATGTGGAAAAAGTTTAAATAAATCCTGTGAGCTTGGTATTAAATATGTTAATCAATCTATAAGGTCTAATCTAAATTATGGAAAAGGCCATGGCCCAATTAATCACTTGAGCTCAATTAAAATAAACAGGATATTTACTTAATGAAAAATGTCGTCGTCGTTGGTTCTCAGTGGGGTGATGAAGGCAAAGGAAAAATCGTTGATTGGCTTTCGAGTGAAGCCGATGTTGTGGTTCGTTTTCAAGGTGGTCACAACGCTGGACATACTTTAGTCATAGACGGAGTTACTTATAAACTTAGATTGTTGCCATCTGGTATAGTTAGAAAAAATAAAATTTCAGTAATTGGTAATGGAGTAGTTGTAGATCCGTGGGCTTTGCTTGATGAAATTAAGGAAATCAAGCTTAAAGGTGTCAAAGTCGATGAAAATAACTTGATTTTGTCTGAGTCAGCAAATCTTATACTTCCTTTCCATAAAGAAATGGATGAAATCAGAGAAGATGCAGCAGGTAATGCTAAGATCGGGACAACAAGAAGAGGAATTGGACCTGCTTACGAAGATAAAATTGGAAGAAGATCAATTAGAGTAATGGATTTAGTCTCTGAAAGTAATTTAGATCACAGATTAGAGACAGTCCTTACTCATCATAATGCAATAAGAAAGGGTTTAGGTAAGCAGATATTTAAAAAAGATAAGTTAAAGAAAGATCTTTTAAAAATTGCACCAGAAATTTTAAAATTTTCCAAACCAGTTTGGAAAAAAATTGATGAATACAAGTCAAAAGGCAAGAAAATATTATTTGAAGGTGCTCAAGGTATTCTCTTAGATGTAGATCATGGCACATACCCATTTGTTACTTCTTCAAACACAGTAGCCGCAACAGCTGCAACTGGATCTGGATGCGGTCCCAATACAATAAATTATGTATTGGGTATTACAAAAGCCTATACTACTAGAGTAGGAGAAGGCCCTTTCCCAACAGAGCTTAAAGATAAAACTGGAGAGTTGCTGGGGACTAGAGGTAAAGAGTTTGGAACAGTTACTAGTAGAAAAAGAAGGTGTGGTTGGTTCGATGGTGTTCTTGTAAGGCAGACAATTAAAATTTCAGGAATTGATGGAATAGCACTCACAAAATTAGATGTCCTTGACGAGCTAGAGGAAATTAAAATGTCTATAGCATACGAACTTAATGGAAAAAAAATAGATTATCTACCTGCAGCTGTGGATGATCAACTTAAAGTAAAACCTATATATAAAATATTTAAAGGTTGGAAATCTTCGACAAAAGGAATTAAAGATTTTGAAAAATTACCAGAAAATGCAAAAGTTTATATTAAAGAGTTAGAAAAATTTATCGAGACAAAAATATCAAGTATATCAACCAGCCCAGAAAGATCTGACACAATCCTTATAGAAAGTCCTTTTTAATTTTTTTTATTTTGCTGGCAGAAGATTTTTTGAGCTATTTGAATTAAGCATTGCCTTTTGAAGTTTCTCGAATGCTTTTGTTTCAATTTGTCTAATTCTTTCTCTGCTTATTTTATATTTTTTACTTAGCTCGTCCAAAGTTTTTGGTTCATCTGATAGCTTTCTCTCTTGTAAAATCTTTTTTTCTCTATCATTTAAAATTTTTATAGCATCTTGAAGTAAACTTTTTTTCTCATCTAACTCTTGTTTTTGAGACAGATAAAGTTCTTGATCTAAATTTTCATCAACCACCCAATCTTGCCAATCACCTTTTTCATCAGTTTTTATCGGCTCATTCAATGATTTTTCCTGACCCATCATTCTTCTGTTCATTGAAATTACTTCATCTGATTTTACACCAAGTCTTTTTGATATCTCATTAACTTGTTCTTTTTTTAGATCTCCTTCTTCACTTGGGGCAATTTGTTTTTTTATCTTTTTTAAATTAAAAAACAATTTTTTTTGTGCCGCCGTTGTTCCCATTTTTACTAAACTCCAAGATCTAAGAACATACTCTTGAATTCCAGCTTTAATCCACCACATAGCATAAGTTGCCAGTCTAAAGCCTTTATCAGGATCAAATTTTTTAACTGCTTGCATTAATCCAATATTACCCTCAGATATTAATTCACTTACTGGGAGGCCATAGCCTCTATATCCCATTGCAATTTTTGCTACTAGTCTTAAATGGCTTGTTACAAGTTTGTGTGCTGATTTTAAATTCCCACGATCTTTCCAATTTTTTGCAAGCATATATTCTTCCTCAGCATCAAGCATAGGGAATTTTTTTATTTGAGCAAGGTAAAGCGACAACCCACCTTCCCCAGATAATATAGGTAAATTTGATATACTCGTTTTTGTACTCATTTATATTTGTATATATATTTCTTAATAAAAATTTTTCAATTGGTTAATTCTTCAAGTATATCCAGTATTTTTTTAAAATCATTAGGTAATTTTGACACAAATTCAATTTGTTTATTTTTTGAAGGATGCGTAAACCCTAAACTCACCGCATGAAGTGCCTGTCTATCAAAATTTTTTAAAACTTCTTCAAATTTTTTATTTATCTTTTTAAATTTTGTTTTTTGTTTACCATATTTTTTATCTCCAATAAGACCATTACCTTTATGGGAGAGATGTACTCTTATTTGATGAGTTCGACCAGTTTCTAAACTACATTCTACAAAACTAATTTTTGGTACTTCGTTATTAGCAAATACTTTTAATGTTTTATAATTAGTAACAGCTTTCTTTCCAGAAATATCGCTCACTGACATAAGTTGCCTATTTTTTTTGCTTCTTGAAATAAGTGTTACAATTTTTCCGTTTAAAGGTCTTAGTACACCCCAAATTAAAGCTACATATTTTCTTTTAATACTATGTTGACTAAATTGATTTGAAAGTTTTACGTGAGAAGAGTTATTTTTAGCAACCACCAATAAACCACTTGTCCCTTTATCTATTCTATGAACTATTCCGGGTCTATGCATCCCATTTAAATCTGAAAGGTTTTTTCTATAATGATAAACTAGAGCATTAACTAAAGTCCCACTTTTATTACCGGCACCCGGGTGTACAACTATCCCTGCTGGTTTATTCAAAACTATTAAATCATCATCCTCATAAACAACATCAACTTTAATTTTCTCTGGCTTTATATATTCATTTTTAGTCTCTAAAATTGAAAACTTTATTTTATCTCCAATTTTAATTTTTTGTGATGGTGAGGAAATAATTCTATCGTTAACTGATAATTTTTTTGAAATAATAATTTTTTTTATTTGTGTTCTTGTTATAGTTTTAAATTTATCGGCTAAAAATTTATCTAATCTAGAATTATTACCTATTTTTTCAACTGAAAATGTTTTTAATTTAGTCATTTATAGTTTAAAACACCTATATGCGTTCGTAGCTCAACTGGATAGAGCGTCTGACTTCGGATCAGAAGGTTGAGGGTTCAAATCCTTCCGGGCGCACCAAGAAATCAAGCAATCCAATTTTTTAATTTATCCTTATTTTTGATAATATACCTAGGATAACTTGAGTCTATTTCAATTTTTTTAATTTTATATCCTCGACCCAAGACATCTTCGCCCCGATTAATTCTTAATTCAATATTTTTCTCATTAACAATTTCCTCTTTATTAAACTCACCATGAGCAAAAGACTTAATTTTTTGTGATATATTTTTTATATCTTGAAGGTATGCAAAATGCCATCCACCCTCATCTATAATCTGAAGATCTTTTCTTTTGTCTATTCTCCAAAATGGATACTTTTTAAACTTTAAATTTCTTAGCCATTGAGGGGATTTAAAATTTTTTCTAAGGCAAATTTTAGAGCCATGCCAATTATTTTCATTTAAATTTAAAAGATTAAGCTTATACATGAACATTTTTTGTGAAAAAACTGCGTATTTATTTTTATCAAAAATATTTAGTTTCTTTAAGTTTGGTATTTCATCAACGTCAGATAAAATAATTAAATCATTATCTTGTGATCTTTTTAAACCTTTCATAATAGAATTTCTTTGATGTTGCTCAACCAAAGACTCTCCACCTGTGTGCGGTTTTTTTATATTCTCAGGCGTGTCGTCAACTTCTATATAAATAATTTTATTTTGAAATTTTTTATATTTATTTTTATCGAAATGCAGTTTTCTTGATTGACCCTGATGATTAACTGTTGACTCAACTATTACAAAAAAATCAACATCCTCATTCAGAATATTAAATCTTAAATCAGCGATATGTTCTTCATTAAAATATTGAAAACAGTCAAAAATCGCCATACTTTTTACTCAAAATAATTATCCTGAATTTTTGTATAAAATTCAGGATAACCTAAATTTATTGATTTAGATATTTCGTTCAAAAGTTTTATTTGCCCAGATATAAGCATTAAAGTAATAAATTCTTTTTCTCTTTCTTTAATCAACTTTTCTCCCGATTCTTTTGAAAAGTTTGGTATAAAGATCATGTCCATTTCTACCGGAGTTCTTGTTGCATGAGAACCTATCTTTCTCCAGTCACAAATCATGTAACCTAGTTTAACTAATAAATTTACAGTTTCCGTCCAGCTAGGAACATTTTTGTACATTGGGAACAATTGTACTTCGCACTTTATTAATAAAGGTCTATAGTTTCCTAGTCCTTTTAAAATTTCTAGTTCTGCTCCTTGAGTATCAATTTTTAGGTAGTCTAAATTTTTAATTTTTATATCATTTAGACACGAGGATAGTGTATCGCACTCAACTGTTTCAGTTTTTGTTACTTCAAAAAGAACAAAATCTTTTTCTTTAAATCCATAAATCTTTAAAGCTTTTTTGTCAGGCTCATACATAGATGAGCTACCAGGTCTGTTACCTAAGACATAAAGTTTCCGGTTGCCTTTTGAACTCCAAAAACCTTTATTTATAATATATTTATCACTTTCATTTATTAATGAGTTACTCAATGGATCAACTAAGACCGCTTGGAAAAAATGATTGTATTTTTTTGGAAAAAAACCATCTGAGTTAAATCCCCCTTGAGCACCAATATCTAGACCAACCAATTTTTTATTTTCTAAGAGTCTATTAATGTCTTTTTGAAAATTGTAGATATTATTTGAAAAAATTTTTTTTTCATTTAGGAAATTTATAGCTCTCGTATTACCCTTGAGTAATTTTAGAATTTTATAAATTAATGGAAGTATTATTTTTGTTATACTTTTGCCCACTCTTCTAAAAAGCATTAAATTTTTTATTTCCTTGTAAAAGTTGCAATTCCAATCTTTTTTCCCTCGATAACAGAAGACGAACAATGTAGATGTGATCTGTCAAAAATTAACATGGATCCAACCTCCCATTCGTAAATTATTTCTACTTCTAAGCCTTTTAAGTTATCTATGTTCTCGTGTTTTAAGTATTTTTCATGAATTTTTTTATCGAATGGTTTCTCTCCATACAACTTTAAATGTTCTGATGACCTTTTATTTTGACCATAACTTAAATTTTTCTTCTTTAATTCTTCTGGGTCCTGAGTAAAAGAAGTCGATCCACCATAGTATCTATTTTTAAAAATCACAGTGCTACCCACAGGGGTGAGAGGAATTAAACTCTGTTTGTATATTTGATTCTTTATCTCAAAACCTGCATCAACATGTAGACCGATTGGGGCATAGCTCTCTTGAATTAGACCATAAATATCTTTTCCACCTTCATCCTTGAGATTATCCATTTTAAAATCCCCAATTTCTTTTTCAAGTTTTTGACAAAATAGTTTTTCCAAATCTCGGTCGTAACCTTGAAGCCATCTCTTTTTTATAACATTTTGTTTTTTATTGTGAGTTGTAACTGGCAAATTCTCATATAGTTTCAGAAATTTTTCAATTTGACTTTTACTATAAATATTTTTGATAACTTTGGGAGCTGACTCAGTCTTTTTTATCTTTTCAATTTTTTCATCCATGATCTTTCATTCACCCATGTTTATAAGTGTTCCTCTTACTTTTGCACCTAAAAATGAAGCATAAAAAATTACTACACCTAAAACAAAGTAAACTATAGATATAGATATAGATTTAATTATGTCAAAATAATTCACATTTCCAGTCATCAAAATACTTCTCATTTCCTCAAATATATGAACCAAAGGCAGCCCTTTTGCAATAATCTGTAATGAATTTGGAAGTATCTCTATTGGGTAATAAATACAGCCTAATGGAGCCAAAAAAAATAAACTTGCCCAAGCAATATTTTCAAATGATGGACCAAACCTTAATAATCCTGAAGTGACCAAAAGACCCAAAGTAATTCCAAAGAGATATAAGGCCAATAATAGAAACAATAACGGAATGCCTAATTTAAAAACTGATACGCCAAATAAAGGTATTGCTATAATTGCAGCAGGCACCATTCCAATTAAGGCTCTTAGAATAGCTGTAAATGTGAGAGAGGCTACAATTTCACTTATTTTTATGGGTGCAATAAATAAATTGGTAAAATTTCTGCTCCAAATTTCCTCTAAAAACATCATATTGAAACTAATACTTACTCGAAACAAGAAATCATACAATATTGCTGCAGTTAAAATTATACCAACTGTATTGCTATAATACTCAGAATTCATTGTAAAAAACTTTGAAATAAAACCCCAAAGAAAAATTTGAACAGTTGGCCAATAAATTAAGTCGATAATTCTTGGTAGAGAATTGCTAATTAAATACATATGCCTTAAACCTAAGGCATAAATTTTGTTAAAATTCATCTTTGCTCCTAGCTAATTTTAGAAATGTCTCTTCAAGATTATCTCTTCCATGTTTGTCTATTATTTGTTTACATGTACCTCTGTCTATAATTTTTCCTTTCTTCATCATAATAATACTATCGCAAAGTCTTTCTACTTCAGCCATGTTATGCGAAGCGAGAAGTATTGTTACTTTATTTTTGCTCCTATAGTTTTGAATATAGGTTCTAACAAAATCTCCTATATCAGGGTCCAAACTTGCAGTGGGTTCGTCTAGAAGTAAAATTTCAGGTTTATTTATTAAAGACTTCGCTAACGAAACTCTATTTTTTTGTCCAGATGATAGTTCTCCAGTTTTTCTCTCAAAAAAATCTCTAATATTTAAATCTTCAGATATTTCTTCAATTCTCTCCTTTCTGTTTTTTATTCCATAAAGTCTGCTGTAAACTTCAAGATTCTGTCTGACAGTAAGTTTTTTTGGTAATTCAATATAAGGTGAAGCAAAGTTAATTCTTGCTAAAATCTCATCCCGTTTAAAAGTATTCAAATTTTTATTATCAATAATTATTTCACCACTTGTTGGTTTAATGAGACCCAAAATCATTCCTATAGATGTAGTTTTTCCACAGCCATTCGGTCCCAATAAACCAAGCGTTCTATCTTTATCAATTTCAAAATTGATACCGTTTACAGCAAAATTGTTTTTAAATTTTTTTTTAAGATTTTTAATTTGTATGAACATTTAGTTTGCTGCTTTTTTTAGTCTATCATTTATAGCTATTCCTAATTTACTTTTTGGAATTTTAACTACTTTGATTTTTTTGAAACCTTTTTTTTTAATTTTTCTCAAAGTTATATATAAGTTTCTGGCCGCTTCTTCCAGACTGCCTTTTCTACTCAAATTAAATATATTTTTTTTATTTTTATACCTTTTGCCGAAAACTATACATGCGGCTATATCATCCATTTTTTTACAGTTTAATTCTATAGGGATACCAGGTGAGTAATGTTTTTTTATCATACCTGGTGAGATTACTTTATTCGATTTATTTGAAAAAAAAACTTTTTGTTTTAAAATTTTGCTAATTTCTTTGTCGCTTATCGCGCCAGGACGTAGAATTTGAATTTTTTTGCTTAAATTTACTACAGTAGACTCCAATCCAATTTTACATTTTCCTCCATCTAAAATAAATGAAAGTTTGTTACCGAATTCATCTAAAACGTCATTAGAACATACAGGACTAACAGCAGATGATAAATTTGCACTTGGAATTGCTAAGGGAAATTTTAAACTTCTTAATAATTTTCTTGTGACTGTATTTTTTGGAAATCTAACTGCAATGGTTTTTAAATTTGCATTTGCTAAATATGAAATTTTTGAATTTTTTCTTTTTTTTAAAATATATGTAAGTGGTCCAGGTGAAAACTTTTTATATAGCTTTAAGAACTTTTGGCTGACAACTGCATCTTTTTTTAATAATCTTAGGTTGTAATAATGAATTATCAACGGGTTGATTCTAGGTCTTTTTTTCAATTTATAAATTTTTTTCACCGAAATATTGGAATAGGCATTTCCCGCTAGTCCATAAACAGTCTCTGTTGGAAGGCCAATAATATTGTTTTTCATCAAAACTTTTTTTGCTTTAACTAAATTTTGTGAAGAATTTTTATAGATATTTTTCATTTAAAGATTATTATAAATTCAATGAAAAGGAAAAATATTCCAACTGATATCAAAAGTAAATCATTAAACGAAACAAAATCAGAAATATCAGATATTCTTGAAAGATTAGAAAATAATCAAGTAGATCTTGAGGCTTCAAAAAAGGATTATGAAAGACTCCTTTTATTAAATGATCATGTTGATAGTCTCTTCAAAGAAAAACTTAATAATATTAAATCTATTGAATTAAAAAATAAAACTTCTAGATACAATGTTGAGACAGATTAAAAAAAATTCAAAAATAATAGATGAATTTCTTAAAAAATATTTCAATAACCAAGAATATTCTAATCTAATAATACCAATGAAATATGGGATTCTTTTTGGAGGTAAAAAAGTTAGATCGACTATAATTTTAAACGCAGGAAAAATTTTAAACGTTAAATCAAAGAACTTGATAAATATTTGTGCGGCAGTTGAGTGTATTCATTCATACTCACTTATTCACGATGACCTACCATGTATGGATGATGATAAATTAAGAAGAGGCAAACCATCGACTCATGTTAAGTTTGGAGAGTCCACAGCAATACTCGCAGGAAACTCACTATTAACTTTAGCATTCGAGATAATTGTTAACAAAAATTACAATATCGAACCTAGTAAAAAAGTTGAACTTATAAAAAAGTTATCCGAATGCTCTGGTCATACTGGTATAGCCGGGGGTCAATTTCTTGACTTGAGTTATGAAAAAAGAAAAGTAGGGAGTTCAAATATTATTAATATGCAAAAAAAGAAAACAGGCAAATTATTTGAATTTTGTTGTTTGGCACCTGCAATAATTTCTAATAAAAATAAAAAAATTAAAAAAGAAATGAGTTTTATTGGTGAGGAATTGGGTTTTTTATTTCAAATTGCCGATGATTTGTTAGATATAAAAGGTGATAAAACTTATGTTGGAAAACCTGTTAATAAAGATAAAAAAAAAGGTAAATCTACACTTATCAATTTAATGGGGTATAATAAGACATTAAAGTTTGCTTTAATGAGAAAAAAAACGATAATTAAAAAACTAAAAAAATATGGATCAAAATCTAAAGAGCTTATAAATATAACCAATTTTATATTAGACAGAAGTTATTAATGAGTGAAAAATTATTAGACAAGATAAATTTTCCTTCAGATTTAAGAAAGTTGAAAAAAAAACAATTAAATCAGGTTTCTGAAGAATTAAGAACAGAATTAATAGAAGTAGTTTCAGAAACAGGCGGGCATTTAGGTGCTGGCCTAGGTGTTGTTGAAATGACAGTTGCACTCCATTATGTTTTTAATACTCCAAAAGATAAACTTGTATGGGATGTTGGGCATCAATGTTATCCTCACAAAATTATCACTGGAAGAAAAGAAAAAATAAGAACTTTGAGAAAAGGTGGTGGGCTATCAGGATTTACCAAAAGATCCGAAAGCGAATACGATCCTTTTGGTGCAGCGCACAGTTCAACTTCAATTTCCTCAACACTTGGAATGGCCACAGCAAAAAAATTATCAAATGATAAAAATAATGTTGTTGCTGTCATTGGAGATGGTGCAATGAGTGCTGGCATGGCTTATGAAGCAATGAATAATGCTGGAACAATGAAATCCAAACTTATTGTAATATTAAATGATAATGACATGTCAATAGCCCCACCTGTGGGCGCTATGAGCAAATATCTGGCAAGACTATTGTCTGGTAAAATTTATTTTAGTTTTAGGGAGACAGTAAAGCTAATTATTTCTGCTTTTTCAAAAAGATTTTCAAAAAAAGCTGGAAAGGCAGAAGATATGTTACGTAGCATGGTAACTGGTGGCACACTATTTAATGAGCTTGGTTTTTATTATATAGGCCCAATCGATGGCCATGATGTAAATAATTTGGTTACTATTTTGGAAAATGTAAAAAATTCTAAATATGATGGTCCGATTCTTATTCATGCTTTAACAAAAAAAGGTAAGGGTTATAAACCAGCAGAAGAGTCAGGAGATAAATATCACGGGGTTTCTAAATTTAATGTTATGACAGGTGAGCAATCAAAAGGTAAATCGAAAACTCCTTCTTATACTAAAGTTTTTGCAAATACTCTTATCAAACATGCTCAAAATGATACTAAGATAGTGTCAATTACTGGAGCTATGCCATCTGGAACAGGATTAGACTTATTCGAAAAAAAATTCCCTGAAAGAATGTTCGATGTGGGTATTGCAGAGCAACATGGCGTTACCTTTGCTGCTGGATTAGCAACCGAAGGGTATAAGCCTTTTGCAGCAATATATTCTACTTTTCTTCAAAGAGCTTATGATCAAGTAGTCCACGATGTTGCGATACAATCTTTGCCAGTCAGATTTGCAATTGATAGGGCAGGGTTAGTTGGTGCTGACGGACCAACTCATGCAGGATCATTTGACATTACTTACCTATCAACATTACCAAATTTTGTAGTTATGGCAGCTAGTGATGAAGCAGAATTAGTTAGAATGATAAATACATCTGTAAACATTAACGACAGACCTTCAGCTTTTAGATATCCTAGAGGAAATGGAACAGGAGTTGATCTACCCGATATTAAAGAAATTTTAGAAATTGGTAAAGGAAAAATTATTACGCACGGTAAGCATATTGCAATTCTTAATTTTGGCGCAAGATTAAATGAATGTAAAAAAGCTTCAGAGGTTTTACAAAAAAAAGGTATAACCACAACTATTTTTGACGCAAGATTTGCAAAACCACTTGATGAAAAAACTATTATAGAGCTAGCATCGAGTCATGAAGTTATTTTGACTATTGAGGAAGGCTCAATAGGAGGCTTTGGATCTCATGTTTCAAAACTATTATCCGAAAGAGGATTTTTTGACAAAGGTTTAAAATTTAGATCAATGTTTTTACCAGATAAATTTTTAGATCAGGATACACCTGAAAAAATGTACAAGTCTGCTGGTCTAGATTTTGAGGGAATTGTCCAGAAAATTGAAAGTACTTTAAATTCTAATATTGTTATTGCTAAGAATAAAAATCTTTCTTAACCACACTGAGCTCTATTCATTAAGTAGTGATCTAATAGTACACAAGAAAGCATTGCTTCACCTATTGGTACTGCTCTTATCCCAACACACGGATCATGACGGCCTCTAACTGATATTTTAGTATTTTTTCCTTTTTTATTAATTGTTTCACGACTGTTGATTATGGATGAAGTAGGTTTAACAGCAAATGATACAATGATTTCTTGACCAGAAGAAATACCACCTAAAATTCCTCCAGCATTATTACTTTTAAATTTAATTTTACCTGAAGAAGATCTTATTTCATCAGAGTTTTCTTCACCTGACAAGTAAGCCGATGACATGCCTGCACCAATGTTTACTCCTTTAACTGCATTTATACTTATAAGCGCTGCAGCTATATCAGTATCTAATTTTGAGTATATCGGAGCCCCCAAACCTGCAGGAATACCGTTTGCTCTTAGTTCAATAATTGCTCCACAAGATGAACCAGATTTTCTAACAGCCATCAAATACTTTTCCCATAATTTCACAGATTTTTTGTCAGGACAAAAAAATGGATTATTATTTATTTCTTTATTATTCCAATTATTCCTATCACAACCCATTAATCCAAGCTGAGTGACACCACCGATTATATTAAATTTTTTTCCTAAAATTTTTTTAAGAACTATTTTTGCAATAGAGCCAGCAGCAACTCTAGACGCAGTCTCCCGGGCAGACTGTCTTCCGCCACCCCTAAAATCTCTTATTCCATATTTTTTAAAATACGTATAATCAGCATGTCCCGGTCTAAACTTATCTTTAATAGATTCATAATCTCTTGATCTTTTATCCTCATTATGAATTATCAATGAGATTGGGGTACCAGTTGTTCTACCCTGAAATACTCCTGACAAAATTTGAACTTTATCAGACTCTTTTCTTTGTGACACAAATTTTGAATTTCCAGGACGTCTTCGGTCCATATCTTTTTGTATATCTTTCTCAGATAAGGCAATATTTGGCGGGCAACCATCTACAATACAGCCTATAGCGGGACCATGTGACTCACCCCAAGTAGTAAACCTAAATATTTTTCCAAAAGTATTAAAAGACATTGATAATTAATGTATAAATTATTTTATATAATTTATGAATAAAAAAAGTGGCCAAAATTCGTTAGGACTCGACGCTTGTTTTGAAGA
>MDTE01174141.1_pt1 | contig 14695 bp, 17 predicted proteins | sample 811231 | NCBI WGS metagenome assembly MDTE01 (sample SAMN05326651, study PRJNA326480) | marine metagenome | isolation source: seawater | place: Indian Ocean: Red Sea | collected 2010 | reverse complement strand
AGGATTTGATGTGGATAATGACAAAGAGAGTGAAAGTCCAAAGCGTCCGAGGCGGATGGCCAATGTAGCGTTCCCGCCTGCCAAATACGGGCTCTATATTGCTATCGCTATTATCGCCACAGTGGGTATCCTCATGTTAGTCCAATCTCTCTCTTAAAGCTTATGTTTGAAAGCCAACGGACTACACTCTGTCGTGATCAATTCCGATTAGCAAACAGCCTGTACTGGTTCTAGAATTGTGACGGGTGCCTTTTGGATAGCTTACAAAATCACCCGGTTTTAATACAGTGCCATCATCCTCGATTAATTCGCCTTCAAGAATAAGGAACTCCTCATTAACTTCATGTACGTGGGCTATAGTTTCGGCGCCGGGTTCTAAGCGCATTACATACCATCCTTTTCGTCGTTTAAGATCATAACTAATGTTGAGTATGGTGATATCAGGTTGCTCAGGCCCATCTAAGTCGTAGGTGATGAACTGGCTTTTATAGATATTAGTGATTTTTCTTGATTTACTCATTGATGTTTAGTTCTTTATACGCTGTTAGTTGGTTTTGTGTGACTTTTTGATATGAACAGATGAGCTTGCCTTCTGCTAAGATTCTTAAATTAATACTTTACAATACTGTAGGAATTTATTTATATCTTACAAGGCTGGCCATTGTAATGCCTTGATGGTGCGGAGGAAATGCTCAGAATACTATCCGTTGCAGTGTCATAGGTGCCATAGTTCTAGGGAAATGAACGAAAAGCAATATTGTTAGGAGAATGACTATGAGTCGAATCGCAATTATTGGTGCGGGACCCTGTGGCCTCTCGCAATTACGAGCCTTTCATGTGGCCCAAGCAAAGGGTGATGATATTCCAGAAATTGTTTGCTTTGAAAAGCAGAATGACTGGGGTGGTTTATGGAACTACAGTTGGAGAACGGGGACGGATGAATATGGTGAATCGTGCCACAATAGCATGTATAAGTATCTTTGGTCGAATGGCCCAAAAGAATGCCTAGAATTTGGTGACTACAGTTTTGACGAGCATTTCGGTCGGCCAATTCCCTCATTCCCACCTAGACAACCGCTTCGGGAATACATTATTAGTCGAGCTGAAAAATCAGGGTTCAGAGATTGGGTGAGGTTTGCGCATGCTGTTAGGGAGGTAAGATTTATTAGCGATACCAATCAGTTTCTCGTCCGAGCAGTTGATCTAGTAAACCAGACAGATACTGAAGAAATGTTTGATTACGTGGTAGTTGCTACCGGACATTTTTCAGTGCCTCATTTGCCGACTTTTTCTGGAATAGACGCTTTTCCCGGTAGGGTGATTCATGGGCATGATTTTCGAGATGCTGCTGAGTTTCGCGACCAACGTCTACTTGTTATTGGAGCTAGCTACTCTGCTGAAGATATTGCACTTCAGAGCAAGAAGTATGGTGCAGCATCCGTGACCTGTAGTTATCGGACAGGGCCTATGGGCTTTGATTGGCCGGATGGGATTGAGGAGCTGCCAACCATTGAGAGTTTTGACGGCGCAACCGCCCACTTTTCAAACGGCGAAAGGCGAGAGTTTGACTCAATCATTTTATGTACTGGTTACTTACATCATTTCCCCTTCTTACCCAAAGCGCTCAGACTCAAAACTACTAATAGGCTTTATCCGGGCGGTCTATATAAGGGTATCGTTTGGCTAGACAATCCGAGACTTATATACCTGGGAATGCAAGATCAGTATTATACTTTTAGTATGTTCGATGCTCAGGCCTGGTACGCGCGCGATATAGTAATGGGTCAGATTGATCTACCCTCTCGCGGGGAAATGCAGGCTGATATAGATAAATGGCAACAGCGCGAAGAGGCCCTTACTAATCCGGCCGAAGATATAGATTTTCAGACAGATTATTGTAAAGATCTATCAACGAAAGTTGACTATAGTTTAGATTGGGATCTAGTAGCCCAGAATTTTAAGGATTGGGAACATCATAAAGAGGAGAGTATTCTCAGTTACAGAGATAAAGCATTTAGGTCTCCAGTGACGCAAACTTATGCGCCGACTCATCACACATCATGGTGGGAAGAAATGAATGATTCCACGGAAATGTTTCTTTCCTGAACATCAGTAGATCTTTGGATTTTGTCGAACTATAAGCAGAGAGAAAAGTTACTATGCCGAGAAGTCTTACAAATTTTGCAAAAGAAGCAGGAATTAAATATTTTCTAGTCAGTTTTGTTGATCTATTTGGCGTATTGCGCTCTAAATTGGTTCCAGCTCGCGCTATCGGGACGATGCAGAAGGAAGGAGCGGGCTTTGCAGGATTTGCAGCCTGGTTAGATATGACACCTGCTCATCCGGACATGTTCTCGATCCCCGATCCAAGTAGTTTGATTCAATTGCCCTGGAAGCCAGAAGTAGCATGGCTAGCTGGAGATCTATGGATGGGTGGTAAACAGGTTGAGGCTTCGCCAAGAGTTGCGTTAAAGAGACAGATTGAGAGAGCTGCGAAGAACGGACAATATATGAAGACCGGAGTTGAATGTGAATTCTTTTTGGTTAATGCTGAAGGAACTTCTATTTCAGATATAAACGATACACAGGAGAAGCCTTGCTATGATCAATCTGCACTGATGCGTCGATACGATGTAATTAGCGAAATATGTGATTGCATGATAGCGCTCGGATGGCAGCCATATCAAAATGACCATGAAGATGCGAATGGACAATTTGAAATGAATTGGGAGTTTGATGATGCATTAGTTACTGCAGATCGCCATGTTTTCTTTAAATATATGGTAAAAGCTATTGCAGAGAAGCATGGTTTGCGTGCAACATTTATGCCCAAGCCCTTTGCAAATTTGACAGGCAACGGTTGTCATGCGCATGTGTCTCTTTGGGACAAAACCGGAAAGAAGAATCTTTTTTCTAGTCGCCAGGATTCGTTGGGCTTGACTAAACTTGCCTATAGTTTTCTGGCTGGGATTCTGCATAGTGCTGATGCCCTGGCAGCTGTATTTAACCCTACTGTTAATAGTTATAAGCGTATCGATGCACAAACAACTCTTTCTGGAGCGAGTTGGTCGCCAAATGCGATTACATATGGTGGCAACAATCGTACACACATGGTCCGAGTACCGGACAGAGGTAGGTTCGAGCTAAGACTGATGGATGGTGCTGCAAATCCATATCTATTGCAGGCTGGTATTTTAGTGGCGGGTCTAGATGGTATTGCGAATAAGCGTGATCCTGGTAAGCCGGTTGAACTCAATATGTATACTGAGGGACATAAACTAAAAAATGTAAGAAGGCTGCCACCAAATCTATCTGAGGCGCTTAAGGTGTTCCAAAAGAGTAATGTGCTTCGTGGAGGATTTGGCCAGGAACTCGTCGATAGTTATGCCAAGCTCAAATTGTCTGAGTGGAAGAGCTACTCAGCATCAATAACGCCTTGGGAGCGCGATCATACTCTCGATTGCTGATCTAGCCGATATGTCACAAATTAGACTAGAAATCCTGTCAATAGTGGGATATCCGACATATTTTGATATACCATGAACACTGTCTGTCTCAAGCCAATGCGAGATCTTTGCAAATTGCATCAGACAGATTCACCTATTGCCGGAAAAAGCTGGCATCCTGAAATTTTCCATGTCGCATCTTCTTGCTGTTTTGACATGCGATAGAGCGCGACCCATCTTTTGCCATTAGTAGATTCGATACCTACGCGATAAACTGCACCTTCGTTATCCCAGTAGAGTTCAAGGAAGTCAACTCGTTTTGGTCCAATTAGAGCGTAATACCCCGAATACACCATGATCATAAAGATTTGTTCGCTAGGGAAGATAGCTTGGATTGAGGGTGCAGCTTGGGCATATGCAGTTGCTGCGTCACCGCGAGCAAATGCCTCTAATTGGGTTTCAATAACATAACGAATTTCAGGCTCAGCATCAGGATCTGGCTCTGGCTCTGGCTCCGCATGAAGTCTAGCTATAGAAAATATGAAAAGAAATCCGGTTAACAGAACTAGGAGGAATACTGACTTTTTTCTTTGGGCATTGGCCACGATTTAGAATTCTTTTGGTCCAGATAAGGGTGAATCTCGTTTAATGTTTTTGTTTTATATTTGTATGGTCAAAATAGAATAGTGTAATGTTATACGATGCAATTGTGCAGTACACTGAAGTTAATTACCAGAACAATATTGGAGCCTATATTAGGCTAGGCAAGGGTTACGGTCGACTATGGAGAGAGTTGTCGTTCTTGGAGGGGGTATATCAAAGTTTGCTCGCCAGAGGCTAGACGGTTCGCCTGTAGACTGGATTGTTGAGGCTAGTATGCGGGCACTTGAAGATGCTGGCGTCGATATTTCAGCAATCGATCATTCAGTTGTTGCCTACGAGAGCGAAATACTAGCCAGGCAGGTTACGATGGGTCAGGTGGTCCAGGATGTATTGGGGTTGACTCCAAAACCTAGTATTCGCGTGGAAGCAGGGGGAGGGACCGGTGGCGCTGCTCTGCGCACCGCTTATGCGTATATTAGGTCGGGTCTTTGCAACTCAATGCTGGTTGTTGGTGCAGATGCTGTTGGTCGTCAAGTCCCTGCTTCAACCGTGCGCGAGGTTTATGCTCTTTCGGGAGATGTTGACTTTGAGATGGCCGCCGGCGGATTTTTTACAGCCTATTACGCTCTAATGATGGATGCGCATATGCGCCAATACGGTACCACTAAAGAGCAACTTGCACGAGTTTCGGTGAAAAATCATCGTAATGCGATCAGTAATCCATTTGCATGCATGCCTATGGCTATTACCATTGAAGATGTGCTTGATTCCCCCGTTGTTGTTTCACCATATAGAAAATTTGATTGTGCTATTTTGGCCGATGGTGCCGCCGCTTTGGTTTTAGCGACAGAGCGTTGGGCTCGTGAGCATTCTTTGGCGTGGAAGAAGAGGCCGCATGTTTACTTTATTGGATCAGGCTCCGCGACTGAGCGGGTGCGATTAGGTGATCGACCGCAGCCATATCCTGGCTACGCACATTTTCGTGCGAAACAAGAGGCTGCCAAAATGGCATATAAGATGGCTGACATCAAGAATCCGGTGGCTGAACTCGATGTTGCAGAAGTGGCTGATACTTTCACAGGCGTGGAACTGCAGTCATATGAAGCCCTAGGATTTTGTGATCCAGGGCAAAGCGGGCCTTTATTAGAAGAGGGGGTTTTTGATCTTGGAGGCGATCTGCCAGTTAACACGTCTGGTGGTATGATTGGCCAGGGCGCTCCCCCCGGAGGTGTGGGCATCGCTCAGGGCGTTGAGATTCTTTCACAGCTGCGTGGAGAACGACCATCAACAGTCCAAGTAAAGAATGCCCGAAAGGGTCTTATGGATATTCATGGCGGCACTAGCAGCTACGCCGTTGTTTCAATCTTCTCGCAAGAAGACTGATTGTTATGGTAAAAGTTGAGCGCAAACTAGAAGAAATTATGGTTGAGTCACCAGACGGAATTGGTGCCTCAGATGACGAATGGGCCGCTTTTCGAAGAATAGAAGTCATCGATTTCCCTTTGACATTTGATTTCAGACATTCATTAGGAAAGCTTTCAAGATTCTTCTTAGAGCTTGAAAATCAAAGACTTATGGGTACTTGTTGTCCGGTATGCCATAGTATCTGGTTGCCACCTCGGACTTTATGCCCTGATCATCATGCAGTGAATGATTGGGTAGAGTTGGGGGGGCAGGGAGTTCTGGAGGCCTTTTCGATTAGCTCATATGCGCTTGGAGCAGATAGCGCTGATGAGTCTGTGGTGCTTGCCTACGTTAAGCTCCATGGTGCAAAAACAGCATTATTGCAGCAGCTGAGAAATGTTCCCAGAGATAAGCAAATTGAGCCAGGGATGCCTGTAAAAGTTGTTTGGTCAAAAATAGATGTTCAGCACCCTATGCAGCTATTTTGGTTTGAGCCTGATATCTGATTATAGAAGGTTGTCTAGATAAACAAGATGTTGTAATTTTTGTGAGGTTAATATAATGAATGTACCTAGAGCCATTGAGTTTTTTGAACACTTGGATAGCGCTCCAGAGCTAAAGAGTCAATTGTCGAGCGGCTCTAGCATCAGTGAGATAATTAGAATTGCTGGAGATGCAGGATTTCATTTTTCTGAAGATGATCTAAGAGGCGCCCTTAACAAAAAAATTTTAGATGCATCGAGTCTGCCTAGACCTTGGGGGTGGAAAGTTGCTCGAGAACTAGGGTTAGTTAGATCGGGGAACAATTAGTTATTTTTCTTGTCAGATGCTGTGGTCAATATTTGTCGAGGAGAGTGTTAGGAAACTATGCGCTTGGTTGATACTATTACTGTGTTTTGTGGTTCTAATACAGGCAACTCTAGAAAATACCGGGACGCCGCTGTTAATCTCGGTTTATTATTAGCCCAACGCAATATTCAGCTTGTTTATGGTGGCGCTAGCGTAGGTTTGATGGGTGTTCTGGCAAATAGTGTATTGGATAATGGAGGCCGGGTGGTAGGTGTGATACCAGACTCGTTCGAAGACAAAGAAGTTGTTCATCGTGAATTGACCGAATTACATATTGTGCAGTCCATGCATGCACGAAAGGCGCTGATGGCTAACTTATGCCAGTCATTCATTGCTTTACCAGGAGGAATAGGTACTCTTGAAGAAGCCTTTGAAGTTGTGACCTGGACACGGTTGGGACTGCACGCTAAACCACTTGGATTGCTCAACGTTGCTGGTTACTACGATACTCTTGTAGCTTTTCTAAATGAAATGGCATCTAAAGGATTCTCTAAAAATCTTTTTGATGACGCACTATTTGTATCGTCTGGCGTTACGGATCTGGTAAATCAGCTCGATATCTATAATAGTAAGGCGACTTATGAAACCTTCTAAGTTGGAGTCTTCTAAAAAAAGGTACGACACCAGCAGACATTACGGACTAAGTTGCTGTTCTGTGACTTCAGGTCGCTGTTTTCATAAATAAATATTACAATTCGTGTTAATGATTCAAGACCACCTAATAGAGTTTGATATTCCCAGTGAGTAGATCAGTGCCGCTATGGGTCGTAACGCTCATTGTGCTCCTTGGCTTACTTTTTACGGCGACATTCGGCTGGGCTGTTCGCCATGTTGTGAGTGGATACGATCGGTTAGGGCGGATGGGCCCAGTTGTCGTTGCTGTTGCGTCGTTCCCTGAGTTAATTGAGGAGGCCCTCTATGCTACTGGGCTAATGACGATTCAGCTCGATGAAGAAGATGATCAAGGACGTAGACCGCCTCAGATTATAGACAACCCATTTCCAAGTGTAGATAAATTTAGGAAGAATGGAGTGATACAAGATGGTTTCAGGCTAGACGCTGGGTACTTGTTGCTTCCCGTCTACAACCCTTCAATCAATAGTCCGACTGCACAATTAATTAGGTTAGATGATCAGTCAATAGTGCATAGCTGGGTTCCAAAGCATATTCCTCACCCAAATCGTTCGAGAGTTGAGCTATGGCATCCAATATTATTAGATGATGGCGGACTAATTTTTCATTGGCACTCAGATCAACAAAATAGAATTGATGTATGCGGTAACCTTGTCTGGGAGATCGTAGACAATTTTCACCATTCCAACGAAATAGGGCTTGACGAAACACATTGGGTTCCAAAACACGGTAGCGAATCGTATCGGGAAAAATTGTATCAGTATCAAGATGCTGATATTACACAGATATCGCAAACAGGAGAGGTGTTGTTTGAACAATCGGTGACTGAACTGCTTGCTGAGCATGGTTATAGATCATTCTTGCTTGGCATGAGTCTTTACACTGGAGACCAAATCCACTTGAATGATATTCAACCCGCTCTCTATTCGACGGACTATTGGGAGAAGGGTGATTTATTATTGAGTTTTAGAGAATTAAGCACTGTTGCTCTGTATCGCCCAAAGACTAACAAGATTCTATGGATGAAAACAGGTCCATGGATTCGACAGCATGATCCAGATTTTTTTGGTGAATCGAAGATCAGTGTTTTTGGCAACGATTATGTGCGTGGTAACTCATTAGGCCAATCTTTAATTAATGGCCATAATAATGTTTACGTTTACGACCTTAAGGATGGCTCCATTACAACGCCATATACTGAAGCGTTGGTGAAGGCTGATGTCCGCACTTGGGAGCGTGGATTGCACCGTATTTTGGACAATGGTGATCTATTTGTAGAGGAATCCAATCGGGGAAGAATACTCCGATTATCCCAGGATGATGTTATCTGGGAATATACTCCGAAAACTTCAGACTCTACAGTAGCTATGCCGACATGGAGTCGCTATCTGACTGCCGAAGAAATTGATCATGTATTACCCATTCTCGACTCTTCTAACTGTAAGTGAGTATTGCTATGAATACTAAAAGAATTATTTTGATGGGATCCCTTTTGATCCTATTCTCCACGACTGCCCAAGGTTATATTGGACCAGGCATGGGGGCTGGCCTTGGTGCTGTCATTTTGGGTATTGTTGGCGCTATTGCGTTGGCATTTATAGCGATTGTTTGGTATCCAATAAAGCGATTAATTGGTAAATCTAAAAAGAAAAAAGATGAGGCGAACTCTGATGACAAAGGTACTGATGAGGAAAGTGCGTGAACATTTTGTCCTATGCTAATCAATAATTGATCAGAGCGGTGATTAGATATTTAATGGGTCTGCAATTTAGACTGATTACAGCAGTCATTTTCTTCATTTGTATATCGCTATTAATCTATGCGTATTGGTTGGAGATTGCTAGACATCTTGATCCTTGTCCACTTTGTATTTTTCAGCGATTGGCGTTTATGATGATCGCCTTGCTCTCGTTGGTTGGTTTTTTACATAATCCAGCTACCATTGGGTGTCGAGTTTATTCAGTGCTAGGATTCATCTGCGCCCTTGCAGGATCTTTAATAGCAGGACGTCATGTCTGGCTACAATCGTTGCCTGCGGACAAAGTGCCTGAATGTGGGCCGGGTTTGGATTATCTCCTAGAGACCTTTCCCTTAAATGACGTCTTCAGGAAAGTTGTGACTGGTTCTGGGGAGTGCGCTACTGTTGACTGGAGTTTTATGGGCGCAAGTATGCCGGCTTGGGCGCTAATGTGGCTGTTGTTTATAGCTACAGTTTATTTTCTAGTACTAGTTCGTCGTTAAAGTGACCTATTGCTTAATCAGTCCTTCAGCAATTGCCTAGCTACATCTATCAAGATAGTTTCAATCAAGTTAATCATTTGAGGCCGATACCGAGCTATCTAAATTCGTCTCGCAAGGCTCACAAGGACCTGTGCAGTTCCCGAATGTTGTTGCTCCGTCTGGTAAACGTTGTTCACATGCAAAACATATTTTGCTTGCTAAAGGTGTTGTTTCGTTTGTCTTATTTGCAAAATCGCGATGTGTTTCGCATGCTTCACGGGAGTCTTCCTCAATAGCCCACCATCCCTCAAATTGTTCGCCGGATTCCCATCCATTGGAAGTGAGAATAAACACGACTAACCACCATTTCATATTTGATATTCCTTAGCAATGTGTATAGCAATATTTATCCATAAATACCATATTAGAAATACTATCTTTTTAACCAACGATAAGTTTTCTTGCTGCGTAGCAATCTTGTCCCACACAGCAGCAACACTATCAAAGCATAAGTGCTAGCCCAACCGTAGTCGCTTCGCACCATGAGTATGTAGTGTATCGCAGCTAGAGTTGCTGCGACATAGACCAAAATATGTAATTTCTTCCAGGCTCTTTTTAGATGCTTCACTGCATAGTGATTAGATGTTATCGCCATCGCAAAAAGAACGCACCAAGCGCCGAATCCAAACGTGATATAGGGTCTTTCACTTAACTCTTTGGGTAAATTTCCAATATTCCATCCGAGCAAAAAGATGACGAAGAAGAAAAAGTGTGCGGTAGCGTAAAAGAACGCCCAAAGTCCTACTGCTCGGCGATATTGACGCAATTCAGGCCAGTTGGCCCATTTTGCTGCTACGGGCAACAGCAGTACCACTAGTATTAGGTTAAATCCCCAGATTCCAGTTTCCCAAATTAATGTTTTTTCTGGATCAACTCCTAGATAACTGTATTGCCATCCGGTGAAAAGTAGAATAGCAGGTAAAGCGCATGCAATATGAACGAGAGCGCGGATCACCGATACTTTTTGTTGTCGCCAGGATACAGATGAGCCACTTGTCCGCCATAGCCGTTGTAAGGCAATGACTTTATACGTTCAATATCACCATCGCCCCAAATCCGCCTTTCTGTTGATTGACTCCACCGAGGATGATCGATATCAGGATAAACATTGCTGTACCAACCATACTCTCTTGGGTTGGTTTGATTCCATGTTGCAGGAGGTTGTTTTTCCATAAAGGTCACTCGAACTACAAACTTTGCAGATTTAAAACCATACTTCCAGGGTAGTGTGATTCTAAATGGCATTCCATTTTGGGGCAGTTCACGATCTCCATACACGCCGAATGTCGCAAACGCTAACGGATGCATTGCTTCTTCTATTGTCAGTCCTTCTACATAAGGCCATTCAATAGCACTAAAGGGTGCGGTCTGTCCCGGCATTTCTTCAGGCCGAAAGATGCTGGTAAATGCTACATATTTCGCCGATCCCATAGGTTCAGCAGCTTTGAGTATTTGGCGAAGTGGTCGGCCGTTATAAGGTATAACCATTGACCATGCCTCTACGCAGCGAAAGTCATAGATACGCTCCTCAAGTTGATTGAACGGCATGCCCATGAGATCATCAACATCAAATGTACCAGGGCGATGACATAAACCATCGAAGGTAACGGACCATGGACGCATAGTGAAACCACCGGATTGATGGGCGGGATCGGACTTGTTCCAGCCAAATTCATAAGCATTGTTGTAGTTTGTAGCCGCGTATTTTTGAGTTATTCGTCGTTCCGTTAGAGAGAGAGTTGAACGATCGAGTTCGATATAGTCCTTATCAGAAGTTTCGAGCTGATCCTGTGATAACTGTGAAGCCTGAGCGGATATTCGCCCTTTATATCGCAGATTTCCAAAGGCGCCCAAGCTTGCGACACCCAACGCGCCTACGATTAGTTTACGGCGCTTATAGGCGATGGGATCAGTAACTCTTGTCATAACGCTGCAGTTCTTGTCTTTTGCGAACTGATAGACTTGCCCCATACCGCTGACCGTCTATTCTGGTAAAGAATAACGTCATCGTTAGTCTGAACCTAATTATCCTACTAATAGAGCTGTCATTTTACAATATGCATCTGCTGAGGTGCTCTTTTACTCAGATATTCTGCTCCACTTGATGTAATAACGATGTTTTCTTCGTGGACTAGTTGTTTTCCTGGCGCAAATTCCATACCTGGTTCTAGTGTTAGGATAGCTCCAGGCTGCAGTACAGTATCATCATCGTATTTCACAGAAGGCCATTCAGTTAACTCCATTCCTAATCCGTGCCCCATTCTGCCGACTGTGCTGCCTAGAGAGCCACCTCGTTCGAGCTCTTTCCACATTGCTGTCCATACATCTGACGTAGTGGCTCCCGGATAAGCAGCCCTAAAACCAGCATCAGTGGCCCGGTACACCGTTTCATGCGCTCGTGCGACATCGTCAGAGAGGTAACTAAAAGCAAAATTCCGGTCAAAATCACAGAAATAGCCATCAAAAATAGTGCCAGTATCAATAATTAAGATATCACCAGCACCGAGAATACGATTTGTTGGGCCCATTATGATACTGTCATACCCGCCATGCCCTGAACCGGCGACCATATAGGGTATGTTATCTGCACCACGCTCCAGGATGTCAATTTTCATTCGCCTGCAGACCGCAATTTCTGAATCTCCTTCAGTACTGTTGAGAGCAACAACTTCAAACGCATCAGAGACTATGCGGCACGCCGTAGAAATTTTCTCTATTTCTGCTAATGACTTTATAAATCTTAGCTGATGGAGCAATAATGCGCTATCAACTATCGTCATATCTATACATCCGACTAATGATTGAAAGTTGGCGAAGGGCATACGGAGATTGCTCTCAACGCCAATTGCTACACCTATACGTCCAAACTGGACGCGCAGGTTTTTTATGGTCTTGGCGAGTAGTGAGATGCCATCATCCTCAGGTTGCGGGGAAGCCCAGGTATGTACGTCGTTAACCCAACACGATGCCATCCCAGACGCACCAATTTCAGGAATTACTGCAGTTGGTTTTCCCTCTAGCGGTAGGACTACAAACCATGGGCGAGTGGGACTTTTGAAGAATTGGGTATGGAAGCCAGTAAAGTAGCGAATCTCTGGTTCAGTCGTAAGGAGTAGTGCATCTAGCTTCTCATTACGCATTGCTACCTGCGCTCTATGAGCACGTTGCTCAAATTCTTCGTCAGTAAATCCTCTTTGGGTTTTGTCTGAGATACTAGTAGGATAGTTCATTGGTCTAGGGTTTCGAAGTGGCCGTATAGTAAAACATCAGATCGACTTAAAAAAGACAGTTTTTGATATATGCACGTTTAGCTGTATGTTTGATGTGATTCAAGAACGAGCGTTCAAGGCATTAGTTTGTCTTGGTAACAAATAATGAATCTAGGAAGCTAATAAACCACGCATGAACTGTATCATTATGTGCATCAGCAAGTTTGTCTTGTTGATCCTTAGTTTGTGAGCCAGGATGATTCCAGGGAGCCCAATCGGAGGTCTGCCACCTCCTTAATGTTTTTAGTGTGCATTCTGGATGGAATTGAAATCCATAGGTGTATTGGCCAAACATAAACGCTTGATTTGGGTAATTAGTGCCACTCGCCAGTAGTTGAGCTCCTTGTGGTAAATCAAAGCCTTCATAGTGCGCCTGCATCACATAAAGTGGTTTAGATAAAAAATCGTTATTAGTCGATATAGGTCTGATTGGATAGTAGCCAAATTCATGCATTCCAGCATCATGAGGCCTAACGGTCGCGCCAAGTGCATGCGCAATTAGCTGACCGCCAAGGCACAATCCCAGTAGGGGGATATGATTGTTAATGCACTTATTGATCCATTCTATCTCTCGAGTCAGAAAAGGGTAGGTATCTTGTTCAGAGACGCTTTGCGCCCCACCAAAAATGATGCTTCCAGCCACATTTAGCAGGGGTATATCAAGATCATCGCCATTATGAGGAGCTCGCCAATCAAGTGAAAATCCTCTATCCATTAGATGTGCTGATGCTCGATCATCGTGTGGCTCGGAATGATGTTCTATTAGGATAATTCTTTGTTTCATAAGGCTAGTCTATATAACGCACCGTAATCATTTATCTGGTCCTTGATGCCGGCGAGTCGTAGACTGTGCCATATGATGGCATGATTAGAAGAAGTAACTGGTTTGCCAAGTTCTTCTTCAATAGCCTGTACGATGTTTGCAAGACGTAAGCTAGTGCATGAGATGAAAACACCATCGACCTCATCATATGCTCCAAGTTTAAGTACAGCTCTTCGAATACTATCAGTTGTTATACGTGCTGCCCGATTATCATTTTCTTCATTGAACGAGCCAAACACTGGGACTTGAAATCCTTTTTTTTCAATGTAGTTCTTCATAATTACATTGATATCGTTACGATATGGTGTTAGCACCCCGAGTCTTTTAATATTTAGCGCATCGAAAGCGGCGAAGGCAGCAGTAATCGGGGTGGTGGGGATTGCCTCAGGTCGAGCAGCTTGGAGTTTTTCAAATACTTGCTCCTCGCCCAACACTATAGAGGCGGAAGTACAACCATAAGCTATCACATCGAATTCAACACCAGGGAGAATTACAGCAGCACAATCATAAATGTCTCGACCCATGCTTCGGAGTGTCTCAGGTGTAATCTTAGGTGAATTTGGGATTCTCGATTCATAGAATGCGACATCAGTCATGGTCACAATTTCGCGAAATTCGTGTTCAATCGTATGATCGCTTGCTAAAACTATGAGGCCAATACGGGCGCGCGCACCAATGCCATCATCAAGATCAAATGGGATATTACTTATATTGATGAAGCCGCCATTTTGATCGATATTCATGTTTCTCATTTCTTTTCGCTTGTCATAAGAGTCATACCTTGTCTCGGAATAGCTGTTGGTCGGCCTGCGATTAGGTCAGCTAAGATTCTGGCAGAGCCGCATGCCATCGTCCATCCCATATGCCCATGGCCGGTATTAAGCCATAAGTTGGGAACATGTGACTTATCTATAAAGGGTAGTCCTGTGGGTGTCATTGGTCTTAGGCATGCCCAATATTGCGGGTTATTATAGTCAGCAGCTTCCGGCATCAGTGTTCTGGCTTTTGCCATCATGGTATTAAAATCGCGTGGTTTGAACGAGGTATCATAGCCACCAATTTCCGCAGTTGCTGTAATGCGAAAATGATCGCCCATTGGACAGTATGCCAGCAGGTTGTCTTCGTCAACTCCACCAAATTTCGGCGGATTGTGTCTCGGCATTATAGGAAGAGTTACAGAATACCCCTTGACGGGATAGATCGGTAGATTGATTCCTAGTGGTCTCAGAAGGTTGGCGCTGTGGACGCCCAAGGCCATAACAAACATATCGCCCTCGATGTGGCCAGCTGAGGTATCAACAGCACAAATAGTATTCGATTTATGAACAAGTTGATGCACCGTTGTGCCCATCTCAAAATGGACACCATCTGATTGGCAGATTTTTGCT
>MDTE01000794.1_pt1 | contig 14695 bp, 10 predicted proteins | sample 811231 | NCBI WGS metagenome assembly MDTE01 (sample SAMN05326651, study PRJNA326480) | marine metagenome | isolation source: seawater | place: Indian Ocean: Red Sea | collected 2010 | reverse complement strand
TATGTCCGCAATCTTCATTGTGCCCCCGGCACTCAAGCTGATTTTATGCTGGACGGAGTAGAGCATAAAACCGAGATTGTCACTCTTCCTTTTGCCTTTTGAACATGAGCCAGACTCTCAGGCAACCCCCTGTTGCCCTAAGGAAGATCATCCATGTCGATATGGATGCCTTTTATGCCTCGGTCGAGCAAAGAGAAAATCCCGACTTAGCCAAACGTCCGGTTGTCGTCGGCGGTGAGGCCGATGCCCGTGGAGTCGTAGCTGCGGCCTCGTACGAAGCCCGCAGCTTTGGAATTCACTCGGCCATGCCGATGAAAACTGCACTCCGTCTTTGCCCCCATGCCGTTCGAATCCCAGCGAACTTCACCCTTTATCGCCGCGTTTCCGGCCAGCTTCACGCTATCTTTCGAGAATATACCGACCTGATCGAACCTGTGGCCCTCGACGAGGCCTACCTTGACGTAACCTACAACAAGCTCGATATCCCCTTTGGTTCACGGGTTGCCAAAATGCTCAAGGGAGACATTCGCCGCGAGTTGGGACTGACGGCATCGGCGGGCGTGGCACCATGCAAATTCCTCGCCAAAATTGCTTCCGACTTCGAAAAACCGGATGGCCTGGTGGTCATTCTACCCGATCAGGTTCAAGAATTTCTTTGCGATCTTTCGGTATCGAAAATCCCCGGAGTTGGCCAGGTTACCCAGAAAAAATTACATCATCTTGGGATAAATACCATAGGACAGTTAGCAGCCCAAAACAAAGGGGAATTAGTGCTGCAATTCGGCAAGCGCGGGAGCCAACTCTGGCACCTGGCCAACGGCATGGATGACGAGCCCGTCACCACCGCACGCGAACCCAAGCAAATCAGTCAGGAGACCACCTTTCCAACAGATATATACGATATTGAGGAGATGCACACTGCTCTTCGCGATCTGGCTGCTGAACTAAGTGGTCGCCTTCGACGACGAAAACTGAAGGGGAGAGTGCTGACCCTCAAAGTGCGCTACCCCAATTTCAAGACCATCACGCGCTCCCTGAGTTTGCCTTTGCAGATCGATTTACAAAACCCTATTCTGCAACACGCCAGGGACTTGCTAAGGCGAACCGATGCCCAGGATCGGGGAGTGCGTCTTCTAGGAATTGGCCTGGCGGGTTTTGAAGAGGAAAAAACGGAGCAGCTCGACCTTTTTGCCCGGCTTGAAAGCGCCTAGGAACAACGGGCTAATCACCAGGTAGAGTCTTATTCAACTGGCGACAGGCATTACCGAACCGCCCTGCGGTAAGGCTATAATTTTAGCTCCCTGTCCAACTTCGGCCAGGGCGGCAGCAAGGGCTACATCCAGGCGGTAAAATGGAACCAGGCCACAAGCCCGCACCAATTCCTCCGACAAAGTCGAGACCAGAAAAATATCGGCCTTTTGCATTACGGCAGCCATCGCAGCTGCCTTGTGCCCCCCGAGCACAAACTCGCGCTGAATGCGGTCCAGCATCTCCTGGGGAGAATCCGCTTCCACGAGCCAGTCCTCAAAGGTCTTATTGCCCATACTCTCGCTACACTCAGCTACCCAGATGATAATCCCCCCCTCGCAGAGGGCGTGGGCAGCATTGTCCAGTGCTTTTTGTGCCTGATACATATTCAAATCCGAAGGGTATCCCCCCGCACTTACGATTACGATCTCTGCCCGCTGGGGAATTACAACAGTCCCCCGTTGTTGGACAAATTCGCAACCGCGACGGTGGGCCTTCTCGATGTGACCGGCGACTGCCTCTTCTATTTGGTGCCGACCGTTTACCAGGACATTGAGGATGAAATCAACTCCCACCATATCGGCACCTTCTTCAATGTCGAGGCGAACCGGATTATCCTCGAGGCGGCCAGCACTCGCTTCGGGATGCACCATCATTGCGTGGTTGGCGTTTAGGGTCTCTCGAGAGGCACACCCGGGTAGAATAGCCTTGGCCCCACCAGAATAGCCGGCAAAATAGTGAAATTCTAGATTGCCCAGACAAACCAACAGATCGGCTTCGACAACAGGCTGGAAGATTTGTACGGGCGTACCCGCGGCGGTATTGCCCAGGTGGACGGTATTTTCTGGGTCGTGGTTGATTACCCGGACCCGCGCATTGACTTCGGCCCCTACTGCAGCTTCAATCTCGGCGGCGCTCATTGGGCGGTGCAATCCCAAAGCAATAACGACCGTTATATCGGTGGGGGCTATACCGGCTGCGGCCAACTCATCCAGTACTGGAGGCAGCAAACGGTCGGAGGGGCATGGCCGCGTAAGATCGCTGGTGACAATGACGACTTTTTGCCCTGAGCGGGCGATTTGGCTCAAGCGTGGGCTTCCGACTGGATTTGCCAGCGCCCCAGCCAGCAGAGAAGCCTCATCCATGGCTGCGGCTTCATCCCTGGGAAAATAGGTGCCGAGGAGATTTTGCGAAGGAACTCCAAGACTCAACTTCGAATGCCCGAAGGGAAAGTGTAATTCTGTTTGCTCCATTTACATCGCCTCCACCAAAATTTCAGCCCAGTGGCGCGCCCTGCGGCCGGTAGCATCGGCAATTTGGTGCCGGCAGGAAGTTCCAACTGCCGCAATTTGCACATCCGGTTCGGCTTTCTCCAGGACTTTGAAAAGCCTTTCTTCACCCACCTTCATCGAAACTTCATAGTGTGCTTTTTCATATCCAAAGCTACCCGCCATGCCACAGCAACCCGATTTGATTTCAGTGGCCTCATATCGGGGAGGCATATTCAAAACCTCGAGTGTGGCAGCAGTGCCGACTAAAGCCTTTTGATGGCAATGCCCATGGACCAGGATGCGCTTTGGCGTGTGAGTAAATTCTAAATTCAGCCCATTTTCTCGCTCAAGTTTCACGAGAAATTCCTCCAGCATATACACCTGATTGCCAACTTGCTTTGCCCGCGGATCTTCAAGCAGGTCTAAATAATCATCCCTAAAGGATAGAATACAACTAGGCTCCAGACCTATGATCGGCCAACCCTTCTCGGCATAGGGCATCAATACATCAACATTTTTCTGAGCATTGGCAGTTGCCTGGCGCAGAAATCCCTTGGAAATGAGCGGGCGACCACAGCAAACTTTGCCCCCTTCCAACACCACATTGAAACCCGCTTTTTCTAAAATTATGGTAGCGGCCATTCCAATCTGTGGGTCGTTGTATTCTACGAATGTATCGTTGAAGAGGACGACCGTACCCCTATCCCCTTCCCTCCGGTATTTGCGTTTTTCAAACCAAGCAGAAAAAGTTTGACGGGCAAATTCGGGCAACCGACGACGTCGGTCTATACCTACAAAGTACTCGAGGAACCAACGATTAAACGTATTCCCCGAAAGCCAATTCGACAAACTGGCCACTTTCGTAGCCCAACGGCTGATTTTGTCCACTTTGCCAAATAAATGTGAGCTTAGGGGATAGCCGTTTTTTTCGTGATAGTGGGCCAAAAATTCATATTTGAGCTTGGCCATATCGACATTTGAAGGGCATTCTGATTTGCATGCTTTGCACTCAAGGCAGAGATCCATTACCTCAAATAATTCAGCCTCTGCCAACCCTTTTTCAGATAAGCGACCGGCTAGCGCCGCACGCAGTGCATTGGCGCGCCCCCGGGTGGAGTGTTCTTCTTCCAAGGTTGCCATGTAGGAAGGACACATGGTCCCGACCATTTTTTTTCGACACACCCCAACTCCCGAACACATTTCGACAGCCCGTTCAAAGCCACCCTCTTCCGAAAAGCTGAAAAAAGTTTCCATTTTCCCGGTTTGGTACTCCGGTCCATAACGCAGATTTTCATCCATTTTCGGAGCCCGCACAATCTTTCCTGGATTCATCAGGTTTTGGGGGTCAAAGGCATCTTTGACCTCTTCGAATGCCCCCACAAGTCGGCCTCCAAACATCTTGGGTATCCATTCGCTGCGGGCCAACCCATCCCCGTGTTCAGCGGACATGGAACCGCCGTATTCGGCAACCATATCGCTCATGCGGTCCTCCAGTAGGCGCAGGGTGGCTAAACCTTCCTCCGTCTTCAGATTGAGAATGGGCCGAATATGCAATACCCCCACGCTGGCATGTCCATAGAATTCGGCGACCACGCCACACTCATCCATCAGTTCCAGGACCCGTTCCACGTACCTGGGCAGGTGCGCGGTCGGCACGCTGGTATCCTCGACCCCGGGATTCGGCTTTGCATCTCCTTTCATCCCCATCAATAAACCTAAACCTGCTTTGCGCAGGTCCCATATTCTCTTTTGCTCGTCCGCTTCTAAAGCCTTTACAAAGGCATAACCTAAATTGCAGCCCCGCAGGTGTTCCTCCAGGTGATCCATCTTCTCCCATAACTCCTCCTCGGTATCCCCATAGTATTCGACAAAGAGAAGCGCTGCTGGATCACCCTGCAAAAAACTTCTATTTTTGGCATGTTCTAAGGAACCTTTGGTTTGATCGAGCAAAATCTTATCGACCATCTCAATTGCTGCCGGGCTGGTTTTCAAGCTTTCGACAGTACCTTCCATGGACTCTACTATACCCTTAAAATGGCATGCCACCACTGCAGTTTGCCTAGGTAATTCCACTAGATTCAGTTTGGCTTCGACTACGACGCAAAGTGTTCCCTCTGAGCCTACTACGATTTTGCTCAGATCAAATACTTGAGCCGGATTGATGAATTCATCTAAATTATAGCCAGAAACCCGGCGCATTACCCTGGGAAAGCGCTCTTCAATTTCGCTGCTGTATTCCCGGGCTATACGCCCTACCTCGCGGTAAATTTGGCCCTCGAGATCCTCCTGGGCGGCTTTGCGAGCAAATTCCCTTTCATCTACAGGCCCCAGAATGGCCTGGGTACCATCTGCCAGAACCACTTTCAATTCAAGGATGTGATTTATAGTCTTGCCGTAGATCAAAGAGTGTGCCCCACAGGAATTATTGCCGATCATTCCGCCAATGTTTGCCCGGCTACTAGTGGCTACATCGGGAGCAAATATAAAGTTGTGGGGCTTTAAATGGGCATTGAGTTCATCCAAGACAACCCCGGGCTGCACCCGCACCCACCTCTCTTCTAAATTCGCCTCAATGACGCCATTCATAAACTTGGACATATCCAAATGCAATGCCTGTCCAACGGACTGCCCGGCCAGACTGGTCCCCCCTCCCCGCGGCAGAATTGGTACCCCGTGTTGGGCAGCCAGTTTTACCGTGCGGACAACATCTTCGATATCTCGGGGAATGACAACTCCCTCAGGCTCCATTTCGTAAATACTGGCATCGGTGCGATAGAGCATTTTTGAGATGGTGTCAAAACGCACTTCTCCTTTTATCTCACGCGCTAGATCAATTTCTAATTGGCTTTGGAGCAAAGATTATTTCCCTTTTTATTTTAGGCGAAGAAATTGGGCCCAAAGGCCCCTCAGGCGTAAAGACTGGACATGCAAAAAAATTTAACGAACCCTTAAAAAAGCGTCAAATGGCCCTCGACCTTATCACACAACACTGCCCTAATGCACTTTTTCCTGTCAATAATGCCAAAAATAGAGGGCTAACCCATTCTATTTGAACTTATACTTAGTATTGTGACTCCCTCTGGCAGAGCAATTTAAGAGGCTTAATTTAGCTCCAAAACTTGCCCAAAGCCCTCAATCTTTTGGCGCCAAGCATCTTGCAAATAAAATTTCAAAATACAACAATATCTCGTTGACAAATCAGTATGGGCACAATATATTGGATAAAGCTACGTAGCTAGCGCGCGCGCAGCAATAGGGGGCTTCCGGGAACAGGGGAGATCGCGGAAGTCCCCACCTTTTTCCCCATTCGCCCATCTCAAAATCCCAGCCTATGCCTCAGGACACCCCCGTCAGCGTCCAGATCTTCGACCAAACTTATCGCTTAATCAGCGATTCCGACGATATCAACTACATTCATAAAGCGGCTTCTTACCTCGATCAAAAAATGAATGAAGCTGCCTCCGGTAGTGCACGCAGGCCCTTGCAAATAGCCATCCTAGCAGCTATGAATATCGCCGCAGAAGTCCTCCAAGCGAGGAAAAATACCGAGGGATTGATGAGTGACACCGATCAGCGCATCAGCAATTTCACCCGCTTCCTGGAAGATCGGATTGAAAGCGCTACATCCCCTCGTGAAGATACTGATAATCCGCCCGCCCGGCGCTTTTAATCTCAACGCCCATGACCCCGCAGGAACAGCAAGCGCAATTTGCGGAAAACGGCTTCCTCGTAATCCAAAATATCCTCACCCCCGCCGAGCTAGCAGTCTGCCATGGGGAAATCCAGCGCCTGCACAAACTTGCAATTGACCTAGAGTCCAGTGGCGATCCAACCCGTTCCGACTTCCAGCGCGAACCCTTTGCAAATGAGCGGATGCAGCACGAACTTCCCGTTCTGCGCAAGATAGAAAATACCAGGCTCCATTCAGATACATTTTGCACTCTTGCGGCCCATCCGACCCTGGTCCAGGCGGTGCAGAACCTACTCGGGGAAGATCTTCTACTCTTCCGCAGCACCCTGATGCTCAAACCCGCACATCACGGTTCGCCACATGCCCTCCACCAGGACTCTTCCTACTGGCCCATGCAACCTCCCTCCCTGGTTACCGCAAGTATCGCACTCAACCAGGCCACCCCAGAAAATGGCTGTTTTAAAATTATACCTGGAAGTCACAAATGGGGTTTAAAACAATGGGGTGATATTGCCAAGAAACAGGATGAAGCTATTGCCAATCGCGAAGATATCGACCTTTCCGGGCAGATCGATATCTCCCTCGGGGCAGGCTCCGCTCTGCTTTTCCATAGCCTGTTGGTACACGGCTCAGGTCCCAATAGATCCCCCCACTCAAGAAATACCGCTCTGTACGCATATTTCACACCACGCGTGCACTACGTCCCAAAAGCTGGCGCTCCACGGCAGAAAACCTTCCCTGTAGTTGCCGGTCTGGACGGGGCTCTCGAACATACTCTCGTTGCCAGGACCATTGATTCCACTTGAAGGTTATATCACTCCTCGTCCTCGCAGGACTAATCGGCTACCCCAAAGCTAACCCTCTCGAAAGTGACACCCACCAGGACCTTCCAGATGTTTTGCCCACCCATTTTGGCGTAATTGGGGTTCAGGTGCAAAAAGCGGCACCTGACACCATAAAAATCGGCAAAGTTTTCACCCAAAGTCCGGCCGCCAAAGCTGGCCTGAAGATTGGCGATCAAATTCTTGCCGCAATCCCCTACCGCACCCGCACACCCCGGGAATTTAGCAGGGCCATCCAGAGCTTCAAGCCTGGTGAGAGCGTACTACTTAGCATCCTGCGGCATGGCAAACCGCTAACAGTGTTTTGTCCTGTTATCGACATCCGCGGACTCTATTTTGTCATGGGTGAACAAGGTATTGTAGCCAATTCCCTGCAAAGCCGACATACCCATTGGAACGCCAAAATGGGCCCCACTGAAAAAGAGGTCCGGGCCCTTATCCGCCAGCAATCTTTAGAAAGCGAATTTGAAGATCTCGTCCAGGCACTTAGTTTTGAATGCCAACGCTATGCCGCCGATTGCCGCCTCCAGGATGTGCACTACGTCCTCCAAAACCCCCTCAAAAGCACTCAAATCACAGCGGCTCTGGCCGCTGAGTTTAATTTTTCTGGCACTTTGGAAAATCACCTTAAAACCTGCTTCAACCACCTGGATATCATCCCGACTCTGGATCCTCACCACTCTTCTCCCAAAGTCCAGGAATTGCAGACTAAAAGACCTGACCTCCCCCCAATAGCTAAATTTTTATTGCAGCATTTTCTCTCGGCTGTGCTCCACGTCGACCAAGCCTTTGCCAATTTAAACTCGACTGAGCGGGACGAGTTATTTTCTGGCATTCCCCCTCTCCTCGACCACTTAGGAGAAAGTCTGAATCTGGACGCGGGTGACAGCACTCAAACTTCCTCAAATATCGCCACTATACGTCTGGCTAAGAAGATCGACTTGGCCAGCCTCTTTCTGGCTGCCAGCGAACTGGCTAAATTGACGACTCCTGAAAGCCTAAAAAAAATTCGCCGATTGGCGACAAAGGACCTCCCCGCCGCCACCGACACCCCAATTCCGCCAACCTTCCGGGGAAAGTTTCTATATGCTTATCTAACCCCCTGGGGTTGGGTTCTCGTTGGCGACAAAGGGCCGAATTTCTATGGTGAGAACGCGGCCTTGATTATTGATATTGGCGGTGACGATACCTATTTCAACAACTGTGGCTCACCTGCGTTTACTCCCCACAAGGGGAAATGGGAGCAGACATCCTCTGTGGGACTGGTGATTGATTACAAAGGCAATGACAGATATATCGGCCATTCTCCCGGCACCGTCGGAGGCGCTCTTGGCGGCATAGGTCTCTTGGCAGATCTCGAAGGAGACGACTTTTATCAGGGCACGCGCCTGACTCAGGGGGCCTCTTTTGGGGGGGTTGGGATTCTTTGGGATCAACGGGGAAAAGACCTATACCTTGCCCAGGAAGTCGCTCAGGGAGCAGCTTTTTTTGGGGTGGGCCTTCTACTAGATTCCCGTGGCGAAGACTTCTTTTCCTCTGCCCTATTCAGCCAGGCATTTGGCGGCCCACGGGGGTTCGGGATGTTGTGGGACCAGCGAGGTGATGATACCTACCTGGCAGACCGCAAAGTAGCTTCATCCTATGGAACGAGAGGAATATACCAAGGCTTTTCCCAGGGCATGGGCTGTGGTCTAAGAGGTTTTAGTTCGGGAGGAATTGGGTTGCTGCTCGATGCCGCTGGCAACGACTCCTACCAGGCCGGCAATTTTTCTCAGGGATGCGGCTATTTTTTTGCTATGGGCTTGTTAGTAGATCAAAAGGGCACCGACACTTATCTGGGTAGCCGCTACGCCCAGGGAGCTAGTGCCCATCAGGCCGTTGGAATCCTCCTGGACTATATGGGAGACGACCTCTACCAGAGTAAAATGGCCGCATCCCAGGGTGGTGCCTGGGACGCGGCCATTGGCATTTTGGAGGACCGCGACGGCAATGATCGCTATATCGGCCAGCAGTTATCTCAGGGGGCAGCAGCAATGAACGGGTTTGGCCTGCTATTTGACCACCAAGGTAAAGATCGTTACCAGGCCCCGGCGGGGCAGGGACTGGGTAGTAGCACATCTTATTGGGGGGGGCGCGGCGCGCTAAATTTTGGCATTCTCGTGGATGTAGCCGGCGACGACGCGTACAATCTGCCAGGTCGGAAAAATGCCCAGACGACCCAATCTCCCGGGATTGGTCTCTTTTCGGACCGTTAAAACCTAGCCCAAGGAGGCTTAAAAGAAATCCCCCAAAAGCCTAAATGGGCCGTAGGATCATGGACATTTCGCGACCTTCCATTTTGGGTTCCTGATCCAGGACTGCTACATCTTCAAGATTTGTAGCCGCCTTTGAAAGAATTTCTCGGCCTCGGTCTCGGTATGCCATCTGGCGCCCTGGAAATCGCATCCTGACCTTGACCCGATTGCCCTTGGAGATAAATTCCCGAATATGCCCCATACGGTATTCGACATCGTTGTCGGATATGCCAGAAGTCTTGAAAAGAATTTCCTTCATTTGCACGCTGTGCTGCTTTTTACGTGCTTCCTTGGCCTTTTTCTCCTTGTCGTAACGAAATTTGCCGTAATCTATAATGCGACAGACCGGGGGGTTGGCATCAGGAGCGATTTCGACCAGATCCAATTCTTCTTGATCTGCCAATTCCATGGCCTTGCTGGTCTCGATAATACCCACTTGACTGCCATCCGCACCTATAAGCCGAACCTGTGGCACGCGGATGTCCTGATTCACCCTGGTGAACGATTGCTTTTGCCTCGTTGCGATAGCCCCACCTCCTAAAAAGGATTTAGAAGTCTGCTAAGTTCCCAGCGCGTGGAGTTGCTAATTACACTGACTGGGTTGAGCAGGCTTCACAAATTTATTCGGAGACTCAAAATCTCGACACCTTTAGGACCCACTGAAAAACGGGAAGAGTTGGGGGCCTGATATCTCGAGATGAATCCCTTAGCTTGAATATAAGAAATCCTGCGGAATAATATAATTATTTTTGCTTTTGTTTACCCTCAGGTTCATTAATATCTTAATCTGTAAGCTGCTAGCAGGCAAGGGGACATCCTACATTTTCCCCAGAAATGCTTTTACACAATACCCAATTTAGCCTATCTTCCCATGTCCAATTCCATATGAGAAAGGAATCTGATGTCTGTCACCTACGATGTCTATGGCATAGGTCATGCCCTAGTTGATATACAGCATAGGATTTCGGTTGATTTCCTAGCCAAACTCCAAATTGAAAAAGGCATTATGACCCTGGTCGACGAGGGGCGCCAACTAGAACTGATCCAGGCTTTGAACGAGGACCCGGTTAAATCCGCATCGGGTGGATCTGCGGCCAATACCATGATCGGCATTGCCCAATTCGGCGGCCGGGCCTATTATGCCTATCAGGTAGGTCAGGACGAATGGGGCAAATTCTACCAGGATGACCTGGAGAAGGCCGGTGTTCAGAGCAATACCGCCAATCGCGTCAAGGGGCCTACGGGCAAGTGTCTGGTCTTCATTACCCCCGATGCCGACCGGACGCTAAACAGCTTCCTTGGCGTAAGCGGCAACCTCGGACCGGAGCAAATCGAGGAGGACGCGATTTCGGCTAGCAAGTTTATCTACCTGGAGGGCTATCTACTCAGTTCTGAAAATGGTTTTGCCGCTTGCTGTCGGGCCCAACAACTTGCCCAAAAGCATCAGACCGCCGTATCGCTAACCCTGAGTGATCCAGCCATGGTTTCTTTCTGCAAAGAGCGCTTCGAACAAATTATCGAAGGTGGTGTAGATCTGTTGTTCTGCAACGAAGAAGAAGCTCAGGCCTTGACTGGTGCAGCAAATCGCGAAGGCTCCGGGCGCGCCCTGGCCGCCAGAGTGCGGTCAGCATGCATAACCTGTGGCGCGGATGGCGCGTTGATTTACGGCGATGGCCAGCGTTTTGATATACCCGGTTTCCCGGTAAAAGCCGTGGATACTACTGGAGCTGGCGATATGTTTGCCGGCGGCGTTCTCTTTGGCCTCACCAACGGTTTTGGCTTCTCCGATGCTGGTAAACTGGGCTCATATGCCGCCGCCCAGGTCGTCGCGCGCTATGGCCCTCGTCTAGAAGCCAATTTTCAAAATGAAGCGCCCAAAATACTCGCCCAATTTTCCTAAGCATCACAGGAGACGCTTATGCACATCCTCATCCATTACCCATTCGATGCCGAACAAATCGAGACTTTTCGCCGGCTCGCTATGAAACTAGGTGATCACCAGGTCCATCACGTAGGCTCTGATGAAGAAGCCCTGCGTTACGCCCCGGACGCGGAGGTCTTGTTGGGACATTTTTCCCCTGCCGTTTGCGCTGCTGCTCCCCGACTTCGCTGGATTCAGTCCTTCAGTGCTGGCATGGACAGTTTTCTCTTCCCTGAAATAGTAGAGCGCAGTGAGGTGGCAATCACTAATATGGCCGGCCTCTACGCCGACCAGGGTGCGGAACAGGCCTGGGCCCTGCTCCTCGCCCTGACGCGGGGCATCGATTTGTCGGTCGGCGGAAAGGCCCAAAGGAAGTGGACCGGTGGTCGAGGGATTGTGATTACCGGCTCGACCCTGGGAATTATTGGTCTGGGAGGTTTCGGCATGGAAATCGCACGGCGCGCCCGTGGCTACGATATGACCATCCTGGCCCTGGATCCCCTTCGCCGCGACAAACCGGATGAGATCGCCGAATTAAAACCTGCGACAAGGGAAAATCTGCACCACCTTTTAGAGCGCTCTGATATAGTGATGATCGCCTGCCCCAAAACCCCGGAGACCTACCACCTTCTTGGCACAGAAGAATTTGCCGCCATGAAGAGCTCTGCCTATCTGGTCAATGTTACCCGCGGCGGAATTATCGATGAAACAGCCCTGATTCAGGCACTTCGACAAAACGATATCGCCGGTGCTGGCCTGGATGTTTGCGAACGGGAACCACTGCCACCTGAGAACCCGCTTTGGGACGCACCCAACCTAATTATATCCGCCCATCACGCTGGTTCTTCCCAGCACCGCCCGCGCATGGTTTTCGAATTCTTCCGAGACAATCTGGCGCGTTTTTTGCAGGGCGAAGAGCTGGTAAATATCGTTGGCAAGAAACGTGGCTTTTAAGGTCGCTTGAACAATACCTTTGCTCACATCTTAAGTATCCAACACACTTATGAAAGAAGCTCCCTCGCTCACACGCGGCCAGATCACACGCGGTTTGCGAGCTTTTATCACCGCCAGCGGTCTATGGGGAGCCTGGGGCCAGGCGACTAGCCTGGGCACTGCGGTTTTCACAGGTTTTGCCCTGTCGCTGGGGGCGGACGAATCCTTCATTGCCCTGTGCATGTCCCTCGCCTACCTGATGGCGGTAACACAGGTAATTTTTCCCCTCCTAGGAACACGCTTAAAGAACCGGAAGCGCTTCATCATCGGGGCGGGAATTGGCGAAATTCTCCTGCGCGGAGCCATAATTCTCATTCCCTTTTTGCTGGCTCCGTCCTTTTACCTGGGTGCCCTCCTTACTTTGATCGCTCTGGGCCTTGTATGCGGCTACGCGGCCTCCCCCTTTTTCAGTACCTGGATGGCCGACACAATTCCAGCCCACAGACGTGCTCATTTCACCAGTCGCCAGACTATTGTCAGCACGATCGTGGGCATGATCGCCGGTTTTCTAGTAGGTCAGTTTATAGATCTTTTTCCAGCTAACGAAAAGCACCAAGCTTTTACCTATGTATTCATCATAGGGACCCTGTTTGGTCTGGGTGGCTACTTCTCCCTCTCCCGGGCGCCTTTTCCCAAAACATCTCAAACCGAGGATAGCAGTGGTGAACTGCACATGCTGCTAGGTCCCTTTAAAGACACCAACTTTCGCCGAGCGGCCATGTTTGTCGGCCTGTGGACCTTTGCAGTGACCTTATCTGGTTCCCTGTTCAGCGTCTTCATGCTCAAACATCTGCAAATTTCATACACGGAAATATCCATCTTCAATGCCCTCTTCATGGCAATGAGCATCGGAGGCTACAAGCTATGGGCTGGCCTGGTAGATCGCTTTGGCAGCAAAGCCGTGCTCCAGATCCTGTTGGTACCGACTACCCTGATACCTTTCCTATGGATTTTTAACGAACCGGGTTCCTATTTTCTAGTTCCAATAGCCCTGGCCCTCAGCGGTCTTTTATTCGCCGGGATCTCAGTCAGCTTTACGCCGCTACTATATGGCCTCTTACCAGAAGGGGAGCAAAAGCCCTTCTATGTAGCTGCCTGGTCTGCTTCGATCAATCTGCTCGGTGCCCTGGGGCCTCTGTGCGGCAGTTTTCTGACGCGCTATCTCGAAGATGTCAACCTTAATCTCGCTGGCCATTCCATCGGCAATCTGCAAATAATATTTGCCCTCAGCGCCGGGGTGCGCATAATTCCGATTTTTCTTTTGCGATCAATCCACGACTCCAAGGGAACTTCATCTCGCCGCCTACTGTCACAGATGTTTAGTGGCAACCTCCTCAGCTATGCCTTCAATGCCACAATCTATAACATTTATACTAACGCGGAACGCCGGGCCCGAGCCACTCTGGCGCTGGGTAAATCGGGCAACCCCTTAGCTATTGAGCAACTCATTCAAGCCCTGGCCGACGCCAGTCCCAGGGTGCGTCGCAGTGCAGCCCACGCACTGGGTGAAACCGGCTCCGAACTTGCCACTGAGCCCTTGATAAAAGAACTGCTCAACGACGCATCGGACATCCGCGGTGAAGCCGCTGAAGCCCTGGGCAACCTGGGCCATGCCAGCAGCATAGACCCGCTTATTCAAGCATTAGAAGACCCAGACCCCCGAGTCCGCATCAGTGCCATCCGCGGACTCGCAGGTACCAAAAAGGAAGAGGCCCAGGAACTCTTATTCTGGTATTTTAGCGAAGATTTCAACTCCCTGACCTTTCCCACGCTTGTGGATGTTCTCAGTGAAATGGGAGATCGGCGCATTGTCAAACCCACTCTTCAACGCCTGGGACAATTTCGCTCGCAGGCAATCCGTCTGCAACTGCTCAATAGCGTGTGCCGTGCCATGGGCGCAGGTGACCAGTTTTACCAGCTGCTTTCCTACGAAGAGGTCCAACAAACTAGTCGTATCAGCCGCCTTTTGAAACGCGCCTCAACCACGCTTACTACCAGTTCGATTCTCGACGGCGAAATTCGCCAGAATTTGCGACAGTATTTCAACCAGCTCATCCAGGCTTACGAAGGTGAAAATGGCACCCAGATGGAAGAATCCACCCGCAAGATAGTCGGCACCTTACGAGATGGTTTCTCCCCTTCAGGGCAGCCTGCCTATGAGGTATTATCCATTTTTGTGGTCATCGTGGCGATCAATAATTTCCTCAGCATTCAAGCGCATGGAGACCTGCCCAAAGCCCAGGATATCTTTTTGACTGTATGCATAAACAGATTCGCCGTCCTTGTAAGGGCAATAAGCAAATGAGCAACTGAATTTCCAAAAAAACCGTTTTGCCCATCTCCACAGGCTGGGATCGCCTTTAAACCATTATTTTAGATGCAGACGCCCCCCTTTTTAATGATCCAATAATCAGATAGCCTGTTGATAGCCCTTA
>MDTE01173798.1_pt1 | contig 14697 bp, 16 predicted proteins | sample 811231 | NCBI WGS metagenome assembly MDTE01 (sample SAMN05326651, study PRJNA326480) | marine metagenome | isolation source: seawater | place: Indian Ocean: Red Sea | collected 2010 | reverse complement strand
CTAGACATCCAATCTTCGACACTACGGCCCATGCAGGTGGGTCAAACTCTAGAGAATTAGTCATTGCGTGAATGCTTTGATACATTCAACAACAGGGCCGAGCTTTGATTCAGCAGTAGAGGAGACCTCTTCGTGATTCAAATCCTTACAAGAATCACCTGGTTCTCTTCCAGCAGCCCAATTACTTGAAACCAAGATTGCAGCGTATGGGATTTCTAATTCGGCTGCAAGTTTACATTCCCTTGGCATTGTCATGCCAACCACTTCTCCACCTAATTTTTCAATTGCATTAATTTCTGCAGTCGTTTCAAAATGGGGGCCATGTGCCAACCAATATGTTCTATCGAGTTTCAAACCTGGTTGAATATTTGACAGAACTGAATGCAATTTATTGTTCATTTCTTGGTCAAATGGTTTGGTCATTGAGGTAAATCTAGCATCTGATTTGGTAAAGGTCGTCTCCACACCAGTGAAATCGATGTATTGTGAAGCATAACCTACTGACCCTGGAGGAAAATCAACCGGTATTGTACCGACTGAACATACAGCAAGAATAGCATCAACTCCTGCTCCTGCCATTGCGTCGATATTAGCACGATGATTGATCTCATGAGGAGGTGTTGTACCTTCACCATGATGTCTTTCCAAGAAAATCAGTTCGGTTTCTCCAGTTTGAACACAAAGCAGTGGAACTTTTCCAAATCTGGTATCAGCGATTATGTTGTCACTTCTTGAAACTTGAAGTTCATCGGTGGCAAGATTGGTCATTGCAGTGCCGCCAATGACACCTAAACGCATCATGCTTCAACTCACTCAAGCAGACGGGCGACGATGTCAGCCTTTGTTCCAGATGTTGCTACACCCTTTGCCTTAGCCTTCTCAACCAATTCGTCTTTCTTCAACTTCATCAGTGATGCTTCGGTCTCGGCAGGGGCTTCAGCCGCTGGCTCTTCTGCAGGTTCTTCTTCTGCAGCCTCGTCAGGAGCTTCGACATCTTCCTCAGATGGTGCTTCGACAACTTCCTCTTTCTCAGAGATTGATTCCATTGCCTCAGCAGCCGCTAATAGTCCTGCTTCCTCAGTTGATTCTTCTTCACCTGCTGCTGCGAGTGCTGCGGCTTTCTTTGCCTTCAATTCAGCCTCTTGTCTTGCTTCTTCTTCGTGAATTTCGTCCAATGTTGGTCCTTTTTCTGTAACAACACCAGTTTGCAGTAATTGGCTCTTGCGAATTACAACGTTTCGACATGGATAAATTGCTTTTACAGCATTACGGATTTCTGTTTCTAGATCTCCTCCAAGCATTGATTCTTGCAACTTGGAATAAGTTGACTTAGCAGCTGCAGCTCTGATTATTTCAGCAGATTTTGCACGCATTGCTTGCTTTACTGAGGTTTGACATCGGCGCTCTGTAATCATTAGAGGTTTCATTCTAACAAGGAAACCATCGGTGGTAACTACATCGACAACATCGTCGATTTTTCCTCTGTATCTTCTAATCTGACGACGAGTGTGATCAGACTGGTGTGCATGTCCAACAAATGTGGTCAATGCATCTTGACCGACAACTTCAGTGACACGGAATCTTAGAAGAACGTGCATTTTTGTGAAGTCGCCGCTGAATTCTTGCTGGGTCATTTCATAGACACGACCCATGATGTGTTCATCAGTCTCTCCGAGAGTTTCTCCGATTCGCTTGAAGTTCCATGGATGCCTTGGTGCACGGATTGTGAACCATCGCTTATTCTTCCACTTGTCACGCTGCTTACGTGCTGCTGCACGTGCCTTTGCACTCATCTTCTTCGCCATTTCGGATCAACTCTCAGATTGCGGGGGCTACCCCACTTGCAGCCTTCCGACCAACATGGGCTATATGAAGGGAATAGATGCCAATCCAGCCCTATTTTGAGCAACTTCACCAGCCACGCTGGTCTAAGCGAACTTCGAGAGTTTCCAATTCATCCCCACGCATTGGAGCTCCTTCCATCATGCTCATTGCTTCTGCGACCTTTTCAGGGTCATCAAAATGAGCAGTTGCTAGGACTATTGCATCTGCCATGGTCTTGGGGTCTTCAGATTTGAAAATACCAGAACCAACGAATATACCATCAACACCCATTTGCATCATCAGTGATGCATCTGCCGGAGTTGCGATTCCACCTGCGCAGAAAGTTACCACAGGTAGTCTACCTAGTTCAGCCACCTCTACCAAGATATCTCTAATTCCGCCGTGCATCTCATCATCGATTGCACCAAATGGAGTAATGTTTGATACACCTGGTAAATCACTTGATTCAGCAAGGACTCTGTATCGATTCATGATAACATTGGCGGCATCATCTAGGCCATCGTCATCAAGAGATTGAATTTGCCTAATTTCTTGGTCGATTAGTCGGGCGTGTGTAACTGCAGCAACGACATTTCCAGTTCCTGCCTCACCCTTAGTTCGAATCATTGCGGCTCCTTCGTAGATTCTTCTGACGGCCTCTCCCAAGCCAGTAGCGCCGCAAACAAATGGAATTTCATGTGCATTTTTATTGATGTGGAAATATGGATCTGCTGGAGTAAGTACCTCTGACTCATCTACCATGTCGACTCCCAAGGCTTGCAGAACTTGTGATTCGGCTTCATGACCAATCCTCGATTTTGCCATAACTGGTATTGACGTGCATTCAATGATTCCAGTAATCATGTCTGGGTGGGAAGTTCTTGCTACACCGCCTGCCTTTCGGATATCTGCTGGAACTCTTTCTAGCGCCATAACAGATACTGCACCAGCTTCTTCAGCAACCGCTGCTTGATCAGGAGTTACAACATCCATGATTACTCCTCCTTGAAGCATAGAAGCGAAACCTCGCTTCAACAGGTCATCTGCATGCCTTAGAGTCTTGACATCATCCACAGGTTTCATGGGTTTCACCTCATATCGTATAGTTCATCAAGATATGTTATCTTGCATAGAACTAATCGCCGAGAACTGGAGTATCTCCTGTTGCGATTTCAGCATCAACGGATTCGGTTTCATTTCTCTCAATCCATGCTTCTTCGTCATCAGGAACATCGGTGTCAGCAAAAATCGCATCTACCGGACATTCTGGAACACACGCACCGCAATCGATGCACTCGTCTGGATCTATGATTAGATATGTGTCTGCTTCTCTGAAGGCTTCTACTGGGCATACTGCGACGCATTCCTGATATTTGTGGTCAACACAAGCGGATGTTACAACGTGAGTCATGGGAATCTCTCCAAACGTTCCTCGAAGAAGTAGAATATAATGGCTTGCTAAGAAGCAGGAGATTTAGGGCAACCTAATCCAGTATGGCTTTTATCGCATCGTCAATCGTAGATTTTGCAACACTTTTTGCCTCATCGCCTGGATAAACTTCGAGTTTTGCTCTCCCCTTGACTGTGGGTTTCTCACCCGGAACAGTCAACGTGACCCTACCAGATAAGAGGTCTTGTAAATCCAATCTGATGTGTACAACATTATCACCATCAATTCTTTCATCGAGTTGTGACTTTAACAAATTCAATGCGTCCTCACCAAGCCGTGACAATGACTTCGTGGCTTGTCCTCTTCGTTTTATTTCCGCTGTTACAAGATGTATAGGTGAGCCATGATATGAGTTCATTCTCTCTATTTCAACCGCTTCCTCGTCCCCAACAAGCCAAGATAGTGCAGCTGCGTGAATATATTCATCCTCGAGCCCACTGGCTGTGGATTGCCACGAAATATGATGAATGCCCATATTTACTCGCAGCCGATACAAGGTGATGACTTTTTCAGTCGAGAGGGTGTTCTACACCTTCTTCCCCAAGTGTCCATCTCAGTGTCTTGACGACGCCGTCTAGAGCCTTATGATTACGAGCTGCTTCCTTCATACCGTCTCTATCTCCGTCTTTGCTACATTGGTCAAACCACTTTTTCCACTGGTCCCTTCTAGCTATTGCTTTATCTAGCATATCTTCTATTTCAGACCAAGAGCGGTCGTAACTACGAACAGGTTGAGTACCATTTCCGTCAGCCATGAGCGGTGGCGAAATCAATCCGTATAAGAATAAGACGCCGTCATGGACGAAAAATTATCTCCTTTCATTTTCTAAATCAATCGATATTTGTGAGTTATCTCCAATAACGCAATTCAAAATTCTAGAGTCAATGATGCAATTTTGACCAACAATAGAGGATTCTGATACCCCGTTAATTCTAGAATTAGCCATTACAACTGAATTAACTGCGGCACCATTCACCGATGCTCCTTCTAAGATAACTGATTTAGATATATGACCACTAACCGATGCACTACTACTGATGAATGAACCATCTGGAAGTACTTCTCCCTCCGGCATTGGGAAAGGAAGTTGTTCCCTCCTCTCAATAAGTGCCATTTGCGCATTATGCAACTCAAATGGATGACCTACATCAAACCAAATTCCATTGACAGTTTTCGCATACATCGGCCAATTTCTTGCCAATACTTCAGGGAATAATTGCTTAGAAAAATCGTACTTTTCCCCTTTTGGAACCAAATCCATCACCTCAGGCTCGATAATATACAACCCAGCATTAATTAAGTTAGAAAATGCTTCATCAGGAGTTGGCTTCTCTTTGAATTTGCAAATATACCCTTCAGACAGGTCTGAACCTAATTCCCCCAAATGATCTTCGGAAAGTCCGACAATTCCAAACTCAGTGGGATCATCTACCGTCCACAATGCCATAGTTACCTTAGCCCCTGATTTTTTGTGAGATTCTAAAAGATCTGAAATGTCAAATGAAGCGACAGAATCGCCAGACCCAACAACAAATGTTTCTGTTAACTGGTCTGATAGAAGCCTTACACTACCTGCAGTTCCCATCGGTTGCTCTTCTTGATTCACTCGGCTCTTTATTTCCCAAGAGTCAACATGCGATACTAATTGCTCTCCCTGGTAACCAGTTGTGACAACGATTTCATCCATGCCGGCATCTACCATTGCATCTTTGACATAATCGATTACAGGCCTTCCTAGAACAGGTACCATGGGTTTAGGACGATTTGTGGTTAGTGGCATAAGACGGGTGCCACGGCCCCCGGCCATTATGATGCCAATCAATTACTCACTTCCTACCACGTGATGCTGTCATATCGATACGACGCATATTTTTCTTCTTTTGAGAGCGCACTCTCTTAGAGTCAACACCAGCTCTATCCCCTGCCATTGTACCACCAAAAGTGAGTGAGCCTGCACTTAGTAGGTGTTCAACCATCGAGTCTGCAACCTTTTCGTCTTCTGCACCAGTCTTCATTTCGTTTGAAACCGAAGCATTGTGATCAGTAATCCAAGATTCCCTCTCTTCACGTGCAATCTTCAACTTGTCACGAGCCTCGTTGACTTCTTTCATCATCTCAGAAATTTTTGCATGGACTTCATCGGCCTTCTCTCTGCAGGCCAAGAATTCTTTATGGAAACGGTCACCTTCTCCTTTCAAGAAATCTCTGTGAGCGAACAGTTCATCGAGTTCCTTACTCATTCCTTTAGCTCGCTCAAGACACTCGACGAAATCTTTGTGAGCGGAGTCTGCTTCTGCCTTTAGTTGAGCGATTGCTTCGTCGCGATTTGACAAATCAACTTTGATCAACTGAAGTTTTTCAACTTCGGGCTCAAGTTCCTTCATTCGACGACGCATGTTCTTGATCTTCTCCATGGTCTCTTTTTCCTTCTTGGAAGACATTCCACCTCTGGTTTCGTAGGTCTTTTCCATGTTGTCAACTTCGCTTGAAAGTTTGTTGAATTCAAATGATGCCGACTTCTTATCGTTTCTATCTCCACGCTGAGCCTTAGCTTGTCCAATTAAGTCTCTTATTTGTGCTTGAATTGCATCTCTCCTTGTCTTGTGAAGATTCTGCTCTGCTCGAATAGCCTTGACTTCAGCAACCGACATATCCAACTTTTCTCTGTGTTCCTTATACTGAGACTGTATTGCGTTTCTCTGCTCAGCAAAGCGTTTTGCTTGATCATTGTGATTATTTCTAGAATCTCGCAATTTTCGCACCTTGGCTTCCATTTGATGGAGATGGTCACGAAGTTCGCTATCTTGACGAGGATTGTCATTCTCCGTCTCGGTCATGCCTCCTGCGACGGCATCATGGTTTTCAAGGCTACGATTAATTCAAACGCATCATGCACCGGCTAAAACCGCCATTAATTGGAAAATAATCGAGCCTGCTAAACCGATTGCTCCTACTAAATATGAAGTTAAGGAACTCGTATTTCTTAACCAATTGAAAAATTCTGGTCTAACCCCCACGTTTATCTGCCGACCAACCAATAAGTCTCCGTTGGTGTTTTCCAATCTAACCGAAACACTGGCATCTCCTGTTTTCTCCGGAAGAAGTGTCTGCCATGCAATTGTTCCATCACGCAAGAGTCCAGACATCTTGCCAATTAGGTCATCATCTCCTTCGCTGGAAATTGGAACCGCCTCATCCGACCACCAAGATTTTTCACCAGGTTGCAAATTATACCTTAATGCAAGATCATGGGGTCTAAAATCAGGAGAATGGACTCGTAAGACGACCTGCCTTTCGGTTTTTGAAAGGTTATGGATATAACAGAATAAACTAGCTTTTTCCGTTACGACATTTTCCAAATCAACATCAAACAATAGTCCATCCATGTCGATTTTTCTACCGACAGCCAAATCTTGTTCTAATCTCTCAATTAATCTATAGAAAGCAGGATTGTTTGTGCTTGAACGATCAAACAAAGAATCCCATAATGCTTCATTGAATACAGGGTGCTCCAAAATCGACTTTACACCTTTATCTGTTAAAATCTCTGCCAATTCTAAACTAGTTGTATTTCTATCAATTCCGCCCTTATATCTTCGATACATCAACATCAGAAATTTTTCTCTACCATATTCTTTATCCAGGCCCTTTCTGGAGAAACTATCGAAATCAAGCAAGAAGTCTTCAAATTTACTACGAAGTAGTGGATCCATTTGCGTAATCAACATTTCATTATACGGCATCCCTAATGTGGAAGGATGAATTGGTGGATTGTAAGCAGATAGTAAACCATCATCGGTAACCATGTTGAATTTCCTATTTCGTGTAGACAGATGCTGTCCAAGTGCCATAGTTGTAAGGGAAGCGCTAGCTAGTAATCCTCTCTGACCAACCTCCGAATCTGATTCCAAATAAGCAACAATCAAAGAGATGAATGTCGCACTAAGTCCCATCCACAATGCAGTGTTGTGGCTAGCCATGGTTCTAGAGATCAGACCATCAACCGAAGAGTAACCATGCATACTTGTAACTGGCCTATGAGATTCAGCAGACTTATCAACTTCATAACGGAATACTTTTCTGGTAATTTTTACCCTATACCTGTGAATGTACAAACCGACACAAAAACCAAACAGAATTGTTGATGAAATTAGAGTAAATGCTGTAGACAAATCAAAACCAACAGTAGGTTCGATGTTATCTAGCCACCAAGAAGGGCTTTCCCCTTGATATGCCCAAGCCCCAAAAAAACACAATAGAGAAAAAGCGGGAAGTAGTAGTACCAAACGCAATCCTTCAGTTAGAAATTGGCTATCGATACCATGTAATTTTTCTTCTCTGATTCGTAGTAATTCTAATTCTTCACTCATTTACCACACCTCAACAATATAGATTTCGCGAAATCATTTGCGATTACAATTTCATTCCCGTTGCATAAGTAACCTGTTTCGCTTTTTTCAATCAGGTCTCCTGGCGAAATGCCCAATTCTTGCAATAGCCCTCTAGTTGAAGATGAGGTCATTATCAAAGCAATAGTTCCGGATGAAGATTTCTCCAACTTATCTAAAGTCACGAAATTCGAACCTTGTTTCAATCTTCCTTCTATTCTTGAATTGGGAGGAGGTATCTCTTTCCCAGAGGGGTCGGTTTCAGGGTTGCCAAGAAGGAGTGAGATACATACTTCCAAATCGTCATTGAAAGCATGCTCAAGACGACAAGCGGTTTCGTGAACATCTCCTTCAAACGGTAGAATTGTCAACAACACCTCTGCCAATCTGTGTCTTCTTTTCATCATCATACCATGCTCAAGACCCTTTTCAGTCAAACTAGCACCTTTGTATGGAACATAGTCCACGTAACCATTCTTCGCAAGTCTTTGTATCATTTCTGTTGCAGAAGCTGGAGAAACCCCGAGATACTTTGCTAAATCTCCGTTCCTTACTCTTTGGTTGGGATGTCTTTCATTAAATTCGTAGAGCGTTTCAAGGTACTCATCCTCGAATTCTTGAAAATGACCTGTTACCATAGCAATACCTCAATCTTTCCTCGCTTCAAATATTGTTTCACATGCAGGACATCTAGCCTTAGCAGGCCTTCTGTCGAATGGAACTTTCAACTTTCTTGTACATTTAGGACATCCAAGAATGTCATTGTCTGAAGAAGACCATAAGATACCATCTTCATTTGTAACTTCATTATTTTGACTTTCTACGACTTCATCTTCAGGTTCTTCATCTGCTTCAACATCGAATTTTGTCTCACACTCAGGGCAACGCACAGAACCGCTGTAACTCTTTGGAACGCGAAGCCTTCGATCGCAGGAAGGACATGCGACCTCGACTTTTACATCATTTTTTGAGTCACTCTTTTTCGTCGATTTTGATTTTTTATCCTGTTTCTCTTTTGGTGGTGAATTCTTTATCCTAACTGCAAAAATCAAGACCATACCGAGTGCTAACCCTCCTAGAATACCTCCCCACGGTACTGAAAATTCCTCCTCAGATGCTTCTATTTTTTCCGAACTAACCATTATTTCGTCTGAAACACTTTGACCATCGACGTGCCAAGTTACGATAATTTTCACATTATCCCCAGAAGGCCATGTCACAACAGTACTGCTGTCTTTAGAACCAGATGTGATTTCAGGACTTGAATCAGTGCCAATTATGTATCCATCAACGTCAGTTATTATGATTTGACCAGATGGAACAACGCTATCTGCTAGGTTACTTATCGTATAGTAAACCGTAACTTTAGAATCCACAGATGGCAATTTTGGTTGAGTTGTTGGATTTACCGTTATTTCTGGAATTACATCATAATCGGGCATTGGTGTTTCATCTTCTGTAAATGAACCAAAACCAATTGTCCATCCACTTTCTGAAACTTCAGCGTGGACTTCTTGTCCGGTTTGGAATCCAATATTCATTTTCCCAAAAGTACGCCCTGGTAAAATATTTCTTTCCTCGTAGATCTTGTCTCCTTTTAACCCATCATTAATTGAACAAAAACTGAAAATTACCAATCTCTCCTTTCCATCTGACAAATCAACAGCCCAAGAAATCTCAACTCCGTCCTCGACTACATCTACACTCTCGATTTCAATATTGAGAACTTGTGAATTCATAACAGGTACAACTATTGAACCAGAAAGATTAGAATCGACCAAACCATCAGCACTGACCAAACTCCAATTTACAATTTTGTCTCCAGAAGAGGCGAATGAAAATTGATAACTTACTTCTCCGGCTTTACCTTGCTCTAAAGTAATTGAAGAACTGTTTTGCATTTCTCCTGAAATTTCGATTCTCAGATTTGCAGTACCCGCTAAGTCGCCCTCATTTCGAATAAGTAATGAAAATGTGATTTCATCTCCAGCATGCCATGGCCCTCCCAAAAGTGTCGGAGTTGAATATCCTGCACCAATAAATACGGCTGATTGTATTGACAACAAATCTGTTGCATTAACTGTCAAACTTGTTCTAGCATCAGCAGATGTGCAAAACAATTGACCTGGCTTAGAGATCATGGAAACTGTGAAATTAACCGTTTCACCAGCCGATATAGTTGCATTTGTTGAGAATACTTCTTCCCCTTCGTGATCGCAAACCAACTTTCCATCAAAAGTCGCTAATCCTGAATTCGAGGCCTCTAAATCCCATTCCATTGAATCTCCAGCGACAGGTTCTGATTCTCTAGTTAAGTTTAATTCAATAGTTGGAAGAGGAGGAGGATCAACTTCAAATGTCATACTAATGGAATTATCAGATAAGTCAAAATCATCAGGTCCATAAAGAGACAAATTCAGATAATGAACTCCTTCAGAAAGTTGACCGGAGATGAATGAGATTGTAATCGTAGAATCAGCAGTAATATTCACGTCTTCTGGACTCAAAGCGACGGAATCTATCGATAAATTGAGAGTCCCATTCCATTGGAAGTCACCACTGTTAATGACGGGCACATCGATTCTAGCAAAATCACCATCACTCAAAGAAAAATTACCCGTTTCCGTTTCATTGGAATAGACCGAAGTGAATAATGGAGTGCTTAGCGACACCTCAAGAGGACGCAACCTCTCAATTGTTGAATTGTAAGTTATCCACTGATTTTGTCCTGGTGTACCAACATCCCCAGAGAGTGAAATTGTGAGGTTGGAAAGTCCTACAGGTGCATTCCCGAGAGTAGTTTCAACATAAACAGTAACTCCATCATCTACCAGAATGTTACCACTATCAGAATCGATAGTATTACCATCCAAGTCGCTTAGGGTTGCATTCCAAAAGATAGAGGAAGAACTAGCCCCCCAACACCGATGAAAGAGATGTTTACATCGATTGGGCCTTCTCCTACTTCACCATCACCGATTATTACTACATCATCGATAACACCGCCAGTGCCGCTGATGTTTGGTAGCAATGCCACTGAGAGTAGCAATGCAATAGCAACGGCTCTTCGCATGTTACACGCTAAATGATTGAGGTTATTGACATTCACCCACCCTATAGGGTGGGTCGCAGCATTTATTGAAGGTGGGTAGGTGGCCGCAGTGATTCCAATGGATGCAAACGACCTTCTCGCTGTTTCTCCAAAACTTTTGGCACAGGCAATACTGCATCGAAGGGAGCGTCTTTCAGAGATTATTCCAGATGGCCTTGAGGAGAGGAAAGAGGAACTGCAAAACGCTGAACCAAAAGCCAAAACAGCTAGAGAAGAAAGGGATAAAATCAATGCCAAAGTTGCTAATTTAAAGAGTGAGAGAAATGCTGCACAAAAGGAAGCAAGAGAACTATTTGAGCGCTCTAACGAAATTCGTGAACAGTTAATCGCCGAAGGCGGAATGAAGAATCCAGACCCAAAGTGGGCCAAGGACAAATTATCAGCAAAATTAGAATCCATAGAAAACCAACTTGAAACAAGTGCAGGTAATCACAAAACTGAAGAAAAATTCATCAACGAAATGAAATCTTTGATTAAAGAACATGAAGAATGGGTCGAAGAAAGAACATCATCACAGCCTTTGGTAAAAGAGATGAAAGAATCTAGAACAAAGGCAAGAAAACTACTGGATACCGCACAAAAGGCCCACGATGCGATGGTAGAATTGGTAAAAGAGAATGAGGAAATGCATGAGTCTTACATGAAATGGGAGGAGGCTCGCTCTAGAGCAAAATCCCGAACGTCGAGGTTAGAAAACGCTCTCAACTCCAGCCAAGATGCTCTCCAGTTTTGGAGAGAAAGAGTAGAAAATGACAATTTTGATGACCTACTAACCGATGCAAAAAGAGTTAGAGATGGCGGTCAATCATCAAAAGCAATAGCACGCTCAGAGAAAGCAAAAAGAGAGACCAAGGAAAATAACTCACGAGGTGAGGAAGAATGAGCGAGGCCTGTGAGATTACAGGGCTTTCACCTGAGAATATTGAAAAATTCAGTTACCTTCATGATTCCATCACAAAAAATATCGAAATCACTGCTCCTGGAAGTGATGTCTTGAAAGGATTTATCAGGCCATTAGAGAGCATTATAAAATCAAATAAAATACACAACAGTGATGTAAAGCGTAGACAAGGTTTGTTGAAGCATTTAGAAAAGAGCATCTCTTCAAAATTTGAGGACTCGGTATTATCTCCGTTCGGATCGATAGAATCAGGATTGTCATTGAAAGGAGGAGATTTCGATCTGTGCTTACAAATTGCTAATTTAGATCAAAAGAAAGCCCTGAAGAGAATCGGCGGAATGCTACGTGGACAGGGAATGGAAGATGTGAAAATTATTTCTCGTGCAAAAGTCCCAATCGTTAAATTCAAGGACCCAAGAAGTGGCTTGAACGTAGACATTTCAATAAACAATACACTCGCTTTACACAATACAAAACTCCTTTCTGCATACGCTAAATCTGACAAGAGGGTAAGGGATTTGACCCTTTGTGTTAAGCATTGGGCACTGCATAGAAATGTCTCAGATTCGGTTAACGGAACACTATCTTCTTATGCCTGGTCCATCTTAGTAATCGACCACTTACAAAGCCAAGGAATAATCCCAAACCTTCAATCTGGAGATGCAAGAACCGTTGTAGAGATAGATGAAAATGAGTATGATATTACAATCGATGATTCCAACACTTGGAAATCAAATAGTGATTCCGATATCGCTCAATTATTGCAATCTTTCTTCCACAAGAATGCTACTAGAGATTGGGAAAATCAAGTGGTGTCAATTAGGAATGGAGAAAGCATTTCTCGTGATTCCAAGGGATGGATGAATGAAGATCCAAGTGCACTTGATGTATTCAATAGTAAATCTAAGGATACAATTCGAATGGGCGAACACCACCTAGCAATAGAAGACCCATTCGACCTAGAACACGATCTTTGCAGAGTTGTTGATGCAGAAGGTGAATTAAGAATCAAAAATGAATTGATTAGAGCCGCAGTACTATTCGGCAATGGATCAACATGGAAAGAAATTTGTGAAACTGTTGACGCAAGTCGATTACAGCACATGGAGCCAGCTGATTTATTCCATGATTTGAGAGATAAACCGGATAATTTGGTACAAAACATGATCGAGAAAACAAAGGCGGAAATGGATTCTGTCGACAGACGTATCGATGCACTCGAATCTGAAAGGCAGTCAACATTACGAATGGCAAAAGCCATGCGAGGTGTGATTGAAGAAACCGCTGACTTGAGAAAGGAGCACAAAGCAATAATCACTGGTTTGAAAGGTCGAAACAATGAGATTGAAGAGATAAAGAAGAGCAGAGATAAAATCAACTCGGATGTGATTTTACCGATTCACATGATTGAAGACGAGTTGTCCAAGGTTTATTCTCGCCTAACCGAAGAACTCGATATACACCGAGTTCCATCACTAAAGAAAGAAATTGAATTATTTTCATGGTTTATGGAACTACAAGCGATGCACGGCAAGGCTAGAGAAGCTAGTGAACTGCATCAGAGATTTATCGAAATGGTGAATCTTCAGAAAGAGGAAATAAAGAAATTGAAAATCTATGAGACAAAGCACGATGATGCTACTAACAAACTGTTGCAGGAAGAGCCACTTCTCAAAGATAAAAGAATCAACTCCAAAGAAGTAAACTCATACGACCGTCGAGTACACAAGATCCAGAAAGCATTGAGACAACTTAGAGGCGAAATGCACAAATTACGCCGAGAAGCGGGAAGATTGGATGCATGGTTGCGCAAAAAATCTGGAGACCAAAACAGAGGCCGACACCAGGGCAAAGGCAAGCGCAGAGGTTCAAAATCCAAGGAAGGAAAGTCTAACTCTGGCCCAATGACACTCGGTGATATTTCTGGATTATTATCCGGAATGGGTTCAGAAAGTTCTTCCAAGAGAACCAGAAAAGTGAGTTCGAAGAAAGCAGGAATGAGAAAGATGGGTAACTTAGCCGCCCACAGGGGCTCTAGAGGCCAATTCAAAAAGAAAGAATGATCAAAATGTCAGTGGAAGTGAGCTCAAAAGGGGCACGTTGGTGCTTGGGGCCTAATCCTAAATCATTGGATAGTATGAGTGTCGAGGTCATCAGGCAATTATTTCTCGACCAAACAGGGGAAAGATATGCCGCTGTTTCGGTACAAAATCTACCCGTACCAGAATGGGGAGGCAATCTTGTACTTCTAGATAGTAATAACATGATAAGAGGCTTGCTTTGGGCTGACAAATTTAGCAAGGAGAGGGTTAGAGTTGTCGCTTTTGCAATAGACTCGGATTACAAAGGCAGAGGTTTTGGTTCAGAGGCATGGAATATACTAGTCGAGGCATCTATTGCTGATGGTCATAGCGAGATACAACTTGAAGTTCGAGGCGATAATTTGTTTGCAATTAATTTCTATAGAAAAAGAGGCTTAGAGATTATTTCTACTCTTGAAGGATACTATAATTCTGGAATCGGTTATGTAATGCGTGGCAAAATACAATCCAAATAGTATTGACCTTCCTTCTACTGTCAGCAATTGTGGGAATAAAGATAATTGCGGATTTAGTTGACGATGAGTGCATAATCGCTGCTGCATTATTAGATGCAGAAGGATTTACTGTAGAAAGGACATCTAGTCAATTTAAGCCAAATAAAATGTCTGAAATTATCGATCTCAACCCAGACAAACAACTTATCACATTGGTTGGAGAAAAATCTACTGTAATCATTTCGAAATTGGATACTGGACATTCTATCGCAATTCAATGCCCACCTGACTGCAATTTAGGGAAAGCCAGACAGAAATTAACTAGAGCATCTACAGCAATTCTGCCGTTTTTGTGAAAGTCTCCCGTAGGGAGGCTTCAAATGGGATAGGCCAGTCGGGCACTCGCTGATGGTACGGGAGTGCCAAGCGAACAGGTGCGATGGTAATGGCAGAATTGAAGGATACTTTGGAAGAAAAGCGAAAAT
>MDTE01121140.1_pt1 | contig 14698 bp, 12 predicted proteins | sample 811231 | NCBI WGS metagenome assembly MDTE01 (sample SAMN05326651, study PRJNA326480) | marine metagenome | isolation source: seawater | place: Indian Ocean: Red Sea | collected 2010 | reverse complement strand
CCTCAGAAAATCAGCGGGTAAATTCGTAGTTCGATTCGTTCTTTGCTGCACAGCTTTCGCTCCTAGTTCCACAACGCCCTGTCGAATCTGGTGCACATCTTCAGTGTCCGCCAAAGGCTTGTCAAAGTGAATGGATATCGGATACGGCAAACGTTGGGGACGCTTCCAGAAGAACTTTCCTTCTGAGAAACTGAAAATACTGCCCCAGAGCTCATCCAAGTACACCGGAATCACAGGTGCATCGGTTCCTTCCAGAATCTTGAGCGTGCCAGGTCGAAATGCCTGCAGTTGGCCACTACGAGACAAAGAGCCTTCGGGAAAAATGCAGACAAGTTCTCCCTGATTGAGCGCTTCACGGGCCGTGTCGAGTCCCTGGCGAATCGACTTGGGCCCGCCACTAATCAAGATCACGCCCCAACTCCTGGCAACCCAAGCCATTAGCGGGTTTTTGAAATAACTTCCCGCATAAGCGATCATGCGAACGGGGCGCGCAGTGGCTAATAGAATCAAGATCCCATCGATCCAGGAGACATGATTTGCCACCAATAATGCCCCCCCTTCTGCCGGAACGTGTTCCTCACCGTACAAGCGGATCCGGTACACCAGACCACTGGCAATCCAAACCAGGAAGCGAATGGTCGCTTGCGGAATCAGACATACGATGTACAGGAACACAGGTACCGTACCGATACCGCAAACCAGGAATATCTCATTGGCTGCCAAGAAAGGTGGCCCATTTGCCTGCGTGTACACCTGGGAAACTAATTCCGCGTCCTCTGGAAACGCTTGCAGATAATCCAAGCGTGACAACGGGGGAAATCCGGACTGGTCTGCCTCTCCCTCCACCGCTTCGGGTTGCTCAGCCGGCGAACGCTTCTCAACGTCCACCCACAGCAGATGACCGAGCAAATGTTTCCGCGGAACGCCGGGGGGTTTCGCAGCGAGGTACTCTTTAATCTGCTCCTGATCCGAACTGGCCTGCCAGTCCTGGCTGTACTCCTGCACGATATTGTCAATCGCCTGCTGCTGCGTGGCACCGATCGGTGCCACGACATTCTCCATTGTGCCGGGACTGTAATCCTCGCGCATTGCACGAAACAACAATGCGACCACAACAACACCTGAGAAGGTCAGGAAATTCGAGGCTGCCAGAATCGAACCCCGATGTTCACGCGGACTACGCTGTTGCATGTAAGCGTTGATCGGAACATCAAACAGACCGGCACTAAACCCGAGTCCCACCAGGAACAGACATGCCCAAATAAACGGCGCCGTCGCTGGTGAATCCAACTCGAAAACAGTGCCCTGGACCAGGAACAACAGAAAGCATGAAACCACAATTCCAAACGCGCCTAATGGCAACAACCCTAACTCGACACGCCCTCGCGACCAGATCCCTGCCAGCACGGCCCCCAACCCCAGGCCAAAGACGAGGCAAACCAGCAGAGGTGTTTTCTGCGTCTCATTAATGGCCCCTCCTTCAAAAGCGAACTGGTCAATATTAAGTTGCGCCAGTGCGCCTAAAGACCAAAAAAAGACCGACCCCAGAGCAACTCGAAACAAAGGACCTCGCGAAGTCAACGTCCTTAGATCACGCAGTGTCTGTACCGGAAAATCCCAAGGAAATTTTCGAGCCGCGTTGGCAATCGGAAGTGGTTGCAGCAACAGTCCAAGCAAGGTTCCGACAACGGCAATACCCAGGAGTACGGCCGCCGGCAACCAGACGTAGTTTTCGACGCCACGAAAGCCGACGACGTCTTTAACGCTATTGCCGATGGCCATGCCGATCACGGTTGCGCCAACAGTTGTCAAACCAAACAGACCGTTTGCCAAGGACACTTTCTCAGGCTTGAGGATCTCGGGAATACATCCCAATTTCGCCGGCCCAAAGATGGCACTTTGGGCTCCCATCAAGAAAACAGCCGCAAACAATATGTCATCATTCTCCGCAAAAATTGCGGCGACTCCCAAAGCCATGATCAAGATTTCAGCGATCTTGCAGCCCAGGATTACCTGGTTTTTGGGAAACCGATCTGCCAGATAGCCCGCAACCGCCGCCAAACCCAGGTACGGCACCACAAACAACACGGTACCCAGCATCAAGATGGTGCCGACTTCAGATGGTTCGACAAAGTCCTTACCGATTCCAATAACCAGCCAGCGAAAGACATTGTCATTGACCGCCGTCAGGAACTGGGTGAAAAGCAGCCCGAGAAAACTACCTGACAGCAGTCTCTCCTGCTGACCGCTGTTTTTCTGTTCCAAGGCATCTGAATCGGCCATTTCAGTCAGCTCGTGGGTGGACAAACGATGGGAGGGAAAGGCGGGGATATGACGGCAAACAAACAAATCATATTGTTCCGTTCGCCTGATTACCGATAAATTTCCTCTGATTCGTCTATCATGTCAACTGAGAGGACATACCTATGTCCCGGGTTACCGCCTTCCTGTTTGGAGCTGCCTGTGGAGGTGCTCTCGTCTTTACGGGGCTAAAGTACCACGTGGTAAGGGCTGGCGAGGGGCTGGATGGGATCATATTCGTCAAGAAACAGTCAGCCGATTTCGACGATGCGTACGTCGACATCCGCAACTTCAGCTACGACGATTGGGACCAACACGAAGCACTCAAGACAGCGCTGTCTGAGGCCAATCGCCTCGACTTGATCCGCCCCAAGGATTCCCTGTTGGACAATGTGTTCACACCGCTTCGCAGTAATCGGAGCAATTGACATAAACCAACGAAATTGCAAGAGCATCCACGCAGTGCGTCACCACCCTGGCCAGGCTCTGTGACATATTCGCGACCGCAGACGGCCACAAAAATTCCTACAATCGTGCATCAAAGCATTTCTCTCCAGGCACCCACCTGCCCTGGTCGATCATCGGGAAAGCCCTGGTCGAACACCAGGGAAAAAATGCAGCGAGTCATCCCCTCGGCAGGATATTGCCAGCTGTGTGGAGATCCGGAAATGAAACTCAACCGCCACCAAACCCTGACACTGGGGCTGGTCATTCTGGCAATCGGTCTCCAGCTTCACTGGGTCGACTCACTAGTACTGACAAAAGAAAGCACGAGGCTGTTAGCGCAAAGCGTGCCGCAACGCCCCGTGCAATCTGCACTTCGAGAACCACTGCTGGCAACCAACCTGGTCCCCAACCATGTGATCACGCCACCCGAGTGGCTCGGATGGGCGCTGATGTCTGCCGGAGCCGTTACCGTACTACAAAGTCTGGCCATGAAACCAGATTGTTAGACACGCGCGTCTGCCAGCCAGAGTGGTTACCGGCCACAAGCACCTGGGATCATCTTGCGGTCAGGCAAGGGCCTGATTTGCCTTAATACGACCAAGGGGTTCACACGCGCTTCACCGACGCACAAGTCCCTGCCGGTCGCTTCCCCAACACCAGCGCAAACGCGTAGTGCAGTCATGTTGAATTTACAGTCCAACACGCCGGGCCGCTGGCTGGAACAAGTTCTTCCACACCTCGACCTGCTGCTCGTCGACCACGCACACTGTGAACGCAAAGCAGCAGGCGTTGCCATGAACCTGCTTTCAACGTACGTCGACAACCACGAACTGTGTGATGAAATGGTCCGCATTGTTCATGAGGAACTCGAGCACTTTGAAATGGTCCGTGGCTTGCTCCGCCAACGGAACATTCCTTTTCGGCGTTTGCGTCCCGGAGATTACGGCCGGCGTTTGAACGCACTTGTGGGCCGCAGTGAACCGCAACGGGCCGTAGACCGCTTGCTCATCGCAGGCCTCATCGAAGCTCGCTCATGCGAACGATTCTGTCTCTTGCGCGACCAGATGGAAGACAAATATCTGGCCGACTTCTACGGCAGCCTGTTCGAATCTGAGGCCCGCCATCACGCCACCTATGTGCGTCTGGCAAAGGGATACGCAACCAGCGAAGAGGTCGAATCCCGACTCACTGTACTCGCAACCGAAGAAGCACAAATCGTGTCCGTAGGACACCCTCTTCCGCGAATGCATAGTTGACACAACGCCCTGCTTGCGGAACCGCGTTGCGTCAACAAACCATGTCATCTAACGCAGGCACGATTCTCTGCACCTGGCCGACGTCAGAACAACTGCGATGGGACGATCACGGACTCTCCAGCAAACTCCCAACGTAGGGAATAATATCAGCCTGATAACTGAATCCCTCATCGCCATATTCATTCGATTCATTGTCAAACCGCTTACTGAGCTTGCCGTCGGCCCCATAGACCAGAACTGCCGGAATACTTGCAAGATCCAGCCTCTCATAGATCGCTGTATCCGTTTCGCTAGAAACCATGTGCGTAAAGCGGGCGGATTGCCGTTCGGCAAAGGCGCGCACTTCTGCCAGCTGAGAGGCAGATGGTCGGTCCGTGCCACCATCAAAGTCCAGGTTGAAACTCAAGCAAATTACTTGCCCTGCGTACTGGTTGTGCAACTGCACAAGTCCGGGAAATTCCCGCACACACTCAGTTCACCACTTCGCCCAGAGATCTACGACGACAATTTTCCCAACGTGCTCTGCGATGCGCAGCTCGGTATCTTGCCAGGACCCCACCTCAACGGCGACCTGACCACCGCTGCAACCTGCCAGGGCAAGTAGCCCAAAGACATACCAACGCATATCTGCCATCAACGCACCTTTCTCAAACCAAGTTGACCTGCCTCGATTTCCGGATCTTGAAAAGGCAAAGCCTTAAGAAACTCAACCACGTCATCGATCTGTTGTGCCGTCAAATGACTCGTGTTCCCGTGGTGGTCGTCGCGGTTAAATGATGTCAACACATCCCGCAAATTCAGCGCCTTTCCATGATGCAGATAAGGTGCGGTTCGATACAACCCAAGTAGTGTCGGGGTATCGTAAGCAGGCCCCATTTTCTCGGTGTCGTCCTGTTCACCGGTACCGACGTCATGCCGTACGATTTTTGCCGGGGCCGCAGGCCTGGAATCGCTATAAAAGGGGCCGCTATGACATGTCGCGCACCTGGTCTCTGCTGATGCGAACAACGTTCTACCGCGTTCCGCACCTTCGCTCAGTCCACCGCGTGCATAAGGGCTGAGAGTAAATTTATGGGAATTGGAATAAGCAGCCAGCGCGTCCAACCGCGGTGAAAGCCCGGCATTGGGTGCACCTAATTGTGGTTGCACTGGCCCTTCAATCAAACCACGCCCCTGCATAAGTTTGCCACGAATCGTATGCTCGAAATCCTGCACCTCATCCCGGTCCGCTGACCAGTGAATCGGATGTGTCCAGGCCATTCCCGCAAACGACTGCGTGTTCCTTAATCCTTCTGGATTGTGCCAGGTGCGGCCATCGGCATCTCCATCAGGATGACAACTGGAACAAGAGATCCAGCGACGACCAACCATCGGCTGTAGCGCCGAATAAAACAATTTTTTTCCTTCTAGCACCTGTTTGCCAAGAGGATTCTCGCAAACTGTTACCGTCCCAACCCGCTCCAGGTTTTCGGTGTCATAAGCCACCACATTGAAATCGAGTGCGTTGTAGACATAAACCGTTTCATTGTCAGGTGATACTCGGACAGCCCGCGGATTGTTCCCCAACTGCAGGTGCTTTCGAAATTCGACTTCACGATAGTTATCATCGAGTTCGCGACAAGCAAACATGTCATTGGTACCGCTGAATACGATATAGATCTGCTTTCCGCTAGGCGACACCGCCACTTCCCAGGGATTTGCGGTGACCAGATTCCCCAGGAACGCATCCATGGGGATCCGTTTGCGACGCCGGCCAGGTTCGTCAACTGTATCGACCACTGAAAGGTAAGGAAAAATCGACCCCTCTCCATGAACAGCCTTTACACGAGATCGCAGGTGGGGCAGATAAGCTTTGGGACGCGTCGGATGAACGGCAATTTGGCGACACAAGTTATCGGTTCGAGCCCCTACCCACTGGTCACGGACCTCACCGCTTGCCAGGTCGATTGATTGTACGCGGGTTGAATAATACTCTGTCACCAGGAGCTGACGCTGGTCGGACGTCAACGCGATGCCACGCAAGAAACGTCCTGCCTGGATCTCACGCTTGACCACACCCGTCGCCACTTCAATCTCAACAACGCGGCCGGGATAATCGAGTGTGGCAAAAATACGCGTACCCGCTCGATCACTAACAACCCCATACGGCTCGTCGAACACGCGAATACGACGGATGATCTTCCCCGAGTCAGAATCAACCAGTACGACCGCGTCCTCGGCATAGACTGCTACAGCGACGTGATGGGAATCACCGATGAAGGAAACACCCTCCGGCTTCAACCCAACTGGAATCTGGCGTACGGTTTTCCGCTCCTGCAAATCAATGACCGACACGCTGCCATTGTCGCGATTGGAACAAACCAACAAGCGACCATCTGATGAAATGTCCATCAGGCTATTGGAAGATCCGGCTGTTGCGTAAACAGCCACTGATAGTCCCATCCAACAAGCCAATAAACTGCGGGCGACATTTATCATTATTGAACTCACATGGTCAACTTGTGGGAGAGCAGATAAACAAAAAACCCGCTCTTCACGAATGTGAAAAGCGGGTTTGAAACAATCTCATCTGCAGCACAGGAAAACTTCCTAGGGAAGAATCTTCTTGGTACTGTTGAGGACGATTTTCACTTCCTTGTCACTGAGCTTGCCAGCAGTGTAGGCGTGATTTGCCTTGACACGAGCTCGCTGCCACATCAACACCGTCTGTTCGGCATCTTTGGCAATCTTATAGGCTGGTGGACCGGCTAAACCATCGAACACCGTCAATGGGATGTTCTTGATTTTGTGCTTCTTTGCGAAGGCAGCCAGTTGCTCTTCCCCCTCATCGGGGTCGTCAGTCAGCAGCACGACAAAACTCGCCATCCGCTCTGACTTGTTCTTGCCAACAACAGCGTCCATTTGTTTGACCAAACTGGTCAATTCGTCGGTGATCTTTCTGGTGAAGATGTTAACCACCGGACGAGAGCCGTACCGTCAGCGATAGCAAAGGGTCTTACCCTTATTAGGCCCCGTAATATCCTTCACGTTGTAGGCTGTGGCAAAGCCACCAACCTGCAAACCTGATTTAAAGTCGGCCGCGAATGCAGCAGCGCCTACGGACGCCACCAATACCGCGAGCGACAACACCGTCACTCTCTTCATAGAACATCCCTCCAAAGAAATACAAACGAGTTTTCCAATAATGGATTTCCACTTGCAGTCGGTAATTCCGCCTTTCAGCGTGCACATCAGCTTACGCTCTGGAGCCTGAAAATGCAAAGGCCCAGGGATACGTCAAAATAGGGCGTAGTGTGGACACATTCCCGGTATGGCAAGCGAAAACCCGCGGAATTGCCCACTGTCGATGAGCACAGGACCTGCACCCTACCGTCAAATGGCGGGTGCTCGAAAAGCGGGGTAAAACTCAAGGTGGAGCAAAATCGTAAAATGCACCGGTTCGCTTGGCGTGAACAGCACGCGCCCGCAAACCGCTGAGAAATAGCAACGCGATGGGCCATTTACAGGCCCTGGATTGTCCACAGGGGTGCACCCTGAAAGCCAACTACCACAAGAGTCCACACCAGCGAAGCAGAGCGTTAGCGCATCCTTATTTTCCCGAGTCGACTTCCCGCGTGAGGGGAGCTACAGCCGCCAGCGTCCCACACAACGTGAACAGGAAATGCAAATGAACGGTGACATATCTGGACGTCGTGCAGTATTGGGTGGACTCACGACACTAGGTGGAATTCAAACCTGGCAGTCCCATTGCCAGGGCCAGGCCGCCGCGCCGGACCACGCACCTATCGATGTGGTTTTTGTCACTGAACCAACCGCATCACACCGGAGGAGCTATCTGCGGATCCTGGGCAAATGCGATGGTGTACGGCGGATTGCAGTCGTCGATCCAACAGGCCAGACCGCCGAAGAATCAAAGCGACTACTGGGAAACCGCTTCGCCTATGCCGGCAAAGAGACAAACAAAGTACTCGCAAACTTGCGCCCCGCGCTGACAGTCATCACACTGGAAGCACACCACACTCCAGCTGCCATCGCAGAGGCGCTACGTCTCCACAGTCACGTCTTGACCGAAAAGCCGGCTTGTGTCGACCGAGCCCAATTGAATCGAATCGTAACCTTAGCCGACAACCATCGCCGTCAACTCATGCTGGCAATGGCCACTCGTTCCAGTCCCTTAATCCAACGCGCACGTAGTCTTATTCAAGAGAACTTCCTGGGAAAACCCTATGCCGCCACGATGGACTGGATAGCCGACCAGACACGTCTAAAAAACCTAGACTACCAGGCTTCGTGGTTGTCGTCCAAAAACCGCGCCGGTGGTGGCAAGTTGATTTTCCATGGCATCCACTACCTGGACATTATCACATTCCTGGTCAATCAGCCGATCCAGCATATCTCAGCGATGTGTGCCAATGTCGGTGGACAACCGATCGAAGTGGAAGATGCCGCAATCGTCAACTTCCAGACCGACAAAGGATTGCTGGGAACCCTGAATACCGGCTACTACCTCGAACGCGGCAAACAGAATCAAATACGAATCTGGGGGGCTCGTGGTTGGCTTGAACTGCAAATGCTGCCAGAAAGACGCATGCTCTGGAGTTCTTCCCACCCGGACGCACCTCAAGGAATTCAAGAAGTCACCTGTCCAGCAACTCCCGGCCTCTACGAATTGTTCTTCCAAGCAGCGATCGCCTTTACACGTGGCCTGGGAGAACCGCCCATCACAACAACAGAATCCGCGCACGCACTGGAGACCGTCTTCTGTGGATACCAGGCTGCAGCAAATGGCCAGACACAGACTCTTGCATCATAAAACACTTCAGCCCGACGGTAACGATGTCCTCCAACACCGGTTCGAAAGACCGACTCCTGAAGGACATCCGCCGACAGCCAGCCCAAACAAGATGCCGAGAAATCACCAAGCCTTCTCATTGCGCAACAGACGCACCTTGATCGTCAGGCCGTTCGGTGCCGAGTACCCCCCCAGCGCCCCATTTGCGGCAACCACACGATGACAGGGCACCACGAGTGGAAAACGATTCGTCGCCATCACGTTGCCAACGGCGCGCGCAGCGCGGGGCGAACCAACCTGTCGAGCCAGTTCGCCATAATTCACCGTCGCGCCATAGGGAATCGCACGGCACTGCCGAATCACCCGTTGTTGAAATGCGGTCAAGTGGCTTAGATCCAGCTGCACGCTAGAAAAGTCGACCCGCTCTCCTTCAGAGAACCGCTGCAAACGTCGCACAATGCCTTGAATCCGTCGGGGGGGGCGATGTGGCTCGCTCGCCCCCAGAACAGCAAGTGCCTGCTGAGGAGTCGATTGACCAAAAATGACCCTGGTCAGACTCACTCCTTTCCAGGCCACCGCCATCCAGCCAAATGCCGAGGAAAAGATCGTAACATGATCCTGATCCAGTCCATCCGGCTCTTGACCTGTACTTCGCGCCACGTGAATGTTCCTGCAACAGGTCAAGACCACTGGTTCAGAGAGGGTACTCACGGCCCAGCACCCCACACTCTGGTCGCTTCTGGTTGACCATCATATACTACTAAGAGGCGGGTTACCTGATCGCATCAACATGCACTCTTCTAGCAACAAGTCGATTACAGAGACACGCCCGTCGTAGAATACAGAGTGTTCCGGTGAGGCGCCTCCTTTTGCATCAAGTTCGGACCCGCGAGCAGCGCAAGTGCTACATTCGATGGCACAGCTCCGCAGCGGTGTGGTAGGCCACAACAGGAGTATGCAATGTCCCGCTATAGTAGCTTCAGTGATGATTTTTACATCAATCTCAATCTGAATACTGAAATGGACTTGCCGCAGAACCGGGAGACCGTGCTGCACTTCTTCGAGCAGGTTCAAAAAATTTACCCGACGATGCGTAATTTTTACTCGCGTGAGCGCGGTGAATTCGTACTCGAAGAAGACAAAGAACGGGGACACTACCGCTGGACTTCAGTGGAATCCCGACGTGTCTGTTCAGGCCAAGTGAATCCAGAGTCCGTGTCCAGCGCGCTTCAGCAACATCGTTATGTGCTGGAATCCGTTCCGTACTCGCTGTCCATCAGTCCTCTCGACTGCGAGTCTCTCAACGTCATGTTTGGCTTTGACTTCACCTATCGAGGGAATCACAACCAGCTTGTTGCAGAAGCACTCGGGTTGATTCCTGCCTTCGATAAGTTAGCTAATCGGGATGGCACCACGCTGATCAGCAACGAACCCGCCATTCAGTTTTCGTTCGATCAGGAATGTCGCGTGCAATGCCGTCTGTCAATTGAACCACGGACTAGCGCCTACCACGTCCGCGCTGGCGAGTTTCCCGAGGAACAGTTGAGTGTATACATCACAGCGCGGCGGTACGGGAGTCTCGAAACTGGTGAGTCGTACGTCTCGACTATGGATCAATTGGCCGGGCTCTGCCAACAAGTCGTCGACGACTATGTCGTCGAACACATCCTCCAACCACTACAACAGACTATCGCAATCAAGTAGTCGCACGCTCTCCAGTTCACTCGTACAAACTGGAACTCAATAGCGCAGCTGTAGCGATCTTGCGACAAACCGCACGCAAACAAGTGCCATATCCGCACACACCCCGACACTATTTTGAATCTATTGCCTCGGGGCGTTCACTTGTTCCGTCAACTTCTACGGCCGACATGGGTCGCGAAATTACGCCAGTCCAGACAACTTGCGCAGTGCGTGATTGCTGGTCCGCTGCCCAGCTGAACAAATAGCGTGCGACAGACTCCCGTACCTGAGAACGCACCTCGGACCACTTCCGTGAACCGGGTGTCACCTCCAGACATTGAATCAAGTGTATTCCAAATCGTGTGCGCACAGGACCGCTCACCTCGCCTGCCTGTAGCATAAAGGCAACCCTAGCAAACGCGTCGGGCATTGGTTCATTTCGTTGGATCACTCCGATAGCCCCACCTTGACTCGCTGTGGGAGCATCCGAGTAACGGCGAGCAGCAGCAGCAAACGACACTTCACCTTCACGGATTCGTCGGCTCAATTGGCCTGCCCGCTCGCGCAGTAGCACCTGTTGCTCTGCCGGTGTATCCAAAGAACATTTAAACAAAATGTGGGCCACACGCATTTTTGTCCCATCAAAATCTCGCACATTTTGGTTAAAGTACTTTTTGAGATTCGCCTCCGTCAAATGGCGATCAAGATAACGCCGCCAGCCAATCTGCCATGCCAAGGTGGCACGCAATTCCGCTTCTGTCATACGCTGACGCTCGAGATGTTGTACCAGTGTCAAGTTCTGCTTGCCCAGTCGACTCTCCAGGCTCTCGACTGCAACTGCCACTTCCTGTTGGCTGGCTGCCAGCTGCTGCGCCTGAAGGTGCAGCTCGACCAGGCGGCGTTGGATCAGTTGCCGCAGCACCTCTGATTTCATACGCGGTGCCACGACCGACGAAATGGACTGCCGGCGTTGTATGCGGAGCATTTGTCTGGTCACTTCACGCACCAGGATAGGCTGTCCATTGACTCGGGCCGCAACGGCCTCCGGCGATTGTTGCACTGGCAGACGATCTTGCTTTTCGCAGTAGCAAATCTGGCTGAACAACATCACCAGCCAAAGCACCGTCGCCTCCCGCCTGCCCGGTCGTATCCAGTGCCTGCAAAAGGTCAGTACAACGTTTCGGGGCATGGGTGCATGCCAACCACTCAACAAGTGCAACACCTTATTTTCCTGTGATCAAACGACCATCCTCACTACTTCGCCAGCTCACTGCGTTGCCGACCTGAAAACCAATCTCTGCCAGGCCGCATTATGGCGCCCCCAGGGAATGTCAGGCAAATCGGCTGGGCAGATGACTATCCAGGCGCGTCTCAGCATCAAATCGACCAGAAACAGCCGCCGCAAAGTCCATTCAACCCGGCAACTCAGTGGAATCTGCCTAGCTTACGTAAACGGAACAGATGGAAATACTGGGTTCACTTTCATTTCTAGTACAAGTGGACGCGATCATAGACCTATGTGACGGCAAGTGGACCAGACATTCGTCATGACTTGATACATCTCACTGATCGTGTTGATCGTATCGTGTTGATCGTACAATCCCGCATAGGTTTACCGATGAAATTGAATCGCAAACCACTCCGCTGGGTGTTAAGCGCAGGACTCTGCTGCTTCTCACTAGGTTGCTCGAGAGAATACTATCGCCTCCAGGCAGACCGCGACGTTTACGAGACGATCGCGGGAAACTCGGATGACCCCCGCTGGGCCGAACCCCAATTCTCCATCGATCTCGATCCCCGCAGCCGATACTACAGTGTCGACAATACGGATTTACCACCCAGGCCGGAAGATGACCCGGCTTCAGGGAAGTTCATGCGTGATGTCGACGCCAAAGAGTGGGAAAAGTACGGAGAAAATCCGACATTCGAAAACCCACATTGGCGAGAGAAACTGGCCGAATACGTCCCCATGACGGAAGATGGCAAAATCATTCTTAATCGGGATTCCGTACTCAAGTTGAAGTACATTCACTCTCCTGAGTACCAGCAGCAGCTGGAAAACTTGTACCTGAACGCCGTCGATGTCACCACCGAGCGTTTTCGTTTTGAGACTCAGTTTTTTGGTGGCAATGACACGTCGTTCAGCGTTGGAGACAGCTTCAGCGGACCGGAAAGTACACTCCGTAGTGTGACCGGAGATCGCAATCGACTGATAACACGGAACTTCAGAACCGCAGCATCAATGATGGTCGGCTTTGCCAACACGCTCGTTTGGCAATTCAGCGGCGACAACACCAGTGGAAATAGCTCACTGATTAACTTCTCGCTCGTCCAGCCGCTACTTTCCCGCGGTGGCGTGGCATTCACGATGGAACGGCTGACTAGAACCCAACGTGGCATGCTGGGCAACCTGCGAAACCTGGCTCGGTATCGCAAAGGTTTCTACACCGACACCATCATCGGCTCCTCGGGGACCCGAGGGGTCAGCCGTAGTGGTGGTGGCTTTGGTGGTACGGGCCTGACCGCCTTCACGGGCACGGGTTCTGGTGGTCAGGGTGGTGTCGCCTCCGGTGGTGGTTTCGGTGGCTTTAACTTCTCTGGCGGTGGCGGTGGCGGAGCCACGGTCGGCGGTGCAGCCGGTGGTGGTGCAGGTACCGTAGGCGGCTTTGTCGGCTTGCTGCAACGCGTTCAACAAATTCGCAATGATCAATACAGTGCCAGTCTGCAGGGGCGCACCTTGACGCTGTTGGAAGCAAACCTAGAAGCAGGTCTGATTGACCTCGTCCAGGTCGACAACTTCCGCCAGTCATACCAGACACTGACTGCCAACCTGCTACAAACGACTACCGCATTCGAAGGTCAGGTCGAGAACTACCTGCAGGAACTGGGCTTGCCACCCGAATTGCCCGCGGAACTCGATGACTCCTTTGTCAGTCAATTTGAGTTTATTGATCGCAAGGTAACACGGCTGCAAGACGACCTGGCTGACTTCCAGGGCCGCATGGGGGCATTACCTGCCGAACCGGACGCTGCCGCGTTGGCCACGTTTTTTGAAGAATCCGAGATGATGGTGGCCAGGATCCAGGTCCTCCTGGAAGCAACGGGTAACGACCTGAATAAGATGGAATCGGTCGTTCCTATGCGAAAGCTCCTGATGTCGGAAGCCGCTCAGCAGACATTTGATAACGACCGCAAGCTGGTGGGTGAAGAGTTTGCTAAATTCGGACCCCAACTGGAAGAACTGCAAACCAGGCTGAATGAGCTAAAAGACGGGCTGACCGCAGAAACAGCAGCCAACACCCTGCGATTGCTGGTTGGCTGGAGCCGAGCTATCGGCAACCAGGTTCAATCCATCAGTCTGATCCAGGCACGAGCACGACTCGAGTCAGTGACGCTCGAACCTGTCACTATCGACGCCACAACGGCCTACGAAACGGCTCGCACCTACCGACTCGATTACATGAACGCCAAAGCGAGCCTGGTCGATGCCTGGCGGCTGATCGAATACAACGCCAACCAGCTGCAATCCGCGTTGAGCGTTAGCCTGAATGGTGGTATTGGAACCACCCCCGACAACCCGGTCGATTTCCGGGGTGCCGAAGGCAATATGAGCATCGGGCTGTCTATCGACGCTCCTCTGACACGACTGATTGAACGGAACAATTACCGTCAACAGCTGATCACCTACGCACAAGGACTGCGAAGTTGGGTCAACTTTGAAGACGACCTGCGACAAGGATTTCGACAGAATATTCGGAATCTGAACCAACTACAGCAGAACCTGGAAATTCAACGGCAGGCGGTGGTCATCGCGATTCGGCGTGTGGACTTCACGCAGTCTGAATTGAGTGCTCCGCTACCGGTTCCCGTACCCGGGTCACCACCACCAACATTTGGTCCAACCGCCGTGCAGAACTTGCTGCAGGCATTGGCTGATCTGAGTGCCGCTCAGAATAACTTCATGAGCGTTTGGCTCAACTACTACCAAAGCCGTATGGAACTGGTCCGCGACCTGGGAATCATGCAACTCGACGCCGAAGGACGCTGGATCGAGAAACCGATCCCCGAAATTCTCAAAGAGCTGCAACACGGTGCAGGCGGTACCCCGACTGCTACCAACTTGCCAGAAGTTCCCAATGCGTTCTGGCGTCTGAGCCAGCCCCAGCAGCCCGCCGCCGCACAGGCTGCACCGCAACAAGCGGTAGGCTCAGCAGCAACT
>MDTE01025979.1_pt1 | contig 14699 bp, 11 predicted proteins | sample 811231 | NCBI WGS metagenome assembly MDTE01 (sample SAMN05326651, study PRJNA326480) | marine metagenome | isolation source: seawater | place: Indian Ocean: Red Sea | collected 2010 | reverse complement strand
TTGTTTCTATAATAATTTTTTAATAATCTTTTATCTAATTCGATTCTTTCCATATTTAAATATATATTTCGAGAAATAAATTTCCAAAATCTAGATTCTTGTGAAGTAATAATATCTCTTAATTTTTTATCTCTAATTTTTTTATCTCCTAAAAAATATATTTTAGAAATTTTAGCTTTTTTCCCTTTATCTACTGAATAAATTATATTTACTTTGTTATTCTTTAAATTTTCTATTTTTGCATCAATTTTAACAAAATAATAACCCAAAGTTCTATAAAAAATTTTTATTTGATTAATATCACGCTTAATATTATTTTCTATATATGAATTTTTTTCTTTAAGTACCAAAAATTCTCTAATTTTTTCTTTGTGTTTATCAGCTTTTTCACCTTCAAACTTTATTAAATTTATAAGGGGATTTTCTACTACAATTATAGTTAATTTATTGTTTTGTAATTCAACGGCAATGTTTTGAAAAAAAGTTGATTCATAAAGTTTTTTAATTACCAAATTAATATCTGATCTATCGTAATCTTTACCTATAGTGATATCTCCAAAAATAACTATTGTCTCTAAAGAAATTCTATCATTACCTTTAACTTCAACTTTATTTACTATTTCTGAGTAAGAATTTACGCTTGATAGAATAAAAAATAAAATAATAGCAGCAAATAGTTTTTTAAAATTTGACATAAAAATTATCATACACACATGTTAATAGTTTTCAATCTAGCCCAATTATCAGTCATTTCTACATCTTTCAACGACGCTGAGTTTCTTTTAGCATATTTCTTAAAATCTTTATCTTTAAAAATCTTATTTATAGTCTTAACAATGTCTAAAAAACCAATTTTTTTAGCTAAAAATAACTTAACTAGCACTTCATTCGAAGCATTGACAATAGTCGGAGTCAATAAACCAAAATTGAGACAGCTTTCGATTAACTTTATTGAGGGAAAACGTTTTGTATCAACGTTATAAAAACTCATTTTATTTAAAATTTTTGTATCAATTTTTTTTATATTTCTTATGTAATTGTTATCTTCATACAAAGTATTTGAAATAGGTATTTTCATATCGGTATTATATAAAATCATTTTTATTAGACCATTTTTAAAACGAATTATTGAATGAACATAAGATTGTGGATGTATCACTATTCTATATTTTGTTTTTTTAAATTTAAAAATCTTACACGCCTCTATAACCTCAAAAACTTTGTTCATCAAATTTGCAGAATCTACAGATATTTTTTTACCCATTTTCCAATTGGGATGATTTATAGCTTGAGTTGGAGTTGCTTTATTCATTTTATTTTTTGTCATATGTAAAAAAGGACCTCCAGAAGCAGTTATTATTATTTCTTCTATCTCATCATCTTTTTTATTTTTGGTTAACTCCATTATTGAAAAATGTTCTGAATCAACAGGAAGAATTTTAGTTTTATATTTTTTTATATATTTAGATAAAATGTGCCACCCACAAATAATCGTTTCTTTATTTGCTATTGCAACCTTTTTACTAATTTGAACAGCATCTACTGTTGGTTGCAATCCTGCAACTCCTACAATGGCGGACATTGTATAATCAATTTTTCCGCGAATTATTTTTTTTATCGAAACGTCACCAGTATAAACTTTTGTTTTTTTTAGTGATTTTTTTACTTTTAAATAAAATTTTTTATTTCTTATCAGAACATTCTTTGCCTTAAATTGTTTTGCCTGTGCAATTAATTTTTTATAGTTGTTGTTAGCTGTAAGAAGAATTACAACAAAATTTCTTTTATCTTTTTTAATTACTTCTAAAGTGGACTTTCCAATTGAACCTGTTGATCCAAGAATCGCAATTTTTCTTTTCATTAAAATAATAGGGGTTGGGTAATTAATATAGATGGTATCGCAAAAATTACTCCATCAATTCTGTCTAACATCCCTCCGTGTCCAGGTAAAATTTTTCCAGTATCTTTAACTTCAGCTAATCTTTTAAAATATGAAATAATTAAATCTCCTAACTGACATGCAAAAGATATGAGTAAACAAAATAAGATAATTTGTACTGAAAAATTTTCTTCAAGACCTACAAGCATTAAGATACCTAAGGGGAAAAAAGAAAATAAAAAAGAACCAAAACTTCCCGAGACTGTTTTGTTAGGACTAATTTTTGTTAGCTTTTTTCCACCTATACTTTTTCCAATTATATAACCACCAATATCTGAAAATATGCAAATTCCTAAAACAAATAATATTCCTAGTGCGCCCTCATCAATTCTATATTTATAGGCAGTATAAACAAAAAGAGATAAAAAAAGAAAACTTAAAATTATTGGTAATATTATTATAGTTTTTTTTCTCCAAATTTTTTTAACTAAATAGATAAACTCAAGCCAACAAATGAATGAAACTATTGTTAGTAAAAGTAACCATGAAAAATTATTAATAAAAAGGCAATTTATAACAATTGCAATCAGTACAATCGATGTAATTATTCTTTTTCTCAATTCTTTATTCATCAAATTTTTCCAAAATTTCTTTTTATATTGTTATACTGAAGTATAATTTTATTAAAATCATTTTCATTAAAATCTGGCCATAACTTATCTATAAAGAATATTTCAGTATAAGCCATCTGCCATAGCAAAAAATTACTCAATCTTTTGGTTCCACCTGTTCTAATCAAAATATCAGGATCGGGCATATCTTTAGTATAAAGTTTTTTTTCAAAATTTTTTATATTAATTTTTTTATTTTTTTCTAAAGAAATTTTTTTACAAGCGCTAATAATTTCCTCCTTAGAGCCATAATTTAAGGCTAGGTTTAATGTAATCTTTTTATTATGAACTGTTTTCTTTTCAATTAATTTTACGATTTTAATAATATCTTTTGGCAATTTCTTTCTTTTGCCAATAATATTAACTTTTATACCTTGTTTTATTATCCTACTTATTTTTTTTTTTAGTGACTTTCTAATCAAATCAAAAAGAAAATTTATCTCACTATCAGGTCTTTTCCAATTTTCGGTAGAAAAAGTATATAAAGTTAAATACTGGATTTTTTTTATAATGGAAGACTTAATAACTGTTTCGACAGATTTAATACCGTTTAAATGGCCATAATTTCTTGATTTTTTCTTTTTCAAACCCCATCGCCCATTACCATCCATTATTATAGCGACATGATTTAATTTATTCATACTGTCATTATTTCTTTTTCTTTTTCTTTTAATTTTTTTTCTACTTCAGATATTTTTCCATCGGTTAAATCTTGAATTTTTTTCTCACTGTTTTTACTTTCGTCTTCTCCAAGCTTTTTATCTTTTAAATCTTTTTTTAAATTATCATTTGCCTCACGTCTTATATTTCTTATAGAAATTTTTGCTTTTTCTGCCAAACCTCCCATAATTTTTTTTAGTTCCGTTCTCCTTTCTTCATTAAGACTTGGAATAGGAATTCTCATAAGTTGACCATCAATCTGTGGATTTACTCCAAGATTAGATTTTTTAATTGCTGAATCTATTAAAGTAACATTGTTTTGATCCCAAACCTGTACTGTAATAAGTCTTGGTTCTGGAGTTGATATAGTTGCTAGTTGGTTTATTGACATTTTTTGTCCATAAACATCTACTTTAATTATATCTAACATTGACACATTTGCTCTTCCTGTCCGTAAAGAACTAAGATCTTGAGTAAAGATTTCATAAGCCTTTTTCATCTTAGAATTACAATTATTTATTATATCTTGTGAAGTCATAAATCTTAAATTCCCTCTCCAACCTTAAATCTAACATATTTTATTATCTCTATTTTGTCTTTGTTATCTGCTTCCTTTAAAATATCTCTTACCTTTTTTTTTGGATCCATAATCCACTCCTGATTAAGAAGAGTATTGTCAGAAATAAATTTGTTCAATTTTCCAATAGCTATCTTATCAATAATTTTTGGATCCTTTCCAGTATTTTTAAGCTGTTCAGTGATTATTTCCTTTTCTTTTTGTAATATCTTTGGATCTAAATTTTCTTTATCTATGGACAAAGGTGATAAGGCTGCTATGTGCATCGACAATTTTTTACCAAGATCTAACAATTCTGTTTTCTTTTTTTTGGTTTTTAAACTTAGCAAGACACCTATTTTCCCAACATTTTTTTTTAGAGATGAGTGAGTGTAAGAAAAGTTGATAGATTTATCAGAGTCAATAAAATCACATCTTCTAAAAGTTATTTTTTCTCCAATTTTTGATATTAAAGAAATTAAATTATCTTTAACATTTTTTTTATTCTCCATATTAGAAACTAAAATATCATTCATGTTTCCAGATTTATCTAATGTCAACTGAGATAGTTCCTCAGCAAATTTTATAAATTGATCATTTTTTGCTGCAAAATCAGTTTCTGTATTTATTTCTATAATTGAAAATGTATTTTCTTTTTCACTTATACAGATTAAACCTTCAGCTGCTACTCTCTCCATTTTTTTGTTTGCTTTAGCTATACCTTTTTTTCTTAAGAATTCTATTGATTTTTCTATATCTCCACTATTTTCCTCTATAGCATTTTTACAATCCTTAAAACCTACGCCAGTAAGTTCTCTTAATTTTTTTACTTTTTCTAATATTTTGTCCGAAGACATATAAAATTATTATTATGGTTTTTTTGAAGTAATTGACTTAACTTTTGATATAAAAGACTTAACTATTTTTTTTGGTGTTTTTTTTGTTTCTCTTTTTTTTGAATCTTCCTTTTTAGAGATTTTTTTTACTTGTTTTGCTTTTTCCTCATTTTTATTTTCGACTTTTAAGTCCACTTTATCTTCTTTTTTCAATTCTTCTTGATTTGTTTTAGATATATTTTTTTGAGCTTCAATTACTGTTTTTTTAACTAATTCACAATATAAATTTATTGCTCTTCTTGCATCATCGTTGCCAGGAATCGGAAAATTAATTCTTGTAGGATCTGAATTAGTATCTACTACTGCAACTATAGGAATATTTAATTTTGAAGCTTCTTTAACAGCTAAATCCTCTACGTTTGTATCAATAATAAAAATCATATCAGGTATTTTAGTCATATCGGCTATCCCCCCTAATGATCTTTCAAGTTTATCTCTTTGAATACCCATTTTTAAATTTTCTTTTTTCGTAAAACCAGTAGTTTCTTTTTTCAAATCTTTTGAAAGTTTTTTATATCTCTTTATAGAATTAGATATAGTTTTCCAATTTGTTAGCATTCCACCAAGCCATCTATGATTTACGTAAAATTGAGAGGTTTCTTTTGCTAGGTTAGCTATTGTTTCTGCAGCCTGTTTTTTTGTTGAAACAAATAATATATTTCCACCTGAAGCAATACATTTATAAATTTCTAGTAACGCTGCATTTGTCATTTCTAGTGTTTGTACTAAATCGATAATGTGTATTGAATTTTTTGAACCAAAAATAAATTTCTGCATTTTTGGATTCCATCTAAAAGTCTTGTGCCCTAAATGCACACCTGCTTCAAGTAACTGTTTTATTGTAACGTTTGGTAACTTCATAATTTCCCGGTTAATCCACCACAGTCTTTCTTCCATCTAAGGACCGGAGGTTTTTCAACCAAAAACTGTGTGCGTTTTTTAAACCTGATGTTCTACAGTTTAATTCACTAAACTTCAATATGAATTAAACGCTTATTTTCTTTATATAATCTTCTTTATTCAAGCGTTTTAAAGTTTCATAGTTAAATTTTCTCTTATCATCAAGTTCGAACAAATATTTTTTCTTTTCTTTTTTAATTGAAATTTTTATTTTAGAATCTCCCTTTTCCTTAATTATTTCGTACAGTTTTTTTAAATCATTTTCATCATAAATTTCTATTTGCACACTATTATAATTAGTTTTAATAATGCTGTCTAAACTCACAATTTTTCTAACATTTATTCTTCTAAAACGATTTTCTTGATTTTCTTTATCTTTAATCACAGTTAATAAAAAGGATTTTCCTTCAACTAAATATTTACGGTTAAGTTCTAAAATTTCAGAAAAAAGAAAAAGCTCAAACACTTTGCTTAGATCACTAAATTTAATAATAGCAAAAGGATTTCCTTTTATAGTTTTTTTTTCTTTTATTGACATTACGGTGCCAGCTATAAAGGACTCAGAATCTGTAGTATTCTCAAACTCTTTAAATGATTTTACTTTATATTGATTAAGTGCATCTTCATAATTTTTTAAAGGATGGTTTGAAATATAAAATCCTACAGATGTAAATTCATTAGATAAAATTTCATTATTTGGCCAATCTGGTGATTTTTTATCCTGTATTAAATATGAAACTTTCTGAATATCTTCTGAAAATAAACTGGTTTGATTTTGAAGTTTATTTTCGTTTATTGTTTTCGAGTTCTGAATTATGTTTGGGATGTTGTTATAAAGAACTCTTCTATTATTAAAAATAGAGTCAAAAGCTCCAGCTTTCACTAAACCCTCTAATTGTAGTTTATTTATATTTTTTGGATTTACTCTATTAATAAAATCACTCATTGATTTGAATTTTCCGTTTTTTTGTCTTTCTTTTACTATTTGTGAAACCGCTTCAAAACCAACATTTTTAATTGCTCCCAATGCATAATATAAAATATTTTTATGAGGTATAAATTCAGCAAAACATTCATTTATACAAGGGCGTTGAACTTTTATTTCTAATCTTTTTAATTCTTCAAAAAATTCACTTAATTTATCGGTATTGGATAATTCGTTTGACATTGAAGCTGCTATAAATTCATTAGGATAATAAGTTTTTAAGTAAGCTGTCTGATATGCGATCATAGCATAAGCTGTCGCATGACTTTTATTAAACCCATATTCAGCAAAAGGTTCTATTTTTTTAAAAATAATATTTGCTGTTTCTTTACTTATTCCATTTTGTATTGCTCCATTTACAAATCTTTCTTTTTGTTTTTCTAATTCCGCCCTTTTCTTTTTGCCCATTGCTCTTCTTAAAATATCTGCTTCACCAGCAGAAAATCCTGATAAAGTTTGAGCGATTTGCATTACTTGTTCCTGGTAAATGATTACACCATAAGTTGGTTCTAATATTTTTTGCAGTTTGGGATGTAAATAATCAGGTTTTTTCTCACCATGCTTACACTGATTATAAATAGGTATATTATTCATAGGTCCTGGTCTGTATAAAGCAACCAGTGCTATTATATCTTCAAATTTATTAGGCTTCATATTAACCAAAGAATCTCTCATTCCAGAACTCTCAAGTTGAAATAGCCCAACAGTATTACCTGAACTTAACAACTCAAAAATTTTAAGATCATCAAGTTTAATTTTTTTAATATCTAAATTTATTTTTTTTTCTTTAAGAAGCGATATAGTTTTATTTATAACTGTTAAAGTTTTTAAACCAAGCAAGTCAAATTTTACAAGTCCCGCATTTTCCGATGAATACATATCAAATTGCGTTGATGGTAAAAGTGAATTAGAAGAAAAATCTTTATACAATGGAACAAATTCTGCAAAATTCTTTTCGGGAATAACAACTCCAGCAGCATGGGTAGCCATATTTCTATTTAAACCCTCTAGTTTTTTAGAAATTTCTATTAGTTTTTTTACTCTTTGATCTTTCTCTCCTTCTTTTTTTATTCTTGGTTCTTGCTCAATTGCTTTTTCAAGAGATAAAGGTCTTGAAGGATCAAAAGGAATCATTTTGCATAGATTGTCAACATATCCATAGGGTAAACCTAAAACTCTTCCAATATCCCTAAAAGCCATCCTGGCTTTTAGTTTTCCAAATGTAATAATATGGGCTACGCCTTTTCCATATTTTTTCTTTAAATATTCAAAAACTTTATCTCTCTTTTCCTCACAAAAATCGATATCAAAATCTGGCATAGATATTCTATCTGGATTTAAAAATCTTTCAAAAATTAAATCAAATTTTATTGGATCAATATCTGTTATAGAAAGTGACCAGGCAACTAACGATCCAGCTCCAGAACCTCTTCCGGGCCCTACAGGAATATCATTTTTTTTTGCCCATTTAATATAATCTGAAACTATTAAAAAATAACTTGCATATTTCATTTTAGAAATTATTTTTATTTCGTGATCTAATCTTTGCTTATAATTATTTTCTGTCTCTAATTTATCTTTCTCTTCTAAATATGGAAAAATGTATTCTTTTAATTTTTCATCTAAACCTTTCTTTGATTCTTGACTTAATAATTCATCTACATTTTTAACTTCGCTAGTTTGTATGTTGGGCAAAACTGGAGTAGAATTTGTTGGTCTATAAGAAAATCTAAAGGGGAAATTTAAATTATTCTCTAATGCTTCGGGAAGATCGTGAAACAGTTTATACATCTCTTCAGAAGTTTTAAGGTAATGTTCGTCAGTTAATTTTTTTCTATCTTTTGCATTAACATAAGTTTTTTCTCCTACACAAAGCAAGGCATCGTGTGCCTCGTGCATACTTTTATCTAAGTAAAAGATTTCGTGAGTTGCTATTATTGGTAATTCTAGCTTTTTAGACACATTTAATAAAAATTTTTCAAATAATTTTTCTCCATGATCATTGTGTCTTTGAATCTCTATATATAGATTGCTTTTAAAGATTGATTTTAGTCTTTTAAGTATAATAAGAATTTCATCAGTAAGATTTTTAAAAAAGAGTTTTCCAATCAGCCCATCTAAAGATCCTGTTAGCAAAATTAGGCCCACATTATGTTCTTCTAGATCGGTAATCTTACAATTAGGTTCCTCGTCACTTTCCATTTCTAAAAATGATTTAGAAGAAAGTTTAATTAAATTTTTATAACCTCTCAAATCTTTGGCAAACATAGGTATTTTGCCTATATGATCATTTTTATATTTAATATTAATTTGAGTGCCAATAATTGGTTGTGTTTTAGATTTTGCTATAGTTTCTGAAAATTCTAATGCTCCACATAAATTACTTGAATCGCATAAGCCTATTGCCTTAATTTTTTTTTCTTTACAATATTTAGCTAGGTCATTTGTTCTTAAAGCACCTTCGCATATAGAATATTGAGTATGAATTTTTAGATGAATAAATTCTTTACTTGTATTTTTCTCTTCATTCATTTTTTCTGATTATATTACCATCTAAAATATTTAACTTATAGTCTGCTCTATTAGATAATTCTCTATTATGAGTTGCATAAAGCACAGCTCTCTTTTTTGATTTAAGTTTCGATAATAGTGAAAATATTTCATTAGCATTTTTTCTATCTAAACTACCTGTAGGTTCGTCCGCTAAGATTAAATCCGGTTCGGTAACTAAGGCGCGAGCAACAGCAACTCTTTGTTGTTCTCCTCCAGATAATTCACTTGGAAAATGATTAAGTCTTTTAGTTAAGTTAACTTGTGATAATATTTTTTTTGCTTTTTTGTTTGATTCTTTCCATGAAAATCCGTTATTAATTGATGGAATTATAACATTTTCTAAAGCTGTAAAGTCACTGAGCAAATTATTTTGTTGATATATTATTGAAATTCCTTTTCTTCTTACTAAGTCTTTTTCTTTATCGTTTGATTTAGAGAAGTTTTTCTTTTTAAAGAAAACTTCTCCTGATGTAGGTTGATCTAATAAAGCTATTATATGCAATAAAGTGGATTTTCCAGAACCAGAAGGTCCAGTTAACGAAACCAATTCTCCTTTTTTAATTTTTAGATTTATGTTTTTTAAAACAATAATATCTTTGTTAATTCCAATAAATTTTTTTGATATTTTTGATAGTTTAACTATTTCATTATTCATATTTTAAAGCCTTAATTGGATCTAATTTAGCAGCTGCCATAGACGGAAAAATTGTAGCTAAAAAGGTAATTAATAAAGCAAAGAAAGAAATTAAAAATATATAGCCTAAATTTATTTCTGTAGGCATTTGACTTAAGAAATATATTTCTTCTGGAAAAAGTTTTATATTAAATATTGAAGTAATTAATACTCTGATTTCTTCTATATAATAAGAAAATGCTATACCAATAATTACTCCTGTGATTGTTGCTAGCAAACCTATTGTAAATCCTATAATAAAAAAAACTTTTGTTATAGAATTTTTGCCAACACCTAAAGTTCTCAGTATTGCAATTTCGCGAGTTTTGTTTTTTACTAGAATAGTCAATCCAGAAATTATATTAAAAGCTGCGACAATAATAATTAATGTTAAGATAATAAACATAACATTTCTCTCAACTTTTAAAGCTCCAAAAAAAGATTTGTTTAGATCGGCCCAAGAATAAACATAGTGCTGATCAAATAATTTTTGTATTTTCTTTTTAGCAGATTCCACTTGTTCAGGTTTTTTTAAATATATTTCTAAATTTATGTCTTTATCCGATAGCTCAAACAAAGACCTTGCGTTTTCAAAAGGCATAAAAATAACGTTTTGATCAAATTCTACAAGCCCTGTGCTAAAAATTGATGAAATTGTAAACTTCTCCTGTAAAGGTAAACTTCCAAAAGGAGTTTGTAAATTAGCTGTCGACATTAATGTTATTTGATCTTCTGCAACGAGATCTAAAGAAATAGCAAGCTCCTTTCCTATGGAAATTGTGTTTTCTTTAAATAAATTTAATGATCCATCTAAAATATTATTTTTAATTAAATCTATCTTATCAATATCATTTTGAAAGTAGGAACGTACCAGTATTCCAGTTGTTTTATCTTTATTGATTAAAATTGCTTGACCATTAAAGCTAAAATCAACTCTCAAAATTTTATTTTTTATCTCTTCAAGACTATTAAGTTCATCTTTATTAATTTTTTCTTCGTAAGGTTTAACTATAATGTGAGGATTAAAACCCAAGATCTTGTTAATCAATTCTGTTCTAAAGCCATTCATAACAGACATAACTATAATTAAAATAGCTACACCAAGCGTAATACCTACAAAGGAAAAAATAGAAATAACTTTCAAAAAACCTTCTTTTTTTTTAGGTTTTAAGTATCTAAAAGCTATTGTTCTCTCAACTTTTGAAATCAATTTAAATTTCTTTTGTTAATTAATTTATTCTTAATTTCTTCTAAAGATAATTCTTCAGTTTTTCCATTAACTTCTTTAAATTCGAATTTATCATCTCCAGACTTAGAGCCTAAAATTATTTGATAAGGCACTCCAATTAAATCAAACTTTTTAAACTTTGCCGATAGATGCTCGTCTGTATCATCAAGCAAAACGTCAATTCTATTTTTTACTAGTGAATTATATATTTTTTCAGCCTTTAAATAGTTTGATTTGTCGTTTTTTTGTAAGGCAGGAATAATAGCAACATCAAATGGAGCCACTGACTCAGGCCATCTCATTACATTATTGTTAAACTTGGCTTCTATAATTGCCCCAACTAATCTCGATACACCAATTCCATAAGATCCCATTTTTACATAAACTTTTTTTCCATTTTTTAAATCTACGGAACATTTTAATGGTTTTGAATATTTGTCACCAAAATAAAAAATATGTCCAACTTCAATTCCTTTTGTTACTAGCTGATTTTCTTTCTTAACGTTTTTTTCAAAATCTTCCTTTTTAAATTTATCATCTGTTACTGCATAATAAGCTCCATATTTATTCCTCAATTCTCCAATCGAGTTATCTGTTTCGTTATATTTCTCAATATCGATATCAAAAATTCTTTTATCAGAATAAATTTTGCTTTCTCCTGTCTCAGCTAAAATTACAAACTCATGAGAAAGATCGCCTCCTATAGGACCAGTATCAGCGGCCATTGGTATAGCCGTTAACCCTAATCTTTTAAAAGTATTTAAATAGGCAAAAAACATTTTATTGTATGATTTTTTTGCATCTTCATCGCTTAAGTCAAATGAATAAGCATCTTTCATAAAAAATTCTTTACACCTCATAACACCAAATCTTGGCCGTAATTCGTCTCGAAATTTCCATTGAATATGATACAAAAGTTGGGGCAAAGATTTATAAGATTTTATGCTAGCTCTAAAAATCTCGGTAATTAATTCTTCATTAGTAGGTCCATAAAGCATTTCTTTTCCTTGGCGATCTTTTATTCTTAACATCTCTTCTCCATAATCATCATATCGTCCACTTTCTTTCCATATTTCTGCAGATTGAATCGTTGGCATTAATAATTCTTGAGCACCAATTTTATTTTGTTCTTCTCTAACAATTAATTCAATTTTTTTCATAACTTTAAATCCTAAAGGAAGCCATGAATAAATTCCTGTGGATGATTGTTTTATCATTCCAGCTCTGAGCATAAGTTGGTGTGATTTAATTTTTGCTTCAGATGGATTTTCTTTTAACAAAGGGATAAATAGTCTAGATAAATACATAATTTTATAATCTTACTAAATTTACGTTTGTATAAGGTCTCTTTCCAGTCTTTTCTTTAACAGTTTTTCTGCAATTAATTTTAAGTGCTTCTATCAAATTTTGCTCCTGATTAAAGTTTTTTAACGAAAAAGTTTTGCATATATCGCGAATCTTGTCTTCAAGTTCAAAAATAAAATTACTATCTCCTTCATTATTAGGAATACCCTTGAACGAAATAATTGGTTTTTTAACAATAGAGCCAATATCATTTACAATTAACGTTATTTCTAAAAAACCATTGAAGGATAAATTTTTTCTATCTTTTACAGATTGAGACTCTTCATCTACACTCAGGTTTCCATCTACATACATCCTTCCAACTGGAGCTTTATCAACTATTTTTGGTTTTTCACCTGGATATAATTGAACTATATCACCATTTTCAACTCCAACAGGATATGGTACCTGCATTTCTTTTGCAAAATTAATGTGTTCCAACATGTGTCTATGTTCTCCGTGTACAGGAATAACTGATCTTGGTTTGACCCAATTATACATATCTTTTAAATCTTCTCTGTTTGGATGTCCTGACACATGTACAAATTCATTTTCTTCAGAAACAACATCGATACCATTTTTAACTAATTGATTATGTAATTTATAAAGTTTTTTTTCATTACCAGGTATAATTTTTGATGAAAAGATAACTGTATCTCCTGATTCAATCATAACATCTGGATGTATATAGTTAGAAATACGCATCATTGCACCATTTGGTTCACCTTGGCTGCCAGTACAAAGATAAACAATTTTTTCTCTGGAAATTTTTTTTGCCTCTCTTGGATCGATTGGTTCAATTAAGTCTTTCAAGTACCCACATTGTCTTGCAGCTTTATAAATTCTATGCATAGATCTTCCAACTAACGATATTTTTCTTCCGATTTTTTCAGCACAATAAAAAATGCTTTCCATTCTAGCTACATTAGAAGCAAAAGAAGTAACGATTATTCTCTTTTGTTTATTGTCCATTATTTTCAATAGACTTTTTCTAACATCTGATTCTGAACCAGCTCTACCTGGACTGAATACATTTGTAGAATCGCAAATCATTGCTAAAACACCTTTATCTCCAATTTGTTTCAATTTTTTTTCATTGATTGTTTCTCCAATCAAAGGATTTGGATCGCATTTCCAATCACCCGTATGTAAAATTGTGCCGGCAGGTGTTTCAATACTTAAACCATTAGGTTCAAGAATAGAATGGGTTAACGTGACAAATTCAATTTTAAAAGGCCCTAATTGAACTTTTCCATTAAGTTCAACTATCTTTAATTTATTACCTATATCTATTTTTTTCTCTTTAAATTTTTCTTGAATTAAAACACTTGTAAATGGAGTAGCATAAATATTACAAAGCAGTTTTGGCCATATGTGTGCGATAGCGCCAATATGATCCTCGTGTGCATGGGTTAAAACTAAACCTTCTAAATCATCTTTTTTATCTACTATAAATCCAGGATCGGGATAAATTAAATCTATACCTGGAATTGTATCATCTGCAAAAGTAACGCCAATATCTACAATAATCCATTTTCTATTTTCAGGTTTTCCGTAAGCAAATAGATTCATGTTCATTCCTATTTCGCCTGAACCTCCTAATGGACAGAAAATAAACTCTTCTTTTTTCATTTAAGTTAAATACTTCTCATTTTTTTTAAAAATTTCAATTATACCCTTGATTGTTATATTCTTATCTATCTTAAAAGGTCTGATGATAGAAGTTTTAAATAAATGCGCATAACCTCCTGTAAAAACGATTTTGTATTTTTTTTTTGTTTCTTTTTCAATTTTTAAAATTATGTTGTTAATTAAACCAACATATCCCCAATAGAAACCCGATCGTAAAGCCTCCATAGTATTTTTTCCAATAATTTTGCTTTGTTTTTTTAATGAAAATGCAGGTATTTGATCAGCTGAAGTAGATAAACTTTTTATCGCCAGATTTACACCAGGAGCTATTATTCCACCATTATAAACACCATTTTTTGTAACTACATCAAATGTTGTTGCGGTTCCGAAATCTAAGACAATAGAGTTAGTTCCATACTTTTTATAAACTCCAGCTGCATTTGCTATTCTATCCGATCCTACTTGTTTTTTATTTTTAATATTTATTTTAACTATTTTGTTAATATTCTTTTCTTTAATTTCTCTTAATTTTATTTTATAAAATTTCATTAGAATTTTTTTAAGTACTAACTGATACTTTGGTACTACACTGGAGAACAAGGCAATTTTATTAATAGTTTTTCTATTTATAATTTTTTTTAAATTTTTATTTAAATTTTTTTTTGAAATAATATTATTACTATTGAAAAAAATTATTTTTTTTATCCTAAAACTTTTTTTTT